>Ga0075476_10000926_pt1 | contig 13467 bp, 10 predicted proteins | sample DEB08_DNA_5_FD_76339 | JGI IMG/M metagenome (GOLD analysis project Ga0075476, IMG submission 76339) | Aqueous microbial communities from the Delaware River and Bay under freshwater to marine salinity gradient to study organic matter... | ecosystem: Environmental > Aquatic > Marine > Coastal ...
ATCAATATTTGGTCCAAAACCCATCTTGGACGTTTGAATACCAAGCGTAATATTAAAAAGACCATTGGTTTGATAATTAATATGTTCGCTTGCTTCAATTAGGAAGCTCAATTCTTTGGAGATTTGAATCGTTTCAGAAATATTTAGCCGATTAATTTTTGATAGTTCTGAATTAGGATTGTAATTAGAAGCAACTAAATCTATATCATTAAGCATTTGCTTAATTTTACCTTGAGTATCTACATCAATATATTTTGTTGATGAAATTTTCCAATAGGTCCCATAAATTTTTCCATCGATGAAGTGAACAGCGTAACTATTATATTGATAGGCTGCAAACACACAGCAAGCAGCAACTATAAGAGCTAAAGATTTTGCTAAAAGATTTCTAGAGATTGTTATCCACCAAAATCATCTAAAAGAATATTATCTGGTTCAACACCAAGATTTAATAGCATATTTACAACAGCTTTATTCATCATGGGTGGTCCGCATAAATAATATTCACAATCTTCCGGCGCAGGGTGATCTTTAAGATAATTATCAAATAAAACTTGATGAATGAATCCGGTTTTACCTTGCCAATTATCTTCTGGGAGAGGATCGGATAATGCAACATGCCAATTAAAGTTATCATTATTAGCATCTAACGCATCAAATTCATCTACATAAAACATTTCTTTGAGACTTCTTGCTCCGTACCAAAAGGTAATTTTTCTATCTGTATGTATTCTTAATAATTGATCAAAAATATGAGCTCTCATAGGAGCCATGCCTGCTCCACCACCAATAAATACCATTTCAGATTTAGTATCTTTAGCAAAAAATTCGCCAAAAGGACCAAAAACTCTTACTTTGTCTCCAGGTTTTAAACTAAATACCCAGGAAGACATTAAACCCGGTGGAACAGTTGAACCCGGAGGTGGTGATGCTACTCTTATATTAAATTTTAAAACACCCTTTTCATCTGGGTAATTAGCCATTGAATATGCCCTAATGATAGGTTCTTCATTGTTTGCTACATTGTCCCAAATATTAAACCTATTCCAATCGTCGTGATATTCTTTAGCTATATCAAAATCTTTATAGGAAAGATTTTTATAAGAAGGAGCTTCGAGTTGAACATAGCCACCAGCCTTAAAATTAACAGACTCACCTTCAGGTAGCTTTAGAACTAATTCTTTAATAAAAGTTGCAACGTTATCATTTGATACAACCTCACACTCCCATTCCTTCACACCAAATACTTCTTCTGGTATTTTAATTTTTAAATCATTTTTAACGGCAACTTGGCAAGAAAGTCTCCAGCCCTCGTTTCTTTCCTTGAGACTAAAGTGTGATTCTTCAGTTGGTAAAATAGATCCTCCCCCTTCGAGAACTTGACACTTACATTGACTACAAGTGCCACCCCCTCCGCATGCTGAGGATAAGAATATTTTATTTTCGGCTAAGGTTTGAAGTAATTTATTTCCGGAAGCTGTGACTATTGGGCTTCCAGAATCACCATTAATCTCAATCGAGACATTGCCGGAGGCTACCAATTGCTTTCTGGCACCAATAATCACAAGTACTAACAGAAGAACTATGCCTGTAAAAGAAACTACACCAAATAATAAATCAGCATTCATACTTACAAAGATATACCTCCAAAAGACATAAAGCCAAAACTCATCAACCCAACAATGATAAAAGTTATTCCAAGGCCTTGCAGACCATTTGGAATGTCTGCATATTTTAATTTTTCTCTAATGCCAGCTAAGATAACTATAGCAAGCGCCCAACCAACCCCAGCGCCGAGGCCATAGACTACACTCTCTCCAAATAATAAATCCTTTTCCACCATGAACAGAGATGCACCTAATATTGCACAATTCACAGTTATCAGAGGAAGAAATACGCCTAATGCGTTATAGAGAGCAGGCACAAACTTATCAAGAAACATCTCTAGAATTTGAACAGCTGCTGCTATTACTCCAATGTAGCTGATCAATCCTACAAACTTAAGATTTGATTCAGGAAAACCTAACCAAGCTAGAGCTCCCTCTTTAAGTAAATTATTGTATATAAAATTATTAAGTGGAACTGTGATGGCGCAAACAACGATAACTGCGATACCCAATCCAAAGGCAGCATCAATTTTTTTTGAGATAGCGATAAATGTACACATACCCAAGAATACAGACAAAGCTATGTTCTCAATGAACACAGTAGTGATAAAAATATTTAAATAATGTTCAAACATTCGTCTGTCCTTTGGCTAAATTTGGTGACAAATCATGCTTTGCTAGCTTAAATTCTTTTACTTCAACCTGATCAGTCTTAAATTCTCTAATAACCCAAATCATTAAACCAATAATGATAAAAGAACTTGGAGGAAGGAGAAGCAGGTTGTTTGCAGGATACCATCCACCGTTGGTGGTTAGTGGGAGAATTTCAATTCCCATGAGACTGCCAGCTCCAAATAACTCTCTTATAGTGGCAACTACTATGAGAATAAAGCTATAACCTAATCCATTACCAAGACCATCTATAAAACTAGGCAAGGGTTTCTCTTTCATTGCAAATGCTTCTGCTCGACCCATAACAATGCAGTTAGTAATAATTAGTCCAACAAAAACAGAAAGTTTTTTTGATGTTTCATAATCATAGGCTTTTAAAAGCTCGTCTACCACTATCACTAATGAAGCGATGATAGTCATTTGAACGATAATTCTAACGCTTGAGGGAATGTAGTTTCTGATAATTGAAATAAACAGATTGGAAAAGGCAACTACACTTGTTAGTGCCACGCACATTACTAATGTAACCGAGAGATTGCTTGTAACAGCAAGTGCTGAACAAATGCCTAGAATCTGAAGGGTAATGGGATTTTCATCTACAAGAGGTTTTTTTAATATTTCTAAGTAACCTTTAGCTGCCATTCTTGAGGCCCTCCAATGCGGTTTTGTAACCATTATCACCAAACCAGTAATGCATCATATTAGTGATCCCTCTACTAGTTAATGTGGCTCCAGATAAACCATCTACCTTATAGGCTATATTTAAATCATTTTGCGAAACTTTGCCTTTGATAACTTCTATCTCTACTAGATTTCTTAAGTCGTATATCTTTTTGCCTTTCCAAAGATTCTTCCAGTTTGGGTTATCCACTTCTCCACCCAAACCTGGAGTTTCTTTATGCTCATAAAATTCAAGACCTTCTATCGTATTGAGATCAGCTCCCAAGGATATAAATCCAAATAAAGTTCCCCAAAGACCATAACCACGAACTGGCAGTACAACTTTATCAATACCTTGGTCTTGATCTCTTAGAATATATATTTTTCCATAAAGTTCTTGAGATTTTATGATTGCAATATCTTGATCAGGATTGACTGCTTTAGAGAAATTTATTTTTTTTGAAAATTCAACTGGATCATAGGTAGATAGATCTAGACCATCGACTTCATCAATTAATAATCCTGAAGAGAAATCTATATATTTTTGTTCAAGTTTATTGAACTGATCCTCTACTGGTAAGTTGGGATTAAATATTCCAGCTGATTGTAGGATTTTACTTCTCTTATCGTTAAGCTTATTTGTTTCCTGAGCATCTCTTAGACTAACAGCTGAATATGAAACTACTAGAGAACAGATAAAGCAAACAACAAAAGATACCAACAATGTTCTCAATACTGAATCTTTCATGATTGAATAGCCCTCATTCGCTTATTCACATTACTCATAGTTACCATGTGATCAATAACTGGAGCAAGCAGATTTGCAAACAAAATAGCTAACATCATTCCCTCTGGGAATGCTGGATTAATTACTCTTATTAGCACAACCATAACGCCTATAACAAAGCCATATATCCATCGCCCAGTATTAGTACCTGAACCTGAAACTGGTTCTGTAGCCATAAAGACAAGACCAAACATAAAGCTACCTATAACTAAATGCCAATAAAAAGGTAGATCAAACATTGGGTTTGTGTCTGACCCAATAATATTCAAAATACTAGTCATAAATATTAGTCCAACTATTGTTCCTAATATAATTCTGTAGGAGGCAACCTTTGTCATCAGCAATATTATCATTGCAAATAATATTGCTAGAACTGAAGTCTCGCCTATAGATCCAGGTATAAATCCAAAAAAGGCATCAGACCAAGAAAAGGATTCTTCAACTGAATATGTTCCCCCCTCTGCTGCATAAGCTAGAGGGGTTGCGCCACTAAAACCCTCTGGGGTAATTTGATTATCTTGGAGACCGGCTATCCAAACTTTGTCACCTGATAATTGAGATGGGTATGCAAAATATAAAAATGCTCTACCTGTTAACGCAGGGTTTAAAAAATTCTTTCCAGTTCCTCCAAAAACTTCCTTACCGATTACGACACCAAACGTAATTCCAATTGCAGCTTGCCATAAGGGTAAGTCAGGGGGGCAACTAAGAGCAAATAAGACAGATGTAACAAAAAACCCTTCATTAATTTCATGTTTCCTAATAACAGCAAAAATTATTTCCCAAGTGATTCCAACAGCAAAGGTAACCACATATATTGGTATGAAATAACTCGCTCCAAACCATATTTTGTTAAAAAAAGTAGGCTCGTATCCAACAAAACTTATTAAAAAGTGATGCCAGTCATTCGTAGTTGATAACCCTGCTTTGGAAATATAATCAAGACCAATATCACCTACGTTATACATACCAAAGAACATAGCAGGAAAAGTTGAAAGCCAGACAATGACCATAACTCTTTGAATATCGATGGCATCTCTTACATGAAGTGGATTTTTGGTTTTAGTTTTGGAAGAAAAAATGAAGTTTTCAACGGCATCAAATATTGGAAACCATTTAGATAATCTTCCCTGCTCTACAAAATTTGGTTTTATACCATCAACTAAATTTCTTAACGCTGGAAACTTCATTTAAATTCCTTGTAAATAATATCCAGGTTTTCTTGGAGCAAAGATTGATAGTCATACTTGCTTGGACATACATAACTAAGCAAGCCCATATCTTCAGGAGCAAGTTCGAGTGCACCTAGTTTAATTGCAAGTTCAATATCATAAGTTGCAAGTGCTTTTAAGAGCTGCACCGATAAAATATTTAATGGCATAACCTCTTCATAGGCAGGCAGAGGTACTATGGCTCTGTGCCCACCATTTAAGGACGTATTAAAAATGAAAGATTTTGGTTTAATAAATGAAGACAAGAAAGCGTTCATTGTGGAATGCAATCTAGATCCTGGCATGGCCCAATTCATAAATATGTCGTTTGCTTCATCAGGTATGGATGAAATTTGTGTGTCGAAATAGCCTAAGTATTGATTTGGATCGGTAGCCGTTAATCCATATAAAACAGAACCTGAAATTAACCTACAATTATCTTTTAGATTTCCTGCTGTTAATTGGTTCAAGTCTGCTCCAAGATTTGTCTTAATAATTCCTCGTTCATTAAATCCTTCTCCGCCGACAGCAATCATTCTTTCTGTATTAAGTTGTTTTGAACTAGATAATCTTCCTAAAGTTATGACGTCTTGATATGAAATGGTCCAATTCGTTTTTTCTAACGACACAGGTGAAATAAAGTGAATGTGGGTGCTTGATAAACCAGCTGGGTGTGGTCCTGTAAATTGTTGATAGCTAATATCGCTAAGGGTTGTTTTAAATTCATTTGCTGAATAAGCACAAAAAACTTGGACGTTATAGGTATTTACTAATGTTTTTAAGCCTAGATCAAACGAATCTTGATCTTGTGCTATGAATGAAATCGGATCAATACCAAGAGGATTGGTGTTGCATGCGTTAACAAAGATTTTATCTGGAGTAGAATGAATTTGAGGAGCTCTGTTGAAAGGTCTCGTCCTAAAAGAGTTAATAAGACCAGATTCAACTATGAGCTCTCGTCCGGTTTGATGAAATTCAATGCCTTCTATTTCAGGGTTTTTCTCTATGACCAAAGAAAGAAATTTTCTTTTATCGCCTCTGTTTATTTCAGAAACCTCACCTGAAATAGGGGCTGTAATAAACTGACCAGGATTCGCTTTATTTTCAAATAATTTTTGCCCTGCTCTAACCTTATCACCAGTATTGACGAGCATTGTTGGTTTTAAGCCAATGAAATCAAAACCCTTGATCCCAAAACGAGAAACCTTATTTGTTTCCAAATAATTAAGTTCCGGAGATCCGGTAATGGGTAGGTCTAAACCTTTAGATAATTTGATCACTTATGCAAAAAAAGAAAGTGAAATTATAAAGATATTTCTTCTATGATTCTATAGGTTTAGCTAATTGAAATCGGTAATCTTGGAAGATTTATACCCATTATTTTTTTTGCTAGATGTAGTACTTGTTTAGTGTATCCATACTCATTATCGTACCAACAATAGAGAGTAAGCTGCTTGCGTTCAGCAATGGTTGCTTGCGCATCGATAATTGAAGCAAATGGCGATGAATAAAAGTCCGTAGAGACAAGTTCGGGATTATTTACGAAACCAAGAATTTGTCTAAAATTTGAATGAAATGCTTGTTGCATTAGATGTTCGTTAACTGCATCCCTATCAACTTCTTTATTTAAAGTTAAGGTAAGTACAGCTAAGCTCACATTAGGTGTTGGAACCCTTATTGCATTACCAGTTAATTTATTAGCTAACTCTGGTAGGGCCTTTACAACAGCTTTGGCTGCCCCAGTAGTGGTAATAACTAAGTTAAGCGCTGCACTTCTTCCTCTTCTATCCCCTTTGTGATAATTATCAATAAGATTCTGATCGTTAGTATACGAATGTATGCTTTCAATGTGGCCATGATCAATACCATACTGCTCGTTTATGATTTTGAGTACAGGTACTATTGCATTGGTAGTACATGATGCAGCCGAAATAATCTCATCATCAGGGGTTAAGCTTGTATGATTAATTCCATAAACTATATTTTTAATATCATCCTTCCCAGGAGCTGTGAGAATGACCTTGCTAGCACCACAATTAATATGTTGCCTTAATCCTTCTTTATCTCTCCAGACGCCTGTATTATCTATTACAACTGGGTTATCAATACCATAATCGGCATAACTAAATTCTTGAGGATTATTTGCGTAAATAACTTTTACTGGATTGCCATTCACTATCAACAAATTCTGTTCTAGTACTACTCTTATGGTTCCACTAAAAGCTCCATGCACAGAATCATTTCTTAATAAACTTGCTCTCTTTAATAAGTCATTGCCTTGGCCTTTACGGATAACAATAGCTCGCAATCTAAAATAATTACCCGGTCCGGTTCCTTCGGCAAGAACTCTTGCAAGGAGGCGCCCTATTCTTCCAAAGCCATACAAAACTAAAGCTTGAGGTTTATGGGGTCTATTGGATGGTGCGCCGATAATTGATTCCAATGAATTTTTTATGTAGGCATCAATCTTATCCTCTGATGCGTTTCTTAAATCTTCAAAAAATGGACACTGCAAAGTAAGTTCAGCTAAATCAATTTCAGAATCCGCTAAATCTAATGAAATTAAGCGCTTTAATATGGGGTACGTTTCTAGTTCCGATAATTCGTTTCCTTCGGTTTGACGAACAAACCTATGGGCTTTCATAATCATTGTAGGTGAATTATTTACTAAAGATTGACCGTACATCATTATATTGATGCCATTTCTATACAGAGAACCTATGATAGGTACCATGAGCTCAGAAATGCCTTCTCGCCATTTCCAATCGCCAAAATAATCGTCAGGATTATCTCTTTTACGAAGATCGGGATTTTTACTTAAGTCTTTCATACATTATAAATGCATAAATTTTTTAATATGATAGCTTCTATTACCAAATTGAGAATCAATAGCAGTCAAACGCTTTAAGTAATGACCGATAGACATTTCATTGCTAACTCCCATGCCTCCATGTAGCTGCACTGCTTCCTGACCAACAAATTTACCAGATTTACCGATCTGAGCTTTAAGTGAACTTAAAGTCTTTAATGCATTAGGATCTTTGCTGTTTAGTTGCAGCATTGATTTTATAAGTAAGGATTTTGAAATTTCAGCTTCCATAAACATTTCAACCATGCGATGCTGTAAAACCTGAAAGCTGCTAATCGGCACTCCAAATTGTTGTCTTTCTTTAGTGTACTCAACTGTTTTTTTGACGGTTTCTGACATGCAGCCAACAGCTTCTGCAGATACACAAAGAGTTGCATAATTAATCATTTCATTTAGTGCAGCTATAGCTTCATCGCCTTTAAATAAAATTGCATTCTCTGAAATATCCACATTTTCAAAAGATACATCGCCACAGGTTTGACCATCAAATGTTCTAAAACTATTAAAACTCACTCCCGCAGCATCAGCTGCAACTAATGCGATCAGCATTTCACTGTTATCAGATGCTGAAACAATAAAGTGTTTTGCATGTTTAGCATTAAGTACAATTGATTTATTGCCATTGAGCTTGCCATTTAAAATTTGGGTTTGTGGATTCAAGTAATCATATCCTGAATTCGCTTCCACATAAGCAGTAGATACATGCGTTGTTCCAGATATTATCTCTTCAATCAAGGCTGATGAATCTACAGATGAGTTATCTAGTAGGTACCCTGACATAACAACGGTGCTTAGATAAGGTTCAACAACAAGAGCTTTACCAAATTCCTCAAACAAAATTGATAACTCAATAGGACCGAAATCTAAACCACCATTTTTCTCTGAGAAAGGAAGCGCCAACCAGCCTAATTCTGAAAACTGATTCCATATTTCAATAGAATGCCCTAAAGAATTAGCAATAATTTTCTCTCTTTTATCAAATGAATAATCAGCAGAACAGAATTTTGCTATTTGTTCTTGCAGCATTAATTGTTCGTCGGAATAATTAAGGTTCATAATTAAACTCCAAGAATTGCTTTTGCAATAATGTTTTTTTGAATTTCATTACTGCCGCCATAGATAGATGTTTTTCTAAAATTTAAGTATCTTGACACTGCCGTATGTGAATACTCTGGACCAGATGGAACGGAGTTACTATCAAAGCCATCAGGACCTTCGTAAGGCAGAATATATTGTCCTGCTGATCTAACATAAATATCTGTTAGCCACTGCTGTAATTCAGTACCTTTAATTTTAAGGATGGAAGATTCTGCGCCTGGATGGGATCCATTTGCAAGGGCTGCAAGAGACCGTAATTCTGTGAACTCTAATGCATTCAATTCTATTTCATATTCAGCAATCTCTCGCTGGAGATCATCATCTATGCGACCCTTTGTTATTTCTTTTAGCTTTTTAAGTGAGAAAATTTGATTGGGGACGCCTGCTATACCAAATCTTTCATGCATCAATAAAAACTTTGCGTAAGTCCATCCTTGGCCCTCTTCACCAATTAAGTTCTCAACAGGAACTTTCACATCAGTAAAAAACACAGAATTAACTTCGTGGTCTCCATCAATAGTAATGATAGGTTTAACCTCGATTCCTGGAGTTTTCATGTCTATGAGAAGAAATGAAATTCCTTCTTGTTTTTTTTGAGTTGTTTCTGTTCTAACGAGGCAAAAAATCCAATCTGCATTTTGTGCCAGGGTTGTCCACGTTTTTGAACCATTAACAATATAGTAATCCCCTTCTTTTACTGCTTTAGTTTTAAGGGAAGCTAGATCGGAACCTGAACCAGGCTCTGAATAACCTTGACACCACCAAGTATTAAATTGAAGTATGTCTGGAAGGTACTTATCTTTTTGCTCTTGAGAACCAAATGTATAAATAACTGGACCAACCATATTTAATCCAAATGGAAGGATAGTAGGACATTGAGCATGCGCTAGCTCATTTTGAAAAATGTAAATTTGTATAGGAGACCAGCCAGTTCCTCCATACTCTACCGGCCAGTTATAACCAGCCCACCCTTGCTCATAAAGAGATTTGTGCCAATCGATCATGTCTTGCTTCGTAAGAGAAATACCCTTTTCTTGTTTCTCTTTAACGTGTTTAGGGTATTTATTTGCAAGAAAATCTTTAACTTCTTGACGAAATGCTAAGTCTTCTTTTGAAAAATTTATATCCATTAATTTACTCCCTTCCTAGAAATAAAAGAATTGACATATACTATGCCATTATCTTTTCTCAAACAATCGTAATCCTGTATTTTAATGCTAAAAGTCGGTTTTTACTCACAAGCAACATCATTACTTGAAGCTATAACGAGTAACCATTCTGATCTAAATATCTTCATTACTCTCAACGATAATGAATCGAAATTGTTGTCACAAGAATTACGTTTAATCAACAATGAAATTGAGATAACAGTCTTTCCATCTAGAGAAGTTCTACCTTATGATATATTTTCTTCTCCACCAAGCATTCGTCAGAATCGGATATCAATATTAAGAAATAGAAATTCACTAACAGGTATTTTGCTTTGTCCGCTTCAGGTCTTAACAGAATTATTTCAACCAAAATCCTTTATAGATGCAGGACAAATCTTGGAAAAGGGTAATGTAATTTCACTTCAGTCCCTTAAAAAATCGTTAGAAGTGCTTGGTTACACCAATGTCGATAAAGTTTCAGCCCCTAATGAATACGCATTTAGGGGAGGTATTCTTGATTATTTCTCATACTCGCATCCTCACCCAATACGAATAGAGTTTTTCGGAGATCAAATAGAAAGTATCAGATATTTTGATCCTATTTCACAAACACGAATAGAAGAACTAAGCTCTGCTTTTATTTATGATGGAGAGGATGTTCCTCTGCTTGAAGAGAATATAGATCATTTCATAAATTCATGGAGATCAGAGTTTTCAAAATATGATGAACGAGAATGTGAACCTTTTCAGACCATTAGTAGACGAAAATTGCCTCAGGGATTTGAAAATTACCTACCGCTTTTTTTTAATAATGATTTAGCTTCTTTTTTTGAGATTTTTGATGGCGCTAAATACTATGTAAACGAATTAATTAATACAGCATCAATAAATCATTTATATCAGAATATTCTCAATCGCTTTGATACAACCCTTGATCATAAATTTCCTAAGCTAACTCCTGATAAACTTTTCTTATCTGAAAATAAATTATCAGAGAATTTAGAAAAGATGGATGTCGTTAAAAACATCCTAAATTTTCATAATATTCATGAAAAAAATTGGGTTGAAGTAATTTCTTCAGACTCTTTTCTGCACTCTAATCTGAAGTTAGTAACAGCTTCACTGTCATCTCAAAAGGATGAATCAATTACCTTGAACAGGTGTTCATCCTTTAGACCCGTCTTTAATGACTCAACCAATACTCTCTTTCTTCATAGGGAATTTTTTAAAAGCAATACTTTTATAGAGACTTCTTCTGCAAAGCATGACCCAGTTATATCTAATAGAGTTGATTTAGAAGAAATTCAATTTGAAGATGGTCAACTGGTTATTCATGAAGATTATGGTTTAGGGATTTGTAAGGGGCTGGATCTCTTAACCCTCAATGCTCATAGCGAAGAGTGCTTAAAAATTTTATTTGCAGAAGATGAGATACTTTATCTACCTTTAAGATCCTTACATAAAATTTCAAAATTCCCCAGTAATAATGATCGAGAAATAAGTCTTGATAGCTTATCATCCAAAAAATTCTCAAAGAAAAAAGAGTCAATCAAGAAAGAAATTTATGATAGTGCTGTCTATTTCTTAGAGTCGCAAGCAAAACGATCATTAGCTCACGCGAATAGATTGCTTATTTCTGACGAAGAATACCAAAAGTTTGATGAGGCATTTCCTTTTGAACTCACAAAGGATCAACAATCTTGTATGAATGAGATAGTGCACGACCTCGGGCTCATAAAGCCAATGGATAGGGTCATTTGTGGAGATGTTGGTTTTGGAAAAACAGAACTTGCAATGAGAGCAACATTTATAGCTGCATACAACAACAAACAATCTTTGTTAGTTGTACCTAGTACTATTTTATGTGATCAACACCTAGAATCCTTTACGGAAAGGTTTGCAAACTTTCCTGTATCTATTGAAGCGCTTTCCAGGAGAAAATCTTCTAAAGATAGAGATAAAATTATTCAAGACTTTAATGATCATAAAATTGATATCTTAATTGGCACCCATGCAATTTTTAACGAATCAATAAATCATAACAATGTCTCCTTGTTAGTATTAGATGAGGAGCATAGATTTGGTGCCAAGCAAAAAGATTTAATAAAAAATCAATGTAACAGCATGCACATCCTAAGTATGTCAGCTACCCCTATTCCGCGTACCATGAATCAAATTTTTACAGGACTGAAAGATTTCTCATACCTTTATACCCCGCCACTAAATAGATTAAGTGTTCATACCTATAAGCATATAGAATCACCGAATGTATTAAAAACATCCATTGAGAGAGAGGTTAGTAGATCAGGGCAAGTTTTTATCGTACAAAACAATATTCAAAAACATACACAACTGACAAAGTACCTTGAAAATCTTATACCAGATGTAAAAGTTGGAAGTGCACATGGAAAACTAAAAAATGATGAAATTAAATCAACCATGCTGGCATTTAAAAATGGGCTAATAGACGTCTTGATATGTACCACCATTGTAGAGATGGGGATTGACATTCCAAATGCAAATACCATGATTGTTATAGATGCTCATAAATTCGGATTGGCGCAACTTCATCAATTGCGAGGGCGCGTAGGAAGATCTGCTAAACAGGGATATTGTTATTTTCTAATTCCAACTGAAGAAACTACCAAAGACTCACAGGCAAGATTGAGCTCGCTCCTGAATCATTCAGCTTTGGGCTCAGGATATTTTATAGCACAAGAGGACATGGAAATTCGAGGGGCTGGAGAATTATTAGGAGAAAAACAATCAGGTCATATACATACCCTTGGTATGAGTCTTTATTTGTCACTTCTTAAAGATGCGGTTAGTACAATAAATAACTCGAATGACGTTAAAGCAAAATACAAAGTTAAGTTAGACTTTAACGATGCTTCTTTTATACCTCAAACCTTTTTACCATCTCCAAATGAGCGTCTTAAGTATTATCAAAAATTAAACGAAGTGCTTGAAATTCAGGAAATAGAACCGATTGCTTTGGCTTTAAAAGATATAGGCGGCAAACATCCACCAGAGCTAATCAATCTTTTAGATGACCATAGACTAAGAATTCATTGTTTAAATCTAGGAATAAAAAAAGTAATCACAGTAATTAAAAACATCCATATACAATTTAACGACCATATCTCAGATTCCATTTATACAAAGCTTATACAACCAGAACTTAGAAATAAATTTTCTGTAAAATACCTAGAAGATAATAAAATCTCTATAGCCCATGAAGATAATGCAAGGTCAATTTTTAATAACTTTATTAACAGCATTAACTAGCCCATTTGCTTTCGGCCAAGCTGAAAATGCCCAAGAAGCATACAAAATAGAGTTTATTGTTTTTGCTTACCCCGATTTTGAATTAACTCAAGAAACATTCAATGAAAGAATTATTACTTTCAAT
>Ga0075476_10000927_pt1 | contig 13467 bp, 13 predicted proteins | sample DEB08_DNA_5_FD_76339 | JGI IMG/M metagenome (GOLD analysis project Ga0075476, IMG submission 76339) | Aqueous microbial communities from the Delaware River and Bay under freshwater to marine salinity gradient to study organic matter... | ecosystem: Environmental > Aquatic > Marine > Coastal ...
GGCGCCGGCACCTTCTGGACCGAAGGCACCAGCCTCGTCAACGGCGACATCACCGTCGCCGAAGCCGCCGCCACCATCGACGCCTCATGGCCCACCGACACCGGCAGCGACAGCGAAGCGTCGGCGTCGACCGATCTCGCTGGTGCGGAAGCCGCCGTGGCGGCGTACGGCGACCCGGCGACAGAGATTGGCCCGACGATCCCGCTCGAGTCGGTTCCGCCGACCGGCAAGACCGTCGCGTGGCTGGCATGTGACGTGACCTGTGAGGCGTTCAACCCGGGCTTCGAGGCTGCCACCGAGGCTCTCGGCTGGAACCTCGAGATCATTGGCATCGGTTCCTTCGGCCCAGCCGAAGGCTTCCAGCAGGCCTTTGACCTCGGAGCGGATTACGTCGCCATCACCGGCACCCCTCCGGCGCTGTACCAGGACCAGTTGGACTACGCCATGGAGAACGACATCCCCGTGATGTCGTGCTACGAGGTGACCCTCCCCGAGCAGGCCGGTAACGGCATCTACACCCAGTGCGGTGACGGTGTCGCTGTCGAGGCTGCCGGGCATGCCCTCTCCAGCAAGGTCATCGTCGAGTCCGGTGGCACTGCCCATGAGCTGATGGTGAACATCCCGGACTTCCCGGTGCTGGTCTCCGAAGCCGAGGGTGCTGCTCGCGCATACGCAGAGTTCTGCCCTGAGGACTGCCAGTTCTCCGAGTTGAACGTCACGCTCGACCAGCTGATGGCTGGCGAGGTCGGTGGCGCGATCATCTCGGCGATCCAGCAGGACGAGTCGATCACGCACGTGCGCTTTGCTTTCGACGCGATGGCCATCGGCATGGCCGGCATTCTCGAGGACGCTGGCCTGCTCGACCAGGTGACCTTGGTTGGCCAGGACCTGTCGGCACCGATCGCCCAAGACATCGTCGATGGCAAGCAGGCGTTCTGGACCACCAACCCGGTGGTCTACGCCTCATGGCTCATGGTCGATGCCATGGCACGCCACTCGATCGGCCAGGACAACCCGGAGGAGCGCTCCAACGCCAACCTCCCGGTGTACTTCGTCGACTCTGTCGAGAGGGCTGAGGCCGTGCTCGCCACTGGTGGCGACTGGCCAGGCCCCGAGGGCATGGAGGAGCAGTTCGCTGCCCTCTGGGGAGTTGGCTGAGCTAATTAGCCGGTTACACAACCGAATCTGATGGTGGGGCCCCGGAGCAATCCGGGGCCCCACTGCGTGTTGGGGTCCATTGAGTGCTCGCGCCGCGCCTAAGGTGACATCACAGTCGTGATACAACGCCATGCTGGAGGACCAATGGCGACTCCCATTGCCCCGCTCACCGAGATTCAGTCGTGGAATCGTGAGGTTGACATCGTTGTTGTCGGCCTCGGTGCTGCCGGTGCGTGCGCTGCACTCGAGGCTCACCGTGCCGGAGTCGATGTTCTGATCATCGAACGGGCATCGGGCGGCGGTGGCGCCAGCGCACAATCAGAGGGGATCTTCTACCTCGGTGGTGGCACGAGCCTGCAGCGCGACCTTGGCTACGACGACTCCCCCGAGAACATGTACGCCTTCATGCGCGCCAGCACCAGCGCTCCCGATGATGCCATCTTGCGCCAATTCTGTGATGACGCCGCCGGACACTTCGACTGGCTCGAGTCCAACGGCGTGCCCTTCGACCGGCGTGCATTCACCGGCAAAGCTGTGGCTGTCAGGACCGGCGAGGGCCTGCTCAGCACGGGTAACGAAAAGGTCTGGCCTTTCATCGATGCAGCGCAGCCAGTGCCGCGTGGCCACCAAACCCGTGCCGATAACGGCGACCGTGGTGGCATCAACGCAATGGCGGCTCTGCTTGCCACCGTGGAACGCGAAGGTATTCCAACCCAGGTTGACACTGCGGTGACCGGCCTCGTGATGCAGGATTCGACGGTGGTCGGAGTGCGCTTACGCACACCCGGTGCACCCGATGAATTCGTCGGTGCGCGTCGCGGAGTGATCATGGCCACCGGCAGTTTCAATTTGAACGACGAGATGACCAAGGACAGCTTTCCAATCGTTGCCGAACACGCACGGCCACTAGGTATCGATTCGAATGACGGCGCCGGTTTGTTGCTCGCTCAAGGAGCCGGTGCCGCAACCGAAGCAATGGAGGGCGTGATCGCCACCGGGTCGATCTATCCGCCAGCACAATTGATTTTTGGCATCATCGTCAATGCCGAAGGGCAGCGTTTCGTCGCTGAGGACTCTTACCACGGCCGGACGGCTCACTTCATTGCCCGCCAACCAGAGCAGAGGGCATGGCTGCTGGTCGACGAAGAACACTTTGCCTACCCCGAGCGCGGACATCCACTCGTCGATGTGTTCGATGATGTCGATGCATTGGAAACCAGTCTCGGTGTTCCACCGGGATCAATCACTGACACTCTCGAGCGTTACAACGCCGGTGCGTCTGATGGGACCGACACCGAATTCCACAAGCATCGTGACTGGCTCACCCCATTGCAGTTCCCCCTGGCCGCATTCAATATCTCTATGGCTGTCGCGGAATACAGCTTTATCGCGCTCGGTGGCCTCCGCGCCGACCTCGATGGCCGCGCACTCACCGAGGACGGCACCGCAATTGACGGCCTTTACGCCGTAGGAGCCGTTGCAGCCCACCTTCCTCGTGACGGCGACGAATATGCCAGCGGTATGAGCCTCGGCCCGGGGTCGTATTTCGGCCGTCGCGCTGGACGTCATGCCGCGGCCCGCATCTGACGGCTGTGCACGCCGCGTGATTACCACGCAGAGCTCAGATCACACGCCCCAACGCGGACGCGGCGTGAATGGCTGGCATCACGCCATTCGTTCCGGTGACATCACCGATTTCGTGCACCGTCCACGGACCGTCCATCTCGCGTAGATACTCGCCGAGTTCTCGGTTTGGGTGGCCATAGGTCACCAGCACCACAGTGGCGGCAGGAATCCGGCGCCGCCGCTCAGTGAATGGCACGCCGATGTCCACAGCATCAGGTGTGATCCCGATGAGATGGTGCCCACCGATGTGGTCGAAATCACCACCCATCAATCGTTCCCGTGCGGCCGCCACCGTGGCCGGTGGATACGGCAAGGTCGCGCCGATCGCTTCATGGCGGGTCACCATCGTGACCTCCACTCCGGCCGCGAGCAAAACGTCAGCTGCCGAGATCGCCTCGAAGGTGCCGCAATCGTCATAGACGAGTGCTGGGCCCTCGACCGCTGCCCGACCGCCGAAGCCGAATACGTCCCACGAGGTGTACACATGCGCGAGGTCGTGCCCGGGCACCGGATCGATCGGTGTCGACAGTTGGAAACCATCACGACGCGGCGTCACCCCAGTGGCCAGCACCACATCATCGGGCCCAAGATCGGCAATCAGTTCTGGGTCCGCCCAGGTGTTCAGTCGAATGTCGACCCCTAGTCGCGCCACTTCGGCCCCCAACCATTCGGTGATCGCCGCGATATCGCTGCGATGAGGTGCAGTCGCTGCAATCGACACCTGGCCACCCAGTTGCCGCGTACCTTCCACCAAGGTCACGTCGTGGCCGCGCAGAGCGGCAGTGCGCGCGAACTCGAGCCCTGCGGGGCCACCGCCGACAACGAGCACCTTGCGGCGCACCTCGGCGGGTTCGCCCGGTTCGAAACTCACGGCGGTCTCTTTCGCAGCGGCGACATTCACCACGCAACCGAGTACCCCAGTCGACATCAGCTGGCCAACACAACCAATGCTCGACCCGATACATGGCCGCACCCGGTCGGCCTCACCTCGCCGTGACTTCTCTACAAGGTCGGGATCAGCGATGAGAGCCCGCACCATCGACACCATGTCGGCGGCACCATCGGCAACGATGCGCTCGGCGTCATCGAGAGTCATGATGCGGCCGACCACCATGGTCGGCACCCTCAGGCGGTCGTCGCCGGATCCGATGATCTCGGCATTTGCTGGCATTTCATTGGCCAGGGGCTCGTCCATTGGTGCCAGCAGTTTGTAGAACCGCCAGTACGACCCCATGTGCAGCGACGCGTAGTCGACCATCGGTTCGACGAGTCGCGCGATGCGAGCAATTTCTGCAGGCGTCAGGCCGCCGGGGATGTACTCCTCGTTTGGGAGTCGGATGCCCACGCAGTAGTCGCGACCCACCTCAGCACGAATCGCATCGAGGATCTCGATGAGGAACCGTGTGCGATTTTCGAACGAACCGCCGTATTCATCGGTTCGGATGTTGTTTGCCGGCGAGAGAAACTGCTCGATCAGGTAACCGGAACTGGCATGTAGGTCGATGCCATCGAGCCCTCCCTCGCGACACCGACGGGCCGCCGCACCGAAGGCTTCCACCATCTCGTGGATCTGTGCCACGGTCATCGCCGTGGGGATCCCGCCCACCATCGGGTTGGCAATCGCGCTCGCTGAGACCTGCGTGGAGGCCTTCTTGGGTCGTGTCGCCGAACCCGGGTGATAGATCTGCTGCAGCATCTTCATGCCGTATGGCCGCATCCGCACCGAGATCTCCTTGAAGAAGGGGATGCAGTCATCGGAGTACAGAGGGATCAAACTTGGAGCACCTGCGTGCACACCGGTGGCTTCCAGCGTCGACAGAGCAACCCCGCCAGCAGCACGGGCTTCGTGGTAGGCGATCAGTCGTTCACCGGTCATCAAGGTGCCGTGTGCCGACCGCACAATGCGGTTCTTCAATGTGAAGGGGCCCACATCGAGGGGCTGGAACACGTGCTCGTACAGGCTCACCACTTCACTCCCCCGACCGGTGGCGATCCGGAGGGTCCGAATGAGGCTCACTAGTCTTCGTCAGTGATCGAATTTAGTCTTACGCTTCCTCGCTTCTGGAACCCCGACGACACCGTTCCGTACCGACGCACCTACGAGTTCTGCCAGATGGTGGACAGCCTCGGGTACGCCGGTGGGTTCATCGGTCACCACTCGTTTTCTCCCGAGGTCAAAGACGAAGCGGCGCCTTTTGTCTTTCTCGCCGGTGTGGGTGCCCACACCGAACGGATGCGTCTCGGTACCGGCGTCTACTTGGCAGCGCTGCACCATCCGGCGAACATCATCGAGCAGGTCTCCACGCTTGATCGCATCACCAACGGCCGAGCGGTATTCGGTGTTGGCACCGGCTACCGACCGTACGAGTTCGAGACATACGGCGTTCCATTCCACGAACGCGGGCGTGTTCTCGACGAGGTGCTCAGCGTTTGCCGTCAGGCGTGGACGACCGGCAGTTATGCATGGGACGGTGACTACTTCCACTTTGACGATGTCGCGGTATTTCCCCCGCCGGTCCAGACACCACATCCTCCTATCTACGTGGGTGGCACATCACCGGCCGCGATTCGGCGTGCTGCTCGTCTCGGTGATACGTGGTTCACTTTGCCAATGGAAACGCTTGACGTGGTGACCGAATTGGCCGATCGCTACCGAGCCGCGTGTGCCGCCGAAGGCCGTACACCGCGCATCTGTTTGATGCGCGAGGCATGGGTGGGTGCCGATGACGCCGAGGTTGAACGCGAGTGGTATCCGCGGGCGCTCAGTTTCCACCGCTACTACTGGGAGGCCGGCACCAAGGGCGACGAGTCGGACCCGGTGCTGCAACGAGTTGCTGCTGGTGAGGACCCGCCGTATCGCGAATTCGTGCGCAACCGGGCCTTCGCGGGCACCCCCGAGGTCGTCATCGACGAGATTCGCCGGTGGCACGACGCGATTGGCTTCGATGAGTGCTGCTTGATCTTCGCCACGGGTCGCGAAGCCACTACCCCGGAGGCACTCACCCGAGCGACGACATTGTTCGCGCACGAGGTTGCCCCGCATTTCGCCTAAGGCTCACCCGACACTTCGTGTTCAGGGCAGTCTGCTTGCCGCGGATGCTCCAACCATCGAGATCACCGCAGAGAGCACAAAAACCCATGTGAATGACCCTGCGGAATCAGCGATGAGCCCGCCGATCTGCGGCGACACCATCTGCGCCACTCCGAAGGCCAAGGTAGCGGCACTGAATGCCGGGCCATAGGAGTTGGCATCGGTGTTGGCGACGATGTGCGCAGTGATCAACGCCGGACCTCCGGAGAACGCGAGGCCCGCACCGATAGAAGCCAGGATCACCAGCACCGGTTGGCCGGTCAAAATGATCAACCCGCACGCTGCAAATGCGGTGAATGACCCGGTCAGGGTGACGCGCCGCCCAATCCGGTCGGACAGTGCGCCCAAGCTGATACCGCCAAAGGCTGCGGCAATTCCGACCAGGGAGAACATCGCGGACGCGCGCGCCGATGAGAAGCCGGCATCGTCTTTCAGGCGTGCGACAAGAAATGCCAACACCAAGATGTAGGAGAAACCAAACGCCGCGTAGGCGACCGAGGTCGGCACCCATCCACGCACTGTCCTCAGCGCACCGATGCCCCCGATGCCGCCCCCACCGGTTGGGCGTTCACCGCGATCCCTCAGCACCGTCAGCGTGCCGATGAGAACGACGACGGCGATGACGAACTCGATGCGGTAGACCAATTGCCATACATCCACCGCGTCGCGACTCCGGCCGAGAAAGGCGGCGAGTTGCCCGGCAAAGGCTGTGCCGATGCCGATTCCTGAGCCCACCAAACCAACGGCCACACCGGCCCGTTCCGCGGGAAAGACACGCGCGGCAATTTTTGGCGCCGGAATCCAGATGATCGCGCCGCCAACGCCCATACCGAACAGCCCAACCGCGAGCACGACGGCACTCTGAGCGACGCTGGCCAGTGCGAGCGACACAGTGGATGTGGTCAAGCCGATCCGCACGAGGGTGACCAACGACAACCGGCCCGATGCCCAGGACACGAACAAGGTGCCCAGCAGATATGCGGTGACGTTGACCGTGCCAAAGAAACCCGCGAGGGTGTTCGACCCGTCGAGGAGGTCGTCACGGGCTCCGGGTAGGACCACACCCCAGGTGAAGCGCCCGAAGGCCTGCGCCACGCACGTGGATGCCATGACCACTGCGATTGCAAACACCACCCGCTCGCGACGATCAGCAGCTGCTATCGGCGTGGTCATGTTGGCACGCCCCGTGTGTGCCTACTCGCCAACGCGATCTCGGCTCGCCTATGGGACATCATGGACGGAGCAACTCGATACACCGCTCCAAATGTTCATCGTGACGGCCAGCAAATCGAAGAATCACATGACGGGCACCCGCATCGGTGAACTCCGCAATCCAGTCGGCAAAGCCATCATCGGGGCCGGCATAGGTGGCCTGCACCGACCTCATCACCTCCGGAGGAGCGGGATAGTAGGCCGCCATGAAATCGTTCATTTCCTGTTCCGCTGCATCGACGTCGTCGTTCAGAGCCACGGTGACATACGTGGCAGCGGTCACCGCAGAAAGCTCACGACCAGCCGCCTCAACTGCTGCGGTGACCTCGACGAGCCCATCGCGAAAATGCTCTGACGACCCAATGGGAAACCACCCATCGAAACGCGCACCCGCACGACGCTGGGCGGCGGGTGTTGAGCCAGCAGCCCAGAGCGGCGGACCACCATCGCGGTGCGGGGTCGGGGCCACCGCCACGTCATCGAGATCGTAGAAGTCGCTGTGGTGTGTAACCGCTTCGCCTCCCCACAGCCGCTGGCAAATGTCGAGGTGGGCCACGAAGCGGCCGAGACGGCGCTCAAACGGCACGCCAACGGATGCGTGCTCGTGGCGCGATGTGGGGTTATCGCCACCGATACCGACTCCCAGCACCAGCCGACCTTCGGCGATGCGGTCAAGGGTTGCCACCTGATGCGCCATCACCACCGGGTCGCGCAGCACCGGCAGCAGCACCGCAGTGCCGACCGTGATGTTCTGCGTGCGCGCTGCAACAGCGGCCAGCATCGACAGCGGTTCATGCCGAGGACGCGCGGTAATCGAGTCGCCGATCCATACCGAGTCGTAGCCGAGGTGCTCTGCACGGGTCGCCAGATCGAGCATCGGCGGAACGTCGACCTGCCCAGCCATCACCGCTTCACGGGTGGGTAGCAGGTAACCGAATGAGGCCGGGCTGGAGGTCATTGGTCAATCCAACAGTTCCGGGTTCAGCCGCGCGACCGTTTCATAATCGCGTGGTGTCGGCAGCTTCTGGGTGGAGTTGGCACCGTCGACCACGATGGTCTGACCGCTGATGTATGCGGCGTCGTCACTGGCTAAGAACAGTGCCGCAGCCGCAATGTCGTCAGGTGTGCCCATACGCCCGAGAGGGGTCTGCTGCAGCACCGCTTCCACGAGGTGCCGTCGGGTGAACACCGCCTTGGTCATCTCGGTCTCGATCAGGTGTGGAGCGATGCAGTTCACCCGCACGCCAGAGGGGCCGTACTCAAGGGCGGCAACCTGCGTGGCGTACTCCACCGCGGCCTTCGCTGATGCGTAGGCGATATGGCCCATCACCGGCCGGTGTGCCGTTGTCGATGAGATATTGATAAGTGATCCACCACCGCTCACGGCCATGGCATTCGCGGCGTGACGCATGAAGTACAGCGCGCCCGTCAACTGCACCTCCAGCATCGGCGCCAGCACCTCGGGGGTGAGGTCACGCAGCGGGGTACTGTTCGAATATCCGGCATATGAGATCGCCACATCGACGCCACCGTGTTGTTCGACGGTGGCCGCGACAAGGGCTGCCACATCTTCATCGACGGTGATATCGCAGCGCATCGCGGTTGCGCCGAACTCCGCGGCAACCTCCTGCACAACATCGACGCGCCGGCCAGCGATCACCAGCGTCGCCCCCTCTGCGGCAAATCGTTGCACCGTCGCGAGGCCGAATCCGCTGCCACCACCGACGACGATGGCCACCTTGCCGTCGAGCCGTCTCGTCATCGCGAGCACCTCCTACACGCCGTCATCATCACCCCATGATGACCGACTGAGTTCGCAATCACGTCACCGGTCAAGCCGAGTCAATTCTGGAGCTTGGTGACCACGAGATCGAGTTGCGTCAGCCCTCGCAAGATGTAGCTCGGTTCGTATTCGAACACCGCCCCCGGAACGAATCCGGGGACCTCGATGCGGGCCATCAGTTCTTCAAAGGCCACCTTGCCTTCGAGACGCGACAGTGGTGCGCCGATGCAGAAGTGATGGCCTTTTCCGAACGCAAGATGCTCTTTGAGGTTCGGCCGTGACACGTCGAATGATTCGGCATCGTGGAAGATCGTCTCGTCGCGATTCGCCGCGGCGAACATCACCCAGACCGTGGAACCCTTCGGAATGGGGACGCCGTCGATCTCGGTGTCGACGGTGACATGGCGGAACAACCCTTGGTTCGGCGACGACAGTCGCAAGCCTTCTTCCACCAGAGAGTGGATATGTGCGGCTGGGTCACCGGCCACGGTCGCCCAGATCTCTGGTTGTTCGACCAGCATGCGCATCGTCTCATTCAAGAACTTGGTCGTGGTCTCGTTCCCGGCCACCATCAGTTGCCGGATGATGCTGAAGACCTCGGGAAATTCGAGACGCCGCGTCTCACCATCTGGCGTGTCCGGGTCGTCAAAGTCGGCATGGGCAAGTTCGGACAGAATGTCGTCGCAGGGTGCCGACAGGCGGTTCTGGTACTCCTCGAACCAGTACTGCTCGGACTCCACCTGCAGCCGCGCAGCCTGAAGTCGGTCCTCATCTGTTGGGGCGACGCCCAATGCGATGTTGTTCGCATCAGACCATGGCTTCACTCGGTCGATCACATCAGGTGACATATTCAGTGCATGGTGGATGACACGCACTGGCAGCGCGACCGCGAAATCCGCGTGGAAGTCAACCCGACCACGTTCAGGAAATGCATCGATCAACTCGATAGCGATCCCGCGCACTGTGTCTTCGAGGTCCGCTATCCGACGCGGCGAAAATGCCCGAGCGACCAGCTTCCGATATCGAGTTTGACGAGGGGGATCGACCGTCAACATCGTCTCTGCGCGTGGCCATCCTTCTGACAGGATCGCAGCCAACTGATCAGCGATCTCTGCCGATGGAACCGTCTTACGGTTTGAACCCACCGATGAGAACGTCGTGACATCTCGTAGTACCCGATTTACGACGTCGTGTCGGGCCACGAAGTACATACCGCTCGGCTCATGGTGCAGTACCGGTCCGTGGTCGCGGACCGCCGCGTAGTGAGCGAACGGACACTGCTGTACATCACGATCCATCGGGTCGTAGTGCGCAAGATTGATCTGATTCACAACGGCGACATTACTCAGGCGGCATCACGGCAGCAGCCCCGCTCACCTCTGTTAGCGGTTCGTCGGCGATGATGGGGCATGCACTTCACATTCTCTGCAGAGGTGTGGCGATGGCCGGCACGACCGGCATGGCACTTCGTGACGGTGCCATTCGAGGTTGCCGACGAGATCGAGGACGCATCGAGCGAACGCGGCGGATTCGACTCCGTCAAGGTTGAGGTCACCCTTGGACAATTCACTTGGAGCACCTCGCTGTTCCCGAGCGCAGAACACGAAAGCCTCATCCTCCCATTGAAAAAGGGTGCCCGCGATGCAGGTGGTATCGCCGAGGGCGATACCACCGTGCTGACGGTTCGGCTGATCGCCCGTTGATGGCGTTCAGATAGGCGTTTCGTCGAAGTACGCGACTTCTAACGGCGACGCCAGGACGGCCTCCAAGAGCTCTCCGAGCCCGTTATCAAGACGCCAGGCCACGTACGCCTGATGATGCTCGGCGGAAGCCCACCGCTCGTAGAGAACAACATCTTCCGAACCCTGCGCAACTATGGCCTCGACCCCACCGCACCCGTCAAAAGCGCGAGTCTTCGCAAGCCCGTCGGGGCCGGCGAGGTAGTCAAGCCAGCCTTCACGCTTTCCGGGTTGGCATCTAAATGTCGCAATAGCGATGGTCATTCGTAACTCCTTGGTCGGTGTTCTTCAGTGAAAAGTCGGGCTTCCGGCGTGTCGCTCGTTGCTTATGAAGTCACGAAACCCAATAGTTCGGTGGCTCGATGACGCCCGCAGCCTGCATAACGGCCCCCAACTCGGCATCCGCCAACATCTCGGCCATAGTTGCACGGGCGCTCGCCACATCTGCATCGGTCTCCCACACCACGAAGAAACTGTTGCGATCACCGGTGGCGTGAAAGTGGCCTACATGGGTCATACCCGCCGCAGTGAGCCGAGCCGGAGCGTCCTGGTCGTAAACGGCGCGCCACACGTCGTAGTCCGTCACGCGGTGCGACATAAAGACTCTGGTCATTTGATTAACTCCCCCATCTTTGGCGACAACGTGATCGTGCCAGCCGCAAGTTGCGGATTCCTTGCAGGGGTGCCCGCCTGCACCGTCAGGTACCGACAACCTGCTGCGATCAGCCCGCATGGCAATATCAGTAGATGCTGCACACGACCACACGGGTGATACTCACTCGCCGCCCCACCGACACCGCCACGCCCGACTGTTTCGAGGTGGTCACTGAGCCGTTAGCACCACTCGAGTCGGGGCACGTGCGGGTCGATGTGGAGTTCATCTCTGTCGATGCCGGCACGCGCACCATGTTGCGTGGCGAGGGCTTCCACCAGCAGGTCGGTATTGGTGAGACGATCCGCGCCAGCGGCGTGGGCCGGGTGATCGAGTCGGCAGCCGAGGGCTGGGAGGTGGGCCAGGCCGTGCGCGGCGGTCTCGGCGCCCAAACCATCGCCACCGTCGACCCATCGACCCTGCAGCACGTTGACGACACCGGTGGGTCGCTCAGTCGGTATCTCGGCGCGCTCGGGGGCTCCACCGGCGTCACCGCGTGGGTTGGGGTGCGCGAAATCGGCACTCCACAGCCAGGTGAGACTTTCGTGGTGTCGGCAGCGGCCGGTGCGGTGGGGTCAATCGCCGGTCAGATCGCCAAAATCGATGGCGCACGGGTCATCGGTATCGCCGGCGGACCGACCAAGGCCGCGTATCTCACGGACACGCTCGGCTTCGACGCAGCGATTGACTACAAGTCAGAAGATGTCAGTGCTCGTTTGCGCGAACTCGCACCCGATGGCATCAATGTCTTCTTCGACAACGTCGGCGGAGACATCCTCGATGCGGTGCTCGACAACTTGGCGCTGCGCGCTCGCGTGGTGATCTGCGGGGCCATCTCCCAGTACGACCATATGGACGCAGTACGCGGACCGTCGCTGTACCTGCGCCTCGCCGAACGGCAGTCACGAATGGAGGGCTTTGCCTACTTCCACTTCACCGACCGCATCCCTGCGGCCCGCGCCGACCTCAGCCAATGGCTCGATGAGGGCCGATTGATCATGGCCGAGGAGATTCTCGATGGCATCGAGCGATATCCCGAGGCCCTGCAGTTCATGTACACCGGCGGCAACATCGGCAAGTTGATGGTGCGAGCGACCACGGACTGACGCTACGCAGCTCGGCCACTCAGCGGTGGGGGTCAATTGGTTCAGCGTCCCACACCTGAACCTGTGGCGGATCACCGTAGAGGATCTCGGCGGGGCTCCGCTTCTCGATGTTGCCCGTGAGCCCCCGATACATACCAAGGCCGCAGAGCTGACGTAACTGCGGAGAAAAGGTCGCCATCACCTCGGAGGGAATTCCCAACTGCTGGTTTTCCTGCTGACGGATGAACCCGGCGCAGTAGTTCATGGCCACACCCACGCGTACCTCATCGGTGGTGGTGTTGGCCCCACCTCCGTGCCAGGTGCTGCCGTGCCACACCAGCACACTCCCCTTCGGCATCTCGGCAACCACCGTGTCGACGTCTGGCTCCCCATTGAAATAATCCGGACTGTCCCACAGGTGGCTGCCGGGCACGACCCGGGTTGCGCCGTTGCCCGCAGTAAAGTCCGTGAGTGCCCACATCGAATTGCACACCGTGGCAACGTGCGGCTTCGCAAGTGGTTGGATCTGGTCGTCGGCGTGCAGCACCTGACCGGTCTCACCGGGTGCCAGGGAAATCGATGCCAGGCTCGACACCAAGGCCTGAGGGCCGAGAACTCCTTCCACCAGTTCGAGAACCACCGGGTGCACCGGAACCTGCTGCCATATCGCGCCGTGCGCTAACAGGTTGTACGTCCGCGTGGTGCGATTACCTTCAAAACGGTTGTCTGCCGGTCGACGGTCGAGTTCTGACTCCAACCTCCGCACGTCGCTCAGCAACGCGTCAATGAGTCCGGGTTCAATCGCGTTCTCAACGATTGTGTACCCGTCATCAACAAGCTGCTGATGGTGAGAGGTGAGGTCTCGCGCCATGCGATGATCGTAGGCGGGATCGGCACGCGAAGTTCTCCCAACTCTGCGGTACACCTAGTGCAACTACCGAGGCTTGGCGCCCCCACCGACCCGGAGGATCTCCCCTGTCACCCAACTCGACGCATCTGACGCCAAATACACACAAGCGGCACCGATGTCCTGCGGCGTCCCGAGGCGACCCATGGGGATATTCCATTTGGCAAGTACCTCACCCAGTTCGGACTCATCGTGCCCGATGGCCTTCAGCATG
>Ga0075476_10000929_pt1 | contig 13466 bp, 14 predicted proteins | sample DEB08_DNA_5_FD_76339 | JGI IMG/M metagenome (GOLD analysis project Ga0075476, IMG submission 76339) | Aqueous microbial communities from the Delaware River and Bay under freshwater to marine salinity gradient to study organic matter... | ecosystem: Environmental > Aquatic > Marine > Coastal ...
CGATATCGAAAAGGGCAGGTGTTTTCTTTTAAACAGGTGCTTTTGAGAAAAAATACCTTGTGCTATTTGTGGGGTGCTGAGTCTGATCTCATCAATCTCCGAAAGTACGTACGTAGCAATGAGCCGGTTTATACCTGGGACCTATCTTTAAATGCTGAGCAGATAAAAAAGCTCTTTCTTGATGTTGTTGAGCGATCTAATGCGGTGAACGCAAGTGGAGAGCGATACCATTTGGTTCGGAATAGCTGTTCAAGAAACATAATTCAACACCTGAGGAAGGCTGGAATTCGCTTCCCGATGATGGCTCGATTGCTGTATACGGTATTGCCATCTGGTCTTGGGAAATTTGTAAAATCTGTCCGTCCTAAAAACATTGTTCAAAAGGCAGTGCAGCCACTTGCTACAACATTGAATTCGGTTTCTCAAAAAGTTACTGAACAGAAACAATTATCTACTATTAGGTCTTAACTAAAACATGACAACGATTTTCCCAAATATTTTTGCAAAGATAAGTCAGTATGTTGTTTCACCGCTAGCGATCCTTCTCTTTAAATTCTTTGGTCGGCTCGAGGTGGTTGGTAGGGAGAACTTGGAGGCGGTCGATGGGCAAGTAATACTTGCCGGGGGACACAGGCACGAACTTGACGTGGTTGGTGTTACGACAGCATTGCTTGGTACCCGATTTATGCCAATGTATTACGTTTCGATGGCGAAGAATTACTACAAGCACCTTGGATGGCACGCTCGAATTTTTTATGGCGGGCCGCTCTTTAAACTACTGGGTGCGTATCCTGTATATAAGGGCACAGGATCGCTTGCAAAGTCACTCACTAATCACGATAAACTTATCGAAGATGGTCGCACGGTGATTATTTATCCTGAGGGAAGATTAACACGTGATGGCTCCTACGATAGTCCTCGTGCTGGTGTTGGTTACCTCATGGCTAAGCACAAGCTTCCAATTGTTCCATTTACAACGAACGGATTGTGGAACCTCAGCATGAAAGACTGGCTTTTACGAAAAGGGAAGATTACGGTGGTGTTTGGACCAGCAATTTATCCTCAAGAGGTGTTACAAGATCCAGATAAGCATATCGACGAGTATCGCCGAGAAGAGATGCAGGCAGCTGCAAATCTTATCATGCAGAGAATCGTAGCGCTTGGTACTGATGAGGTTGAGGTTGAGGTGTCGGAAACTAAGACTAAGTTAGTATGAGTTTAGAGGTGTTACAACTAAAAACGAAGAGTGGAGACAAGAAGCTTACTTTTAGGCGCTTAGATTCTGAAGAACTTGAGCAGGCGTATGCGCTGCGTTATGACGTGTATAAAGGAAGGGGTTATCTTGAAAAAGTGTGGCAAGAACAGCATGTTAAGGATCACGATGATTATGATGATCTTGCCGGTACGGTTCACTTCGGTGCATTTCTGGAAGATGAATTAGTGGGTTATATTCGGGGAATTCCAGGCCCCAACCTTCCTGTTGCTGATTATTTTGATCTTGCTGAGTCAAAGAAATTTGCAATGTATGGCAAAAACGCCTTTGAGTTGGGTCGCTTTGTTATTAAAAAGCCTGATAATGGCGATTACTTACCAAGAAACATAATCTTTATGTTTTTGGTGCGACAGATTCTTATGTATTGTGAAGAATTCGGTTACGAGTACTCTTGCGCCTTCATTACTGAGAATCTAAAGACTAAAATGGACCAACTCAAGATGCCGCTTCAGGTGATGGATAGCTATGTGCTTCGATATCCAAGAGACGGAAAAATGGCACCGTATTTTTATGACAGAGAAATTTTCCCTGTCTACTTCTCAGCTGAGGAATTTGGTGTTTATATAAAAAAAATATTTAGAAAATTTAAGCTAATTAAGCAGACCGGCGAACACACGTTTAAGCTTCGCTCTAATTTATATTCTTTTGTGCTTAAGGTACTAAAAAAACTATAATCCATTATGTTAGACACAAAATTTTGGCAAAAGTATTTTTTACAATACGACGCCTTGAACAATTTGATACCGTACCAGGAATTACTTGCTGGTATACGAGACGCACTGGGTGACGATGCTCGGGGTAACTTGCTTGATCTTGGGTCTGGGACAGGAAATGTCTGTATGTTCCTGGGAGATTCATTTGATGAGAAGCATGGAATTGATTCTTCTCAGGTTGGAATTGATATTCATAATACAAAAGAGCAGGGTGTGATGTTATGCCATGCAGATATTACAGAACCCCTTCCGTATGAGGATGAGTATTTTAACGTTGTGGTGAGTAATAACGTTTTGTATACCATTGATCCAGCAAAGCGAGATCAATTACTCAAACAGGTGTATCGCATTTTGAAGCCGGGTGGTAAATTTGTGGTGAGCAACCTAACCATTGGTTTTAAGCCGGGAAAGATCTATCTTGATCACATAAAGAAGAGTCTAAAACGCAAAGGTCTATTTCGTACAGTGCATGAGCTCTTAGTGCTTTTGAAGCCAACTGTATTAATCCTGTATTACAACTATTTGATTCGAAAAGAAGACAAGAGTGGTCAGTATGGATTTTTCACTCCTGGCGAACAAGAGGCGCTGCTTCGGGATGCTGGTTTCACCATCGTTCACCCTGAGCAAGATCACTATTATGCCAAGGGGGCAGCGTTGATCACTGGGCTAAAATAAGGTTCATTAGGAATCGGTTATAATAAAAAGGATGACAGGTTTTATTACCACCATCCTTTTTACTTTTGCAGCATTGAACGGGGCACTTGGGGCCTTGGTGTTGTGGCGCGGTCAAAAAAAGCTTCACAGGTTCTTTTTTGCGGGGCTAAGTTTTATGGTGGCGCTATGGTCTCTTGCGTTAGCTAGTTTCTATTTCGAATTTATCGGTGACGGCCTGAGGCAGATCTTTTTGTTTACCTTGCACCTAGCAGCACTTTCGAGCGTCGGCTTCTTCGCACTCTTTGCGGCTGTGTTCCCATCTGCACACAAAAAACTCCTTCGCATTGCTTGTATTGGAACTATCGGATCTTTTCTTGTTAACTTCTATCTTATTTTCATTAGAAAAAGTGTTGTGAGTTCTGCTGTCGGAGAGAACCTGCTGTATGAACTGGGGCCAGACTACAATACGTATGCTGTTTTTATACTTTTAAACTTCCTGCTTGGTTTTTGGTTGCTGTATAAACAGTACAAGCGGGTTCACACGAAGCAGAAAAAATCTCAAATTGTAATCATTTTTGCAGGAACCATGGCAACTGTCGTTTTTGCTATTCTGACAAACTTATTATTGCCAGCATATGGGGCATTTAATTTAACTTGGCTTGGGCCAATCTTCACCGTGTTTTTGGTTGGGGCGACATTCTATTCGGCGGTGAAGCATCAGTTATTCCAGATGGAGCTTGTTTTGACAGAGCTCTTTACGCTCATGTTGGTAATCTTGCTGACAGGTGACTTGTTCCAGGCAGACAGTGAGGATATTGCACCGCGCAGTATTATCTTAGTGCTTACCGTGGTGCTCAGTTACTTCTTAGTGCGTTCTGTGCAGCGAGAGGTTGAGCAGCGACAGCGTGCCGAGAAGCTATCTGAAAAACTAAAAGATCTTAACAAAGAGTTACACAAGCTGGATGAGATGAAAACCGAGTTCTTGTCACTGGCTTCCCATCAATTACGTACGCCGCTCACCTCTATCAAGGGATACTCTTCCATGATCCTGGAAGGCTCTTTTGGTCGCATCTCAAATAAAGTAAGAACCCCTATTGAGCGTATCTTTGAATCTAGTTCAATTTTGGCAAAAATTATTACTGATCTTTTGGATGTCTCTAAGATTGAGCAAGGTGGTTTGCAATATGAAATGCTCACGTTTAGTTTGGCCTCCATGGTGCAAAGTGTTGTAGATGAACAGCAGGTCAGTGCAAAAGACAAGAAGATCAAGCTGTCTCTTGAGATGAAACAGCCAGGGAGATACGCCCTTAAGGGTGATCAGGTTAAGTTGCGACAAGTTGTCGTGAACTTGGTTGATAATGCTATTAAATACACAGACACGGGAGGTTGGGTGAAGGTTCTGCTGCAGAAACGAAAGCAGGGAGATAAAAAATATATTGAAATCAAGGTTGAAGATAACGGACGTGGAATTTCTCCGGAGATGATCAAGAAACTTTTCCAGAAGTTTAGTCGTGGTCAGGCGGGTAAGAAAACCAACACCGGTGGTTCTGGGCTTGGGTTATATCTCGCTAAGCAGATTGTAAAAGCACATGCTGGTGACTTGGTAGTTGAGTCTGACGGAGTCGGAAAGGGGAGCCGATTTATTATTGAATTACCGCAAGAATACTAGAGCGGCTCTACAAGTGAGCCGGCTTCGCTATCAAGCACCTTGAAACCATGGGTGCTTATTTCGTTTCGTAGCGCATCTGCTTCATCCCAGTTACCGCGAGCCCGAGCTTCTTCTCGTTCTTCGACGAGCTTTGCTACCACAGCAGGGATTGAAACATTTTCAATTATTTCATGAATGCCAAGCACTCGATCAAAGTGTTTTAGAATGGCGCCTCGAACGAGTTTTGATAACTCTTCATCTTTGGCTACCTCCCAGGCAATACTAAGCGCTTCAGGGGTTCCAAGATCATTACTGATGGCTTTGGTGAAGCGATCAACATAGTTTGTCTGAGAAAAATCAATATCATCCAAGAGTTCGATATCCATATGCGCCGTGAGTCGCTTTCTGGCGGTTTGGGCTGCTTTCAGGCTCTCTAGTGAGAAATCAGTCTTGGTTCGATAGCTGCTCTGCAAGAGCCAGTAGCGATAATCAAGGGGATGGAAGCCTTCTTCAATTAGTGTATTGAGGGTAATACTATTTCCTTCAGATTTAGACATCTTTCCCGAGCTTAGGGAGAGGTGTTCATTGTGAAGCCAATAGTTAACAAAAGGCGTATTGCTGCAGCAGACAGACTGAGCAATCTCATTATTGTGATGGGTTGGCTTTAGATCAATACCACCTGTATGGATATCAAAGTGAGCACCAAGGTATTTTTGAGACATTCCTGAACATTCAATGTGCCAACCAGGGAAGCCTTGTCCCCAGGGGCTTGGCCAGCCTAGGTTTTCATCTTTTTTCCAAAGAGCAAAATCTCTAGGGTTTTTCTTCTCCTCGTTTACTCCCGTGCGGCTTTGGCTCTCATCAATTGGAGGCAAGCCTAATTGGCCATATTCTGGATACTTTTCAGTATCAAAATATATAGAATCCGAGGTTTCATAGGCGTAGCCTTGTTCGAAGAGTTTTTCAATGATGTCAATATTTTCCGCAATGTGTTCACTGGCACGTGGCACGTGGTGCGGCATTTGGATGTGGAGTTTCTCCAGATCTGCCATAAAGCGCTCTTGGTATTTGGTGGCAAGCTCCAGCATGGCTTCTAGGGTGATTGTCTTGTTTTCACGCTTCAGTGCTCGTGTCATCTTGTCATCGCCGTGGTCTCCATCGTCAGACAGGTGGCCCACATCGGTAATGTTCATGACTTGCGTAACTTCATATTCATTCCATTCAAAGGTACGCCGCAGAATATCTGCTAAGAAAAAAGCACGGAGGTTTCCAATGTGTACGTCGTCATAGACAGTGGGGCCACAGTGATACATGCCAACCCTGCCTTCGACAAGTGGCTCAAATTCCTCAACTGACTTACTTAAACTGTTGTATAGAAAAATCTCAGCCATACTAGATCCATTGCTGTTTTCTGAAGTATCGATACATACCAAGCGCAACGATGCTGGTAAGTCCTAGGATAATGAAGAATGGGCCATCGCTAATGTTTTGCAAGAATGATACTTCGGTGTTCATGGCCAAAAGTTGGGTTGCGAGATTGATTGGGGTTACGGTGAAGGCGATGATGGTTAGAATTCGCATGATGTCATTCGTCCGGTTGGTAAGCAGGGCATCGTTCGTGTTACGAAGGTCATCGAGGAGTTCTTTTTGTCCAAGCACAATGTCGTAGACCTTGTGGTATTCATTTGATACTGATCGAAGGTAATATTCAAAACCATTTCCGAAGAAGGCGGCACCGCCATGCTCCAAAGATTCTAATACTTTGGAGTGGAATCGAAGTGCTCGTTTTGTTTCAAGTAAAGCGCGATTACTTAATGAGATTTTCTCAACCATACGCTTTTCTTGTCCGGCAAAAATTCTGTCTTCAATGTATAGCAAATCTTTGTCTACCTCTTCTAGTTCGAGCCCGAGGTTTCTATAGATATCTCGAATCATGTAAAAGAATAGAAAACCGCCATGGGTACCAATGTCGGATTTATCTAGGATTGAATTTACTTCAAACATTCGAGAGAACGTGTGAATGGGGTCAATTGACTCGTAGTGGGTGGTGATTAAGAAGTCTTTTCCAATAATAAAATCAACTTCTTGAGACTTTCCGTTACCAGTTGTTTGGCTTGGTTGGGGGAAGTGAAGAATTAAGTAGAGACAGTTTTTATGCAGATCAACCTTTGGTCGCATGTTTGGACTTAATAGCTCTTCTGCGATCACGGGGTGAATATCATGTTTTTCCATGATGGTTCGCACTTCTTCCGGGGTGGGGTTTTCAAGATTTGTCCAGGTTATATTTTTATAGGTATGGGTGAATTGCATAGGTGTATTATACCTGATAGTCAGTGGAGGAAAAATAAAAAGCCGCCCTGTGAGGGCGGCGGTATAAGCTTAAGCTTCTTTTTCTTGTTTTTGCTTCAGTATGTCATCCATGCCATAAACGGTTATTCCAACAATGATCTGCACAATAAGCAGTAGGGTGAAAATGTTGAAACCCATAGATCCGTCTGGGTATAAAGTCACTCCTTTGAAGAAATAGATTGCTGCATTTATGAAACCAAGAACCCATGCGGATTGGCTGAGAGTAAATTCCCAGGCTTTAGGAAGCTTAGAAAATACTGCCTTCTTTTGGCGAAGTTCTCTCTCCAGGTATAGATGCCACAAGGTGAGGAAATATTGATATATGATAGTGGCTAATATCAAGGGGAATACCAGTACAACAAGTATCCATAGGTACTTAAATATATCAAGGCCCTTATCGAGCCTTTCATCAAGGTCTTTAATGTTATTTTTCATAGATTAATTTATTTCTCTTTATTCTCAATAAAATCACTCTCTTGTCAATACCTACGCCATCTATTGCCTTTTTAAGCTGAATACGTATAATAGTCCCCGTTATGGCAAAAACTAATATCAAAGAATTTGCAGTTATCGAAACAGCTGGAAAGCAATACAAAGTTGCGGTTGGAGATGTGATCACACTCGACAAGCAGTTTGAAGGCTTCAAGGCGGGAGACAAGATCGCTTTTGATAAAGTACTCCTTATTGATAATGGTGCTGACACCAAAGTTGGGGAACCGTATCTTTCTGGTTCAGAGGTGCAGGGAATTTTTGAAGAAGAAGGTCGAGGTAAAAAGCTTCGAGTACACCGCTTCCGAGCAAAGTCTCGCTACACTCGTACATACGGACACCGTCAACCGTTCACCAAGATCAAGATCGCTGCAATTAAATAAAACCCACAATTGCAACTAGATTACAAAAGACCTCTCCGGAGGTCTTTTGTTTTGACGTGACTGTGTTAATGTGGTGAAAAATACAAAACTTTTTGCACATGAAAAAAACCATATTCTTTTTCTTTCTGATTCCTACCCTTTTGCTAGGGCAGGGTAATCTGAACTATGCCACCGCATATCAGGGTGGCAACCGCCACACTGATACCTATTCAGATCTTCTGCTTTTGCCTAATGGCAACACTGTTGCTTGTGGCAAAAAAAAGGATTCAGGCATACGCCGTTTTGGCGCTATTGTCGACGTGGTGAGCCCCGGCGGGGTTCGCCTTCGTCAAAACGTGTACGACACCCCTGACCAGGATGAAGCCGTTAAGGCTTTGCATCATCAGGGTAAAACCTATATCGTGATGAATTACGATGGGGTTTCTACCGGAAGAGGGGGGTGTAGAATCTTGCTAGATTCTACAGGGGGTCTATTTAGTCAAGTTAAGATTGATACCCCTTTCGCCAAGATAACGGCTCATGATGCCGTTTTTGTCGGGGATACCCTCCTTATTGTCGGCGTCTGGGACGATGAGTTTGAACCGGATATCTTTTTGGGCCGCTGGGTCGTAGGTGATACCGTAATGACTGCTGAACGCATATCCTATCCAGGATTTAATGCGCTATACGGCGTCGATATGTATCCTGGCGGCATTGTTGCTGTTGGTCAGACCAATGGTAATAGCGCCACGAGCTCTGCGCTCCTTGTCACCGGCATCTCTGTGTCACAGCTCGATACGACGTATTGGACTGAGGACTACGTAAGTGCCGCTATTAGAGGTTTAGACATTAAAATCTCTGGAGGCATTGCTTATGTCTGTGGCTACGCGGCGCAGAACCCGCGTGGCTCAAACCATAACGGTTTCCTTGGGAGATATAATCCAGTTGATGGATCTCCAGGTTTGGGAGTAACCTTTGGATCTGTTCAGGATGAGCAGTTCCTGTCACTAGTCGTTGGTGGCTCAGAGATTGCCGTATCTGGCTATGTATCTAATGGTGCTGGTCAGGAAGATGGATATATTTCTATTTGGGATACCGCCCTCGTGTTGCGTTGCGATACGATGATTGGCGCTCCGGGGCACCCTGAAAGGTTTAATGCCGTGACAAGTTCTGGTACAGACTACCTCACCGCAGGAGCTCTATTTGTTTCAAATAAGAGCCTCCAGGCCTCTTTGGTCGAAACCCAAGGCTGTGCTCCTGTAGCAACCTCGCTCTTTGATGACCAGGGCTGCGGCACTAAGGTGTATCCCAATCCTTTTAGTGACCGGATCTACATTCGGGCCTGCTCCAAGAAGCCGTGGCAACTGCTGTTTGCTGACGGGAAGGTTGTTGCGGGCGGGGAAGCGTTGCCCGGGAATGAAGAGGTGTTGCTTCACGATTTACCAGCTGGTTTCTATATCCTTCGTCTGGGGGGTGACAATCATAAGCTGGTAAAACAGTAAAAACAAAAAGCCTATTGCTATGCATAGGCTTTTATTTTTTGGATTAATTCAGTTTTCTTATCAACCATTAAATTCCTCTTCCTTCTTGTCTTCGGTGATCGAAATCCAAATTGAACTTGGTTTTTTAGAAATTTAATCTCAATTCCACCAGTGAAATCATAAAAACCTCTTTGAACTGTGACATACAGGCTTTTATTTTTACTAAGGTGCCAGGTGTATAGTTTTACAGACATGTCACCTCCTCCCACCTGGTCGAGATGGTATTTTTTGTGTTTTTGGCTGCATCGACTACTTTTTGGCGATTCGACTACCGAGATAAGTTCGTACCAAAACTGTTCAAATAACTCAAGTGCTGCCTGGTCAGTGTCCGCGCGTAAGGCTCGTAGTAGATAGTCCATATTCTGTTTTTTTGAGAGTGTATGCTTTAGCTGCGATTCGTCAAGGCATTGGTGAATGTTGCTTCATCAATGTATTCAAGCTCGGTCCCGGTTGAAAGCCCGCGACCCAAGGTGCTCATGGAGAAGTGAAGCTCTTGAGACAGCGGCTCAAGCAGCGCCTGGAGATGCTGTCTCGTGTGTTCACCATCTGGAGTGAGAGGGAGACCAAAGATGACCTCTTTAATATCGCCGCCTCGAGTTTCTAATTGCTTCTTTAATTCATCGATACGGAGTTGTACAGGTGATCGGGAAGACACGATTGGTACGAGCCCGCCAAGAACAAAGTATTGCCCCTTATAAATATGGGTTTGTTCAATGGCTTCAATGTCCATGTCTTTGGTGACAATCATAAGGATCGAGTTGTCTCGAGCAGGGTCGCGCACGATGGGGGAGGTGGTTACTAATGGATCATCAGTATGGAAATACTGGAAACTCACCTGGCACAATTTCATGTGCTTTTTATTGTTTTGCAGGAGCCTAATGAGTTCGTTTGTGTAAGACGCATTGCTGCGTAATAAAAAATAAGCCAAGCGTCTTGCTTGTCTACTTCCAATTCCGGGGAAGCGTCGGATATGTTCTACCAATTGTTCAAAATCCTCCATATGCTAGAAACCACCAAATACTTCAGCTTGTTGTGATGATGGTGGCATACCTTCATAGTCTGCTTTATCTACAGAAATGAAACTAGTTTTATCTGCATCAAAGTAAAGGGGAACCACACCAGTTGGTCCGTTACGATGTTTTTCAATTAAAATTTCAGCACTGTTTGACCGTCCGCCACCTTCTTCGTTTTTGTCACGGTGAATAAACATAACCACATCGGCATCTTGCTCAATCGCTCCAGAGTCTCGAAGGTCTGAAAGTCTTGGTTTTCCTCCACGAGCTTCAACAGCACGAGACAGCTGTGATAGGGCAATCACTGGCACCTCAAGTTCACGAGCCAGATTCTTAAGTGATCGAGAAATTTCTGTAATCTGATTCACCATAGAATCAAATCTTCGTCCCGGAAGAATAAGTTGGAGGTAGTCCACCATAATAAGACCAAGTCCATGATCACTCTTGAGCCGACGAGCAATGGAGCGCATGCGTAGAATAGTGGATCCAGGTTGGTCATCAATATACAGCGGCGCTTTAGAAAGCCGCCCCATGGCTTCTTGAATCTTGGTGTAGTCATCTTCAGACAATGCTTTACCAGTACGCATTTTCCATGAATCAACTCCAGCTTCAGCAGAGAGCATGCGGTCAACCAAAGATTGCGCGCTCATTTCAAGTGAAAAGAAACCAACGGGGATATCATGGTGTAGGGTCGCTTGTCTTGCAATATCAAGCGCAAGAGACGTTTTACCCATGGAAGGCCTGGCGGCGAGAATCACAAGGTCTGATTTTTGGAAACCAGCGAGCTTGTTATCAAGATCGACAAAACCGCTTGGAACACCGCGGATCTCACTATCCATGGTACTGAGTTTCTCCATGTTCTCCCAAACTTCTGGAAGGATTTCTTTTACTCCAACAAAGCGAGCATTTTTCCCAGCGTTACCAGTGATAGCAAATACTTTTTTCTCAGCATCGTCCATGATTTGTTCAATGTCTTCAGATTCAGTGTATCCAAGCTGGGTGAGTTCATCACCGACCACGATAAGACTTCGTAGAGCACTTTTCCGACTCACAAGCTCCGCATAGTAATCAATATTGATTGAAGCGGGAACTAGGTTGGTAAGTTCCGTCAGGTATGACGCACCACCAGCTTGAGAGAGTTGTTCTTTGTCTCGCAGTCGGTTAGTTACCGAAACGAGATCAATCGGTTCATTTTTTTGAAAGAGCTCAAGCATGGCTTCAAAGATCTTTCGGTGTTTTCCTACATAGAAAGAGTCTGCAGAGACATTGTCCATGACATCAGATAGGGTGGTGGGGCGAAGCATGAGGCCTCCCAAAAGTGCCTGCTCGGCATCGGTGCTGTGTGGCGGTACTCGTCCAGCCAATGGCTTCGGTTTCTTCTTCTTTTGGTATTCTTGCTTTGCCATAAATGTATACCGATTGTACCACCGGAAGTGCGGGGGAGCGCAACTGTGAAATAAGTGGAAAAGAAAAAACGGAGGACCAGGTGGTCGCTCCGTTCAGTTTATTCCTCCTTCGGAGGGTTAATTCTTTGCCAATAGGCCTCTCCATTGGTCACCATGACTTGTGGGTCCCGGTATGGGCCCATGCGCTGGTTATCGTCAGTGATGATAACCATGGTTGAGTCCTCGGTCCACATTAAGATGTGAACCTGATCATTGCGGGTGGTGTCAAAGACTGCAACTGCACTGAGGTCTAACATGTTCATTACCGTATTCCCTGAACTCCACAGGGATCCCGGATCAAAGCCCGCCCAATAACTAGGTGCGAGCTGTGCCCTCACTGCACCTTGTGCAGCTACTAGCAATACTAATAGAATGAGTAGTTTCTTCATAAAAGTATAAGGAACAGAAATAAATAACTTGTTAACATTATACCATTAATTACTAATATTGTAAAATACCAGTATTTTAGACTATTTTTGCTATACTCAAGCCATGAAACAAAAACGATTACTTTCTGGAATTAAGCCAACCGGGCGGCCACATCTTGGAAACTATTTAGGTGCACTTAGGCAGTTCGTGGAACTGCAAAATGAATATGAGACTTTTGTGATGGTGGCAGATCTCCATGCCCTTACTACTATTCAAGATGCGGAAGTGTTGCGACATTTTACGCACGAGTTAGTCCTAGACTATTTAGGAAGTGGCTTAGATCCAGAGCGGGTAACCATCTTTAGACAATCAGATGTTCCATATCACGCAGAGCTGGCATGGATCTTCGAATGTATTACCACCATGCCATTCTTGATGCGTGCTCATGCTTTTAAAGATTCTGAGGCAAAGAATAAGGATATTAATGTGGGAACCTTTAATTATCCAATGCTCATGGCAACTGATATTCTCTTATACGGTGCAGACGTGGTGCCAGTCGGACAGGACCAAAAGCAACATATTGAATACACCCGAGATACAGCAGAGAAGTTTCATCGTACCTGGGATAACGAAATCTTCACTTTGCCTGAACCATTGATTATGGAGAGCGTTGCAGTAGTGCCCGGTACCGATGGGCAGAAGATGTCTAAAAGCTATAACAACACCATTCCGCTCTTTGCGAGTGACGAAGAAATTCTCTCAGCTGTAATGGGTGTTGTTACCGGATCTAATCCAAAAGGATCACCCAATGATCCTAACGACACCTTGTTCACCTTAATTAGTCTTTTCTTGGAGCAAGAAGACTTGGCGTACAACAAACAAAAGTATGCTGATGGAACCATGGGGTATAAGGATGCCAAGGACCTACTCTTTAATGAAATTCGTCAGTTTATTGAGCCAATGCGTGAGCGACGCGAGGTGTATGAAAAAGACCCACAGCTTGTAGCAGATATTCTTGCTCGTGGAGCAGCGAAGGCGAATGAAGTTGCGGGAGCGAAGATGGAGGAGGTGAAGAGGGTTGTTGGTCTCTTGTAGATAAAAAATTACTTGGACTCTACCGCTTTGCCCGCAGTCTCGACTGGAAAACCTTTGAGAAGAGTTGAAAGCCTTGTATTTACAACACGATATCCTCTCACGGCTTTTTGCATGTCTCAAACTAACCCACGTAGCTGTAAGGGTTTCACTTGTGGAAAAGTCAAAAAGGTCATTTGCTATTATGAGATCATAACCGAAGAGCACCTAGTATCAAGAAGCAGATACATGACTGCACAACACGCCACCATGTGTACAGCGCAGCCCAGCAAGTTTCTTTCTGGGTTTTTTTTTGTCCCAAATTTTGAAGAGAAATTCAGGAAAAGTAGAGGTGCTTTTTGGTTAAAATTACAAGTTTAATTATTATAAACATGTTTATAAAAATTATAATAGAAATAGCCCTAGTGTTACTAGAGCTATTAATCAAAAACCTAGTACTTTAAAATTATTAAAGACTGATGAACAGTGTGGTGTCCAGGGGTCAAGGCCTGGGCACTATTTGTTCGTCAGGCACATCT
>Ga0075476_10000934_pt1 | contig 13452 bp, 20 predicted proteins | sample DEB08_DNA_5_FD_76339 | JGI IMG/M metagenome (GOLD analysis project Ga0075476, IMG submission 76339) | Aqueous microbial communities from the Delaware River and Bay under freshwater to marine salinity gradient to study organic matter... | ecosystem: Environmental > Aquatic > Marine > Coastal ...
ATGGTCTCGCTCATTGGTCTTCTCCTCCGTAGACGTCGCTGTTCGCGTAGCCGTGCGCCTCGCCTGCGGCGATGACGATCCCGCCGTCGTTCGCGAGTACGGCGTGAACTCCGCAGATCATCGGGTACGTCGGCTGGATGGCGATCGAGATCGAGAGATCTCCGTGTTCTGCTTCGAGGTCTTCGAGTTCTTGGATGAGTGTAGAAATCTGCATGGTTGTTGCTCCTTGTTCGAGGTTGGGTTCATCGAGTCCACTTGCGGTACGTCGCGAGCGACACCCGGTCCTGACCAGACGGCTTGCAGTTCCACTCCATATTGAACGGTCGATCGGAGTAGAGCCTGATACACATCTCTTCGCAGTAGAGCGGGTGCCGGAAGCACTCTCGGTTCCCCAGCGAGCGAACCTTGCGTCGAGTCCATGCTCCGGTTGAGACGATGGATCCGTCCTCGATCCCGACGAGCGCGACCTGAACCCAGTCGCCTTTCCGCTCCATGACCTTTACGGCTTGGATGCTCATGGTCTCGTCGCTTCGTCGTACGTTTCCGGTGTGGAGGAGGACGTCTCCGACTTCGATCTTCGTCTTGTTCTGCATGTTCGTTGCTCCTTGTTCGAGTAGGGGAAGGGAGGCGGGTACGTCCCGCCTCCCCGGTCGGTCAGCGAATCGATCGGAAAGAGTCGTACCCTCCTCGACGGTGTAGGTTCCAGTTCGAGATCCGCTGGATTCGTGCTTCTTGTGCCTCGACTCGATCCCAGATGGGTTCGACGTCTCCGCCGAAGGCTTCGCAGGCTTCGATCTCCTTGCAGATGATCTCGATCTCCTTCTGAATCTTGATGATCGCGTTGCAGACGATGTCGTTCATGGTCGTTGCTCCTTGTTCGGTCGGTCGGTTCGAGGAACGCTTCCTCGATGTCCCGACTATAGCCGGGGTTCTCCTGCTTGTCGAGTCCTTCGGGGACTTTCTCCGAAGATTTCCGAAGAAAGTCCCCGCCGCTCGCCGGTCAGATCAGGGTCGAGATCGCGTCGAAGAACTCGGTCCGCTTCAGGAAGACCTTCCACCGCTTCGCCTCCTCGACGGCGTCCTTCTTCCACGATCGCTTCCGGAAGCCGTACCGTCCTCCGGGGACGTCGTCCGCGAAGAGTCGGACGATCGAACCGTCGATCATCTCGGCGAAGGCGTACGAGAGATCCCAGTTCGGGTAGCCGGGATCGGAGAGGAGTCGGACGCGGAGGAACCGAGCGAATCGAGGCTGTGCCCAGATCGGTCGTCCGTCGTCGAAGTGCGGGACGGAGTCGATCGCCGGTCGTCCCGGCTGGGGTCCGCGAGGCTCGAAGTTCTTGCCGCCGTTGAGTCCGTTCGTTTCGGTGAATCCTTGCATGGTCGTTGCTCCTTGTTCGAGGTCGGGCGGGACGTCCCCGCCGCTGAGAGGACTATCGCCTATTTCCTCGCCCGTGTCTACTACTTCGACCGATTTTCTCCGAAGTTTTCCGAGAATCCTCGGTCACGGGTACGGGAGCGAGGGATCGCCTCTCCCGCCTCCGAGGGATTCGGGGACGAACGACGCGTTCGAGACGCGGGAATGCGGGAGACGGGATCCTCCGGCCTCGTAGGGATCCCCGATCCGATCTCTCTCTCCTCGCTCCCTGAGCGGGATAGGGAGAGGAGGAGGGAAGGGAGAAGGAGGAGGCAGAGGAGGAGGTAGAGGTAGTCGCGACTACAGACCGGACTACAGACCGTTCAGGAGATCAGCGAGTCGGAGATCGTCGGCGAGGTCGCGGACGGCAGAGCGAGACCGAGGTCGCTTCCGATTCGGAAGAACCGCTCGAACTCGCGAGCCATCGCGCCGTCGCTCGCGCCGATGTTGTTCGTGATCGCGGCGGTGTACTCGTCGCCGACCGCGTAGCGATCCGCGCCTCCGAGGATCTGGTACGCGAGTCCTCCGCTCTCGATTCGCGGCATCTCCGCGATCACGAGGTCGTCGATGAAGACGTCCGATCCGCTCGCGAGGTTGCTGGAGAACCGAACGTCGATCTCGCATCCCTTCGGGATCGACTGCGGCGAGAAGACCGTCGCGGTGAATATCTGGTACGACGTCGTGAAGTCACCGGACGCGATCGCCATCGACATCGCTCGACCGGTGACGAGGTTGTTCAGGATCACGCCGCTCGAATCGCGAACCGAGATCGTGAGCGTGACGCCGGGAACCACGGAGGCGTACTTCGCCGCGACCGAGATCGAATAGGGTCGGTCCGGGTTGATCTGTCCGAGCGAACCCGACGTCGATCGGAGCGGCTGCGTTAGGCGATGCGCCGTGAGTCCGTTCCCGGTCATCTTCAGAGCGTTCGATCCCGTGTACCCGGATCCCGCAGCGTAGAAGTTCGTTCCCGCGACTCCGGTCTCGTACGTCCAGCCGGTCGCCGTATTCGACGAGAAGTCCTCGAAGTCGGAGTTCGTGCAGACGTTCCGTCCCGGCGTCCGACCGCCGTCGACGCGAGGACTCGCGACCGTCATCGTTCCCTTCGTCCCGGTTCCCTTCGGCCACTCCTCGTCGAGAGACGGAACCGCTCGCTGGCCGACGACCCGGAAGATCTCTTCGCCTTCCGCGACCGCTCTCGACGTCGCGTCCCGGATGCAGGACGCGCGGACCGTCTCGGTCTGGATCGAAGGGTAGTCGAGGAAGAGGGTCGAGTCTGACGCGGCGAATCCCTGCATCGGCATCAGGTCGGAGACGAGGAAGACGCCGTCGCCCGCGTTCAGGGATCCCGCCGTTCCCTTCCCGTCGGTCGGCAGCGTGACGTATCCGGCTGACGGTCGGTCGATCGTCGAAGAACCCGCGACCATCTGGCGAATGAGTTCCCGCGTCGCCTTCTCGACGTCGTAGTCCTCGACCGTCGTATCGTCGTCGACCATCTCGATCAGCGTCGCCTGAGCGTCCGACCTGAGATCCTGAACGATCCGACCGGCTTCGTCGATGCGACGCTCGATCGAGTTCGTGATCGTCTTCGTCATATCGCGGTCGGCGTCGGAGTAGTTCGACATGGTGTCTTCGTACTCGGATCGGAGCGTGGTCTGATGACCGCGTACCGAGATCGCGAAGTCGAAGAGACGACCGAGTCGAGCGAAGACGGATGAGAAGGTCACGGCCATATCACGGGTTCCTTGTCGGTAGGATCTTGTTCAACTTCGCGCGACGCTCGCCGCACTTGCACGACTTCGGAGCGAGACGATCCGCTCCGAGTCTCGAAAGTCCGCGAGCGATGACGTCTCCCGCTCCTCGGATCTTCCCATCGTACGCCGGACAGATACCGCAGTCCTCCGGTCGAGGCGTCCCGCCGAAGAGATCCAACTCGCACCGCTTGTCGACGAGATGACGGCAGGTCACGGTCGCGGATCCTCTTCGTAGAATTGTACGTTCGAGCAACTCCCCGAACACTCCCGGTTCACTACGAGCAGATCACCGAATCCTTCTTCGTCTCGGTTGTCGATTGTCCCGCTCAGAGAATGAGGAAGCAGGACCGTGTCGATGTTCTCTAGACCGAGTGCAGAGGCACCGAAATTTTCCATCGGGGTAGGAGAAATCGCACGACCGCTATATACCGGAGAGCCAGAATCGCATGGCACTTCTTCTGATCCTATTTCCTGAAGGGTCGTCAACGGCTTCCGGTATTCGACCGATCCGAATATCCCATCGGCTCCGAACGGAACCACCTCTTCGGTCACGCCGTTGATGATTTCTCCGATCTCATCGCTGACGATTCGATACCGGTGTGGAGCCTTGACGTAGACGTACAATCGTCTTCCGTAGGTGCCGCTGTCGAGTTCGACGTTCGGAAGGAACGGAGGGTATCCGATAGTCGGGTAGAGACTCAGGCCGAAACCTTCCGTGATGGTCGCGTATCCTCGAACCGCCTCGCCTTCGAGTTCTGAGAAGATGGTGGCGTCATCAGCGAATGGAGAGTTGCTTTCTAGCCGAAGTTCTCCAGAGTGAGACATCTCGTCGATGATAAAGTTCGCTGCAACGTCGTCGGAATCTAACGTCCTGAAATTACCGAGACCTGATACCGTCTTCAAGAAAGCCGTCCCGCGAAGACTCCCAGAGACGGAACCGTTGGACGTATAGGTGTAGTTCGTCTGGAAATTGGTCTTCTGCTGGCTAGCGGTTACCGAGAATTCAAAATCGAAGGACGCCCACGTCGCGCACGCGGGACCGCCGGTGTCATCGTCGCAGCAGCAGGCGGCGAGGTACGACGTCACCCGCCGTACTCCTCGCCGTAGATGAAGCAGTTCAAGTGATTCGCGTCGTCGGCATAGGCGAAGAGCCGGTCGCCGGGTTCGAGGTAGATTCTCTGGTCGACGAGGCGGAACGCTGTATTCGCACTGACCGCGTGGTTCCGCACGAGATGGAAGTGGTCTGAGATTTCCTCGTCGGCGGGAACGTGATAGAGATCCACGTTCGTGTTCCCGGTCGTGTAGTTCACGAAGTGGATCGAGTCGATCGTGATCCGTCGACTCGCATCGCACCGAAGTATCTCGACGGCGTTCGTCGGTAGAGTTCCGATCGGCCAACGCTTCTTCATCATGCACACTCCACGTCGAGTCGAGGCGGCAGAGCGACGTATCCGATCCGCTGCCCGGTTGGTAGTTCCTTGAGCGTTCCACGGAAGACCGTACCCTCCGCGAGCGGTCGAGGCGTCAGGATCGCGCCGGTCGACACGGACGGGATGTTCGGGTTCGCGAGTCCGAAGTCGTAGAAGACGAAGACCTCCGATCCCTTCGCGAGTCGAACCTCGTTCCCGGCTACCGTCATCGTCAGACTGCGAGCGGTGTAGATGAACGCGTCCACCGAACCCGAAGAGTCGGAGAACGGTACGGAGCCTCCGTCGCCGATCACCGCTTCGAGCAGGTAGAGATCGGAGAACGCGGGACCGGCTCCCGTCGTACCCGCGACGAGCGGAACGAGAACGTATCGGCGTCGACCGTCCAGCGAACGACGAACGAAGCAGAACGCGAATCCCTCCTCGAAGTCGGCGACCGAGATCGCGTACGTCTCCGACTCCTCTCCCTTCTCGTCGAGGACCGTACCGCCTCGCGTAACGACGTCGAGTTCGATCTCTTCCCAGTCGTCCTCGGTGTAGTTCGCGACCGTCTCGGTCGGGTTGTCCTTGTCGACGTTCCGGACCGCGATCTCTCTCCAATCGTATCGGTCGGGATAGTCGATGCTGCTCGTCTTCTTCGCGTAGACGAGGAGGACCGAGTCCTTCGCGTCGGCTTCGTCGCCTCGCGTCACGCCGACCGTCTCGATCAACGGCTTCAGAGCGTCGAGTCGACGCATCATCTCGTTCACTTGAGCGAACGAGATCGGACCGAGCGAGCCGCCGGTGAAGCGAGGGAGATCCGTCACGGAGAGAGCATCCGGAACTGGAGATTGACGCTCGACGTGTTCGCTCTCGCGAAGACGTTCGCGTTCGATAGACGACCGAGCGAGAACTCGCCCGCGAGCAGTTTCAGCATCGGATAGAAGGTTCCGGACGCCGTATCGTCAGACGTCAGACCGATCTCGACGTAGTTCGTCGCGTCGGTGTTCCGGAAGAAATAGACGCCGCCGTTCGCGGTGTCACCCTTCGTGATGACCTCGACCGACGTGCCTACGTCGAGGATCCCTCCGGATCCCTTCGCGTTCGCGAGGTCGATCGACACCGATCCCGGATTGAAGGACTCCGCGAGGTTCGTATCGCTGATCGTGAGCGATCCACCCATTCTGATTTCGTTCGCCATCGGTGTATCCTAGAAGTTCGACGATAGTTGGTTCAGGTTCTTCGTAACCATGAACGGCTGCACCCAGTAGACGTCGCGAGCGTGACCGTTCTCGATGAACGGCTTCCCGTCCTGATCGACGAGCGGCGACTGCTGGAGATGGAAGTCGGAATCCTCGACGAAGGAGTGAGCGACCTGATAGACGTCGACGCCGGTACGCCGAACCGACGCGCCTCGATATAGAACCGTCCCGATGCCGAATCCTCGAAAGATCGAGGAGTTCCGGCAGAACCGGAAGTCGCGGTATCGGTCGAGGTCTGGCTCGTTCACCGTTTCGGTGATCGTGAATTCTTGAATGTTCCGCTGGACGGAGATCGGCACTCCGGCCTTGTCGATCGGGACTCCTGCGACTTCGTCCTCGTCCGTCGTCGGAGTTCCCTCCGTAGGGTACGAGATGCCGGGACCGCGACGGTACGCCGTCACGAACTCGGCACGGATCTCCGCCGACTCTTCGACGTAGGTCACCTCATTAGGCAGAACCTCCGGAGGACCGATCTCGATCGTCGGATCCGTCGCGATCTCCGGACTCCCCGCGCTCGTCTGCTCGTACGTCCACTCGAATCGCCATAGGTCCGTATGACCGGAGACGAGCGAGGCGTTGAAGTCGCGAGCGACGAGACCGGGGAAGTCGGGATGCCGCTCGAACTTCCTCGGTAGTCCAAGCGTGCCGATGACGGCGTAGAGGTCCGCCGGATTCGAGACGCCGGAGACGTGGAAGAGTCGACGAGCGGATCCTCGACCTCCAGAGGTCGAGAGCGATCGGGACTCCATGAACTCGGTGACGGTCGCGGTCATACCAGCCCGGCTCCTATTCCTGCGGTGTTCCGAACGATCTCCGCGAGAAGTTCCTTCGACGCAGTCGAGATCTTCGTGAGCAGTTTCGCCTCGTTGAGTTGAGCCGAAACGCCCGCCGTGAACGAGCCGCCCGCCGTCGAGAACGTAGCGGTCGCCCGCGATACGTTCTTCTGTGCTTCGGCTCTCGCCTTCGCGACTTCCTGTTCCGCCTGCTCGATCTTCTTCGCGATCGCGAGCCGCTCTTCGTCACGCTTCAGTCGAGCCTCGTCCTTCTTCTTCTGCTCCTCCGCGAGTTCGAGCATGAACTGATGGTGCGACTCCGCCTCCGCATCGAGTTCAGCCTGACGCTTCGCGGCGAACTCCGCCTCCTTCGCGAGATCCGCTTCCGCCTGAGTCGCCTTGACCTGCTTCAGTTTCTGCTCGACGATCTTCCTCTGGAGATGGAGCGTCTCTTCTGCCGCTTCGATCGCTCGACGTCGGTCCTCGTTGATCTGCTTCTCTCGCTTCCTCTGCTCCTCGAACGTCAGGTCGTCCGCTTCCAGAGCCTCGTGTCGAGCCATTCTCTCTTCGTCGATCGCGAGGAGTTTCGCTCGGTGCGTCGCTTCGAGCCTCTGCATCTCTCGGTCGAAGTTGAACTCGGCGATCGTTGCTTCGTCCGTTCCGAGAAGCCGCTGGAGTTCGGCGAACGACGAGATCCGGTCTCCGAGAATTCCGACCGTGACGTCGAGGCTCTTCGCTTCTTCCCGTAGTTCCGCGAGTTTCGCTCTCGCCTTGAACGCACTCTCGGAGGCGTATTCGAGAGCCGTACCGAACTCGGTCATCGACGTAATCAGAGGACCGATCACGGGGATCGACATTAGAGCCGCCGCCATCGACTCGGTATCTCCCGCGAACGCGCGAGCGGAAGCCGCTCCAATCTTGAACGCACCCTCGGCAAGAAAGAGACCGGCGGCGACCTTCGCGATCTTGTCGATCAGAGGAGTGAACGCGCCTTCCGAGACCTCGTTCGTCGCCTCTTCCATCTTCTCCGAGGATCGCTCGACCGCTTTCTGTGCGTCCTTCATCCCTCTTTCGAGGTCGTCGATCCTCGCGGTGAGTTCGAGTTCGAGTTCAAAGTCCGCCATGAATGCGCCTCATAGATTCCTCAACGTGCGAGCGGTGATCCGTCGTCCCGCTCCCGGCGGGACTCTCCCTCTTCATCATCCGAACGATCTCATCCAGATACCCGTTGAACTCGTCGATCGGAAGACGCATCGGGTTCCCTACTCCCGGAAGGTACTTCGCGATCCACGCCGCCTCCGCTATCCAGTCACGCTCGCCGCCGGATCCTTTCCCTCGGCACTCCCTTCGGTCGACTCTCCGAGTTCGACGCCGATACAAGCGAGCGCGAGACGAGAGATCTCGTCCGGAGCGATCGAGCCGAACCGATCCGGGAAATCTCCTCCCATCGCCTCCGCGATGATCTCGACCGCTCCCTCCGTAGAGAATGCCGCTCGAACGATCCCGCTCGACAGACCGCTCTCCTTCCGATGCTCGCGAAGCCGTTCGAGTCGCTCGCCGGGTTCGACGCCTGCGTCCGTCAAGTCGGCGACGAGATCGAGGCGATCCCGCTCGAATCGTCGGGTAGCGATGTCGATGATCTGCTGGACTCGGAGCCGAGGGATGAGCGTCGTCTCGCCTCCGACCGTGATCGGGATCGGGTTCATCCGGTGCTTCCTTTCTGGATCATGCCGAACCCGGCGACCTTCGCCGTCGGCTCGACTCTCTCGGCTTGCGTCTCCTTCAGAACGGACGCGTCGAAGATCTTCGCGTGCCTCATCGCTCGATCGACCGCCGTCGACTCGTCGATCCTTCCGGGAGAGACGCGAACGACCTTCTCCGTCCCGTCGAGGAAGACGAAGCGAACCCGCCAGTCCTTCGACGACGGTCGCAGGATTCCCTGCGAGATCAGATCCTCCTTCCCTCGGATCATGGCGACTCATCCCACGCCGTGGTCGGACCGGCGGAGTCGTTCATCTCGAAGTTGAACGTCACCGTCGAGTCGCCGTCGTTCGTCACGCCGAAGGCGTACGAGGAGAAGACCGCCGCGAAGTTGATCGTGCATCCGGTCGCGACCGTCAGCGTGATCTCGCCGCCCGCTCGGTCGTCGAGCGTCGTCCCGGCTGCGGCGTGCTTGATCGGCGAGAAGCCGTTGTCGGTTCCGGAGTCGGATCCGTCCCAGTAGGTCGGCATTCCTCCAGCGGATCCGGTGACGTCGATCACGCTGGACGCGCGTCGATTGTGAACGCTCGCGCCGTACCCGGTAGTCACCGAGGTCGTTCGCGTCATCGTCGCCGACCACGTGTTCAGCGTCGCGTTGAACCCGGACGGTAGGGAGACGGCACCGTCAGAACCGATTGCGTAACTGGGCATGGATCAGACCTCGTACCAAGTGAAGACGGGAGCCGCCGTCGAGGCGACCTCGAAGTTGAACGTCACGGTCGCGTCGCCGTCCTGCGTCGAAGCGAACGCGACGGAACCGAAGACCGCGTCGAACGCGATCGAGCAGTCGGCGGTCCCTCCGACATCGTTCCAGCCGAGAACGATGTTCCCGCCTGCGGCACTTCCGTCGATGCCGACCGCGCTCGTCGTCGCCGCGTTGTATTCGGGAACGCCTCCGGCGGATCCGGTGATGTCGACGACTGCGGACGCGACGCGACTCGCACCGGAATCTCCGAAGCCGGTCACGACCGAAGTCGTCCGCGAGATCGTCGCCGACCAAGTGTTCAGTTGGGCCTTGTATCCGGTCGGCATCGTGACCGATCCGTCCGATCCGATCGCTGTAGTCGTTCCCATAGTTCGTCCCGTTAGGCTGTGAGATGCGCGACCATCTCGAAGGTCGTATCGGTTCGGAACGCCTCGCCGTCGAGTTCCGGAACGCCTCGCGTCACGTTCCGAATATACCCTCGATCGTGGTTCGTCACCGTCACGCCGGTCTGATCCAGCAAGTCGAAGACGAGTTCCTCGACGTCTACTATCGAATCGGCTCCCGACTCCGACTTCGTGAAGACCGAGACCGTGAATCCGGCGGTCTGCTTGACGATGCCGCCGAAGAACCTCTCGGTGTTCACGCTGTCGACCGAGTAGACGACGAGCGGAAGCGTCGTCCTCGCCGGAGCCTCGATCGCGTAGATCCGATCGGATACCGCCGTGCGAAGAGGATTCGTCCCGCTTCCCGCGTCGTAGGTCAGGCGTGCGTATATTGCTTTCATCAGATCGACGCTCATCGCTTCACCGCTTTCTGCTGGATCGTCGATCGGATCTTCTTGGCCGAAGCCGCGAGTCGCTGGTCGATGAACTTCCGCAACTGCGGCGAGCGAACGGTCGGTCCGAGGTACGGACGAGCCGCGAGGTTCCTCGGTCGATATCCGAACTCAAGCGCGCGAGCATATTTCACGTTCGAGCCGAGACGGAGGCGGACGCCGGACTTCGATCGCTTCTCGGTCCGGTTCGTCTTCGTCGTCCACGATCGCCGGAGCGTTCCGGTTCGGACGTGCGGCGGCTGTCCCGGCTTGCTCGGATTCGTTCGACCGTCTCCTCGGTTCAGCGTCTTCTTGAGGAGCGACTGCGTTCCGGTCGCGACGTCGTTCACGAGATCAATCGTCTCCTTCCGGTACGCCTTCGTGACGACGCTCGCCTTGAAGTTCGAGGAGATCTTCGCGCGGATGTTCACTGAATGACCTCCTCGACGTCGACGATCGTATAGCAGAGGTGATCGCTCGCCTCCCTCTCGTCGGGTACGCGAACCGATCGGATCTCCCACTCCGCGCCGCCGTAGTCGACGCGGTCCTCGATGTTGATCCTGCCGTCCTGATCGTGAAGGAGGTACATAGTCGCGGTTCGCTGTCGTCCCTCGCGTCCCGCCGTCGTAGCGTCCGACCCTCCGCTGATCTGCACCATCGCGTTATAGACGCCGACGACGCTCGTCCACGTTTCGACCGGAGAGCCGACCGCGTCGTTCGCAACGGTTCGACTCTTCACCGTGATCGTCTTCCCGTGCTTCGCGATCAGGCTGTCGATGCTCATCGGATCTCCCGGTACGCTTGGAGTTTCTCCCATCGTGCGGAGAGGAGTTCCGCGACCGCGATCCGGCTGTAGTTGTAGTCGCCGAGCGACTCGGATCCGACCGTTCGATCCTGCTTCCGCTCTCGGTAGAGGTCGGCGGCGATCTCGATCGTCGTGAGTTCGAGATCGTCGGGGATCGTCGCGAACCCGGCGTCGTACTCGACGAAGACCGGGTGGAACCCGCGAGGGAACCGGTGCATCTCGTAGCCGTCCGGCGACGAGTAGGGGAAGCGATCCGTGATCAGATGAACCTCGCCGGTCTGGAAGTCGACCCGGAACTCCGACGCCGTCGTTCCCGGATACGGGATGATCGGATCCGCGTCGATGACGCTGAGACCGGAGAACCGATAGACGCTTCGCGAGTAGGCGTTCGCGAGAAGCGTCGCGGACCAGCCGGAGACGCTCGTGTTGATATAGGAGACGACGAGAGCCGTCGTCGGGTAGGTCGCGAGCGAGATCGTCGAGGTCGTCGTCGTTCCGTCGCTCGCAACCTTGCGAAGCCGGATCTCTTCTCCGTCGTTCGCTACCGTAGCGAGGACGTCGGTCGATCCGGTGTCGCTGGTGATCTTCATCGCCGACCGCGAACCGTAGGAGATCGCGTTGATCGAAACGATCGGCGTGTTCTTGACGGTCAGCGTCGACTCGCCGTTCGGCTCGCTCCACTCGTAGTAGGTTCGCGACTTGAACTTCCGGTCGCAGTATCTTTCGACGACGTCGGTCGCTCGGTCGATAGCCGATTCGAGAACCGCGTCGTCGGTAGACGAGGTGATCCCGATCCAGTCCTTCAGGTTCGAGAGCGAGGTGAGAGCGTAGGTTCCGACGGCCATGTCGCCTCCAGATATCCCTCCTCCCGACTGACCGCCGCCCGAAGGCGACGGCCAGCCGAAAGAAAGGAGGAAGAAAGAGATCCGATCAGATCTTCATGCCGACGATGGGACCGGCGTTGCTGCCGTCGCCCGCATCGTGGACCTGAATCGCGATCCGCTCCGTACCACGGACCGCGATCTCGTCCTGCTTGAACGCATCGAGACCGGAGTCGCTGAGAGCGATCTCGGTCGCGCGGCGATCGCCGAACTTGGTCGCGAGACTCAGGTCGCCGAAGTAGGCGATGATATCGTTCGCGGTGTACGACGACGGCATGACCTGAGTGAACTCGACCGGGTATCCGAGGATCGTCGGCTGACCACCGGCGCGGTACTCGGTTCCCGAGAAGCCGTTCGCCGCAACGAAGAGCCGCTCGAAGATCGCGTGGAACACCGACTTGTGCATATAGAACTTGCAGTTCGGGGTGTCCGCGTACTGCGGGAGGAGAGCCATCAGATCCGTGACGTCGGAGTTCGTCACGTCGCTGAAGCCGGTAGTGGCTGCGACGTCGTGAGTTCCGGCGGCACCGAGCGACGAGGCGAGACCGGTGAACGGCGAGCCGGTCCCGGTGAATCCCTGCGAGTCTTCGCTGTTCGCGAACGCGTAGGCGATTTCACCGGCGAGATCGTCGGCGATGTTCACGAACGCGTCTTCCTGAAGTTCGGAGGAGACGGTCGTGAGGATCATCGCCTTCTTCGCGGTCATGGTGACCTGAGCGAAGGTCTGAGTCGACTCGGTTCCTGCGGTCGCTTCGCCCGGATAGTAGACCGAGAGAGTCCCGGTCCGCTTCGGGAGGTAGTGAACCTCGGTCGTCATCGGAACGATCTTCGAGTTGCGACGGAAGACGCCGAACTCTTCGCGGAGGTTGATGAGTTCGGTCTCGAACTCATCGGGGACGAGGAATCCGCCAGCCGAGTTCGTTCCCTCGACGTGCGCCTTCGAGACGATGCCGTGACGGTCGCAGAAGTCGAGCGACTTCCGGCTTCCCATCTGAGCGCGGCACCAGTGGCCGAAGTTCATCGCCTTGTGGACGGCTTCGCCGTTCGAGTCGTCCTTGAAGTGACGCAGTCGACCGTAGGTCTTCGGACGGATGATCGCCGGAGCGGACGCCTTCGCGGTAGTCGCGAGACCCTTCCGGAAGGTCGGACGGAACGCCTTCGGAGCGACCGCCTTCTCCTCTTCCTCGTCCTCTTCGACCGCCTTCTCCTCTTCCTCGTCCGCCATCTCGGCGGCCTTCGGAGCGAGGATCACTTCGAGGTCTTCGGCCTTGACCGGAGTTCCCTCTTCGTCGGTCACCATGACCTTATCGAGATACAGAGCCTTCGCCTGACCGAACCGGGACTCGCCGACCTGATCGGCGAGCGTCTGGAGTTCGGTCTTCAACGCGGTGAGTGTCACCTGTCGCATGTTGATTTCCTTGAACGTGGTTTCGTGATTGCTCGACGTTCCCGCTATCCACCGCCCGGTCCGGCCCTGTCGGCCACCCGTCCCGATCGACGCATCGCGTCGCTGTTCATAGAGTCGAAAGTCGGTCGATATATCCTCGCTTCGGAACCTCGATCTCGATCGTGTAGACGTTCGGAACGAAGTCGAGCCACCGCTCTACCGAATCTCGATCGACGAGACCCTTCCGTACCGCTGAGACGAGAGCAGATCCATTCGCCGGGAGCGGAGCGACGGAGACCTCCAGCAGTTTCCACTTCGAGAAGACGTTCCGGACATCTTCGCCGTAGTCTTCCCGGTCCTTCGTCGATGCCTTGCGGACGCCGCCCGGCGTCGGAATGAAGCCGACTGAAATACCCTTGACGATTCCCTGATCGACGAGCGACTCGACGAACTCCGGGAAGTAGGCTCCCTCGAATCCTTCCGGACGTT
>Ga0075476_10000942_pt1 | contig 13409 bp, 10 predicted proteins | sample DEB08_DNA_5_FD_76339 | JGI IMG/M metagenome (GOLD analysis project Ga0075476, IMG submission 76339) | Aqueous microbial communities from the Delaware River and Bay under freshwater to marine salinity gradient to study organic matter... | ecosystem: Environmental > Aquatic > Marine > Coastal ...
AACCGCGTAGCCAGGAGAACTGGCATTGGACTCCTATAAGGAGAAAACAAATGGGAAGACCTATTAAAAAATCAAAAATGCGTGAATCTTTTTCACCGGGAGCATCTGGTACTATCGAAGTAACAGCATACTATCCATCTGGTGGATCATTACAACAAAATGACAATTCATACGTTGTAAGTCAAAGAGGATCAAAGCAGTTTAAAATACATCAAGCAAATGACTCGTCAGAGGCGGTTTACACATTGGTTGCAAAAGCGCCAGCAAGTTTAGTAGCAGGCGAAATGTGTATAAAAGTTATACTAGATGACTCTACTCTTGCATACGTGGAAAAATTTTACAACAATACTATTCACTATGTAGAGAGCGACGGAACTACAACTGGTACAATTCCTTACACATTATCAACTGATGCGAACGAAGACACAGTTCAGTCTGGTAAAGGTGTAGTAGATAGTTTATAATATAAACATCATTTAAATGGGGGAGTTATACTCTCCCCCATTTTTCACATAAATAAACACAAATGGCAAAAACTTTACGTACTTCGGGTGATTACACAATTAAAGCAGGCGATGGATGGAATTCGGGTTCCGGAACACGCACGATAAAGTTAGATGCAAGGACTGTAAGAATCCCTGGAGATCTGACAGTAGACGGAACACAAACCACTCTTAATTCTACGACGTTAACAGTGGAAGACAAATTCATAGAAGTTAATAGAAATAACTCAACAGCAGGAACAGAAGATTCTGGAATATTTTTTAATCAAGGATCTAGCAATCATGCTCTATTTTATTATGATGCCGGCAACGGAGAGTTCCAATTGGGAACATCCACTAATAACTCGTCAGCGACTTCTATAACCAATATCACATTAGGACAGTTGAAGGTGGCAACAACACCGACAGACAACAACCATGCCGCATCAAAGAGTTATGTGGACAACGCCATTTCTGTGGGGGCATTCAGTTTTCAAATATTGGGAGATGACTCAACCGGTATCACTGTAAACGACAACGAATTAATCCAGATCAAGGGCGATAATAATATTTCATCTGTTGTGACAGAGTCTGACACAGTCACATTGAGTCTAAGTCAAACTTTAACCAACATCGAATCCATTTCGTCTGCTAGTTCAAATGCTAATCTTGTACTTGCTTCAAATGGTACAGGTGACGTGGTAATTAACGATACACTGACATTTTCGGGTGCGGCAAGCACACCCTCGGCATCAACGGTTACAAAAATTTATAACAAAACCGCAGGAGGAGGAGGAACAGGATTATTCTTTATTAACTCAAACATCAGTTCAGGTACAGAGGGAGAATTGATAAGTAAAAAGAAAGCAACTGCTTTAGCGATTGCGTTAGGATAAAATATGGCGATTACAAATTTTCAGGTTACAGCAAACACGGCATCAGCCGCTTTCACAGCCTCGGCCGACACGGCAGTGACAGTGATTTACGTCACTAACAAAACTTCCTCAGACGGAAACGTGAACATCTACGTGGTTCCATCAGGAGACACTGTATCTGAGGACTTCAAAATTTACAACAATCTATTGATTCCTGCTCAGGACACTTACATAGTGGACACAGAAAAACTAATTCTTGAATCGGGTGATAAGATCTACATCGAAGCGCCAGACTCTGCGGCACAGTTCAACGCCACAATCTCAACGATAGGATTATAACGTCATGGGTAGGCTAGTAAAAAACAGAGCCTTAGACAATGGCGCACTCACTGTTCAGATTCCATCAGTAACTACAGCACAGAGACCGTCGGGTGCTAATGGAGATTTGATCTATAACACTACAACTGGCACGTTCCAGGCCTATGACAATGGTTGGGCAAACATATCAACGGCCAACTCTGGTCTAGGAACAATTACAATTGATAAATTCCAAGGTGATGGTACGACAGTTACATTTGGTAACAATCAAGGAAATACACTGGACGGATCTACTCAGGCCAACCTAAGTTTCTCTGTTGCCGACGAGGAAGACATTATTGTTTTTATCGGTGGTGTATATCAAATACCAGACACCAACTACACAGTGTCAGGCGCAACAATCACATTTGGCTCTGCTCCACCGGCAGACAACGGCGTAGACAACTCACACATTATTACTATAATTCACGGATTGAATAAATTAGGAGAATAATTAATTTATTATTCCAAACGATCTCCAGTGTCCCGGGGATCCTCCTTTTATACATACCCATCCAACAGGTTTATCTAATTCCGGTTGACTATTCCATACAATAGATCCTTTGGTCCAAGTACCGGCGGTGGGCACAGCATAACCACTTGAAAAAATCTTATCTTGAAATTTTATATTGCCGGCTACTTCTAACTCTTCTTGAGGATTTTTAATGTTGATTCCTAATTTTCCTTCTACAGTTGTAGAATTTTTTAGAGTAATCTTGCCGTCTGTTGTAATATGTATTCTTTGTTTGTCATCTGTACCTATTGCAATAGGTCGTGGTTCGAACGTTCCTATATATCCAGTGGCGTCATCACTGCCTATCACAACCTCCACACCGTCTGACCTAACTGCAAATGTTTTATTTGGTACTGTTGTATTAATGCCGACTCTGTGATCATTTGCATACAACGTATTTTTAACTTCTAAATCATCAAGAATTCCAACCTTTTTTAATGAACTTTCCTTAACACTTTTTCCTAATTTTGTCCTCCATATAACTTCGTTACCGTCTATCCTTATGGCCTCATTTACATCTAAAACAGGCACCTGTGCTCTATTAAAGTGTAAGGTCTGAGCATTAATTTTTCCTCGGATGAATAAATTATTATAAATTTTTGTTTCGTTATCAGTGATTTCTATTTGATTTTCTTTTGCTAGATCTTTTATCCCGGTGCTAGAAAAATTAGTTACTGTTCCACCATCTATGCTGTCCCCGGATATAGAATTAACTTTGATGTCTATATCAGAAATTTTAACAGACTTTTCTGTTATTCTCGGTTGTATATTAATAGGTTTAAGTGCCATTATAATAGTATTTATTGTATACAACATTTAGAGTACAACAGTTGGTAAATATGAGTGTAGTATTATGGCATTTAATAAAATTGGCGGAGATCTATTAGAATCTAATCTGTTGAGAGCAACAGATCTCGCATTCCAAACGGATTTATTATACCTAGATGTAGATAATGGTAGAATTGGTGTTAAAACAGATGCACCAGGAAACTATGCCCTAGATATTAATGGAAGTGCCAGAGTACAAAGTAATCTTACAGTTGTAGGAGACCTTATTGTACAAGGGGAAACTACATCTCTAGACACACAAAATTTAGAAGTAGAAGACAACATGCTGGTCTTGAACAAAGGTTCAAGCCGTGCCACAGATGCTGGTATAATGATCAACAGAGGTGATGCTCTTAACAACGCTATAATGTTATGGGACGAGGCCGCGGACAGATTTAAATTTGGGACAACAACAGAAGATGGCTCTACAGTTACCGATTATACATCAGTAACTCTTGCTAGTATACAGGCCGCAGATCCAGTCGGAGATGACGATCTTGTTACAAAAAGATATTTTGATGCAAATAATTCAGATGTTACCGACGGAACACAGATTACACTAGGTTCGGTAGCAGATGGTTCGTGGACCGACGGAGCATACACGGCTTTCACAAGTTCAAGATCAGTGACCGATGCCATAGACGATCTCAACGAGACCATGGAAAACATACGTGAGAACACCTATGTACAATCAGTGGACTTCACAGCAGACGTGACCACAGGATCGGCGGGATTGACTGTGACACTAACAATCACCACAGTGGGTGGAGGTGCAGATGAGTATGACATAGACTGGGGGACAGGCGAAACTCCTACCACAGCAACATCAGATTCCACACCATCACACACATATAATTCAAATACAAATTCACCATTCACAGTGACAGTGACAGCAAGAGCGTCTGGAGCCATTTCTGGATCTGCAGGATCTTTTGCAAGTAAAACCAGAACAAATTACATTGTAATCTATACAGCGGCACCGACAGTGAACTTTTTCATGTATGCGGCCTCATCCGGGGGATCACCAATCACTTCCGCGGACAACGGAGCAACGGTTTATTTGGAAAACACATCCACAAACACCTCTAGTGCAAATGTAAGTTATATTGTTGATTGGGGTGACACCACAGAAACAACAATCGCCAACGACTCAGCGGCAGGTGGTGTTTCAGGATCAAGACTATCACATACCTATACCAACTCCGCAGGAGACGATGGTTCTACTATTGGTACAGGTTCGGGAGATACCAGATATACTATTAAGTTAAGATTAATGAGTCACTCAACTGCCGACCCGGCAGAGATTCCAAAACAACAAACTAAAAACTTTGATGTGTATTCAACACACACAGTGACATACTCCGTAACTGACTCAACTATTAGAGGAGTAAATGAAGAAGCAACATCTGGATTTCCAGTTACATTTACGAATGACACAGCAACCAACCCAGGACCACAGTCCACATTCACATCAAATGTGTATTCTTGGGATTTTGGTGAAGGTGCTGGTGCAACCAATGTCAACGTGGGATCGGGTGCTTCTGGAGACACAGGCAACACAATCGCAAACACATTCAATTTGAGTGCAGGACAACAGGCGGCTGGAACTACAGCAACCTTTACCACAGAATTATCGCTGACCAATCTACATACCTCGGCACCATTTACCTACAACATGAACATTATTGTAGAACCTGATGTGAGAGCAAACATTGCCGGCACTGCTGTAACAGTTTCCACGGGATCTGGAGACAATCAATACACATTGTACGACACAACAGATCTAGATGGCAATGTGAGATCTTTGGCAAGATTCACAAACACTTCGCAAAATGCAGACGATTATGATTATGATTATTTTGATGATTCATCTGATATAGTTAACATCATAGAAGACGGTTCATCAGCAGGAACTATTGCGGCAACATTGGACAAGGATTTTACAGGAACCAGCAATGGAGCATTCACTACAAGATTCAGAGCACACGGTACACCAGACACCATAGAACAAGACGATGAAGAAAACATAACTTGGACCATGAAAGCAGTGCCGGCGGCTCCAGCAAATTTGAGTACAAAATCAATCACACTGGCCGATTCCGCACAGGGTACTTCACCAAAACTGTGTGCAGGATTTGATGACAACACGTCATCGTTCACTTCGCAGACAGCGGGCGATTCTTTGAACACAACCACTGCAAGAAGATACACAACCACAACAACCATCGACACTTCTGTAGCGAGCAATTTCTACAATGGTGCTTCAGGCACGCTGTCAGCGGCGATCAATGCTTCGGCGGATGGAAGTAAAGCATTTACAACAGCAGAAGGGGAAACTGGTTCATTTACATCACTTGTTGTAACATCAAATGTGGACTATGACACTGTGGTTGGCACATATCCTCAGAGATTGTACCTGGTTGCTTCTGCAAAAATTACAAAAAATTTATCAGGTTATACTGTGGGTTCAAGTGCTCAGAGATTGGAACACACAGCAACAGGAAACACAAATTTAGTTTATGTTGTCAATGATGATATCACAGCCACTCCTACCACAACAATTGGTACAGTGGCAGAAGGCACAGCGGGCACGTACGAATATGTGTCTGGTATACCATATTACGATTCAGGTTCACCAACCGTGACTGTGACTGGTACCACAGTATCAAACTTCACAGGACAGGCATATGCAGATATTTCTGATCCACACGAAATTGATCCAGGCACTGTGTCTGAAGGTTCTGGATCTATTATATCCAACATTGATTATACATATGCCAATGTAGATGGTGCTTCATCTATGTTGACTGGTGGTATACCCAATGCCGACACAGGAGTTTCATCAGCATACACATTGGGCACATTAACAGTGCCATTAACAGGTTCTTCTATGTTCTCTGTCTCAACTATCAAAGCAAGATCTGCCAATTGTAATGGCGACGGATCATACTCAGAGGATTCAACAAAGATTCAAGTTTTCACACAAACGCCGGGGGGTCTCAACAAGGATCAGGGCGGTATCATCGTCAGTGATTCTCTGGGAGCCACATACGACGACGATGCTGTGCGAATAAGTGGATTGGGTTCCGCGTCAGACACACCGTCATTCTCAAATGCCGACTACTACACAAACAATGCATGGACTGGTGCGGTCACAGTGGCGGGAACCCAAGAAGCCATAGTCAGACCAACGGGTACCAGCACGGGCACCATCCGTTATGACATCACAGATTATTCAACAGGCTATCTACCAGCAGGTCCAGATAGATCCGGAGACACAGGTGCACAATACTACACGTTCGCTTTCAGAAGAACATCAATGGCCAACTTCACAGTGACACTGACGGGGAGAGTATCGGGATTCTATGTCGCGGCACCGGGCACGGCGATCGATTCCGCATCCACGCTGAATGGTTGGATCGATGCTTCCATAGCCTATGCTGGCTCAGGAGTACCAGGTGCAAACACAGGCGCGGGAGGAAATGGTTCCAACGGTTGTGCGTTCACTTCCGGAGATAGAATTATTGACAACACAACATATTCCGCACAGTCGTTCACATTGACATTGGGATCAGAGAACGCTTCCAATGCCACGGGCAACAACGTGTTGGTTAGAATCAAATTAGAATCAGGAGACAGTGTGACAGCACTGAGCATCGCATAATGGCAATCACGGACGCAAAAAAAGTTGACTATTTGTGGAAGAAGATAGGTTATGGTGTTGCCAAGACCGACACCAATGCCAACAAGAAAGCACCCAACGAATCCATCGCTTCACCGCTGTTGTTGAGGGGTGATACCACGTGGAACGCCGCGGACCAGATACCAGCGGTACTACCCGGTTCATCCTCGGGGGTGGTCACAGTGTATCCTACATCGGGACCAACAGAAGCCACCGTGGACAACACAACTGTGGAAGCCAACAGGACCTGGAAAACAAATTTAATAGATTGGATACCACCAGAATTTGGCTCTACCTATCAGGTAAAAGTTTATATTCATACATCAAGTGACGCCGCGGGTGCCTCAGGAGGCACACAGGTTTTCGCCACAGGATCGGGCAACAACGACGAATGGTTCTTCGACTATCAGGCCGGCATCATACACTTTATTGGAACCAATCTACCCGATGGTGTGGACTTCACGGGCAAGTCGGTGTACATATCTGGAGGAAGATACACAGGATCCAAGGGTCTACAAAATTTGATATCGAGTGCTCAATCTACAGGAAATTTCACATTCAGTGGTAGCACTATAAATCAAGATGTAACCAATGCCGACTTTACTCTGGGTACGGCAGGTACAGGACAATATGTTTTCAACTCCACGACAGCCATTAACCTGCCCACAGGTAATACGGCACAGAGGCCCTCTGCCACGGCAGGTATGTTGCGTTTCAACAGCCAAACCGGCAAGTACGAAGTGTCAGAAGATGGTTCCACGTTCACCACATTGAGGACATCATCAGAAGCGGGCAACATAACCAAAGACATATTCACCGGAGACGGAAGCACACAAAGTTTCACAATGAGTCTCACTCCCACAGATGAGAACACCATCGTGGTCTATATTGACGGCGTGATGCAGGAACCCGACACCAACTACACCATATCAGGCACCACTGTGACCACAGTGGGCGAGGCCGCACACTCGGGTGCGAGGATTGTTGTTATGCATGGATTTGCCGATTAGGTTATTGTGATTCCCGAGGGTGTATAAATTATATTATATTTCTGATAATCACCGGTAAGTCTGTTGACCACTCCAAGTTCGGGTAAAATTTCCCAATCAAATTCGGGTTGGCGTATGATAAAATCATAAAGATCTTGTCCAGACTCTAACCATATTATAACTCCTATCATGTTGTAATTAATATCTATAGAATAATCTTTTTTTAAAATTAATTTACAAACATTTGATAATTTATTTCTAAAATGATTCATTTGTTCAACGATATCGGGTCTATCCTGTAGTGTCTCAACACTTCTATTCCTACAAATTGCTGGCCATTTTACTATTATTTTATATTTGAATATTTTTTTATCTTTTTTCATTTTCATCTCTATGATAGAAGTTTTTTTATTTCTTTGTAATCAATAACAGTTATATTAGGCACATCTTTGAATATACCTATTTTTTGCGGGTTGGGTTTTCTGACAAAATGTATTTTACAATGGGGGAAAAGACTGGCTATGGTAAGAAATCGTTGTTTTTCTATCTCGTTTTCCAGATCCCAACCGAACACAAAAATATTTTCATGTTCCATCCAGCAAGACAATGTCAGCGCCAGCGATTCGTTGCTGAGAGAATCGGGGTCGATGTTCAACATTGCTATCTCAGGAAAGTATGGCAAACAATCAACGGCTTCGAAAAAAATATATTTGACATATATCTTTCTTGGTACCAACAACAGGGCATCACTATAGGACCCGGAATTGATCAAGTCTTGCAATACAACCTCGTTATTGCACACGGAATACTGTATTTTGGGTGTGATTTTTTGTGATCTCCCGGAGGCTATAAACGTAAACCCTTTATCAAGCATTATATTGAAATCGAACTCAACCGGCAAGGATCCTAATAATATACTACTTTTTTGAATATTAAGGTTTTTGTGCGACATATTCGCAGTATTTACACCTGCAAAAAATGGATATACTGGTAAATATCACTGTTATAACAGTCAAAAAAGACAAACGTTTGGAGATTAAACAATGGCAATAGGTCGTATATCAGGGCAGATGTTAAAGTCCAACCTTTTAAGGTCTGGCACAGATTTAGCATTCGAAACAAATTTATTAGTGTTGGACGTGTCCAACTCATTCGTGGGTATTGGTACAGCAAGTCCATCAAGACAATTACACATCAACGGCACAGGTGCATTGAGAGTACCTTCGGGTACATCAGCAGAGCGAGGCACATCGGCCAACGGTGACATCCGTTACAACTCGGACACCAACCAGATCGAGGGTTATGCGGGCGGATCATGGTCGTCAATGACTGGCGGTGCAAGATTATCTGACACCGACAACAACACCGGTATCGACACTGAGAGGAACTCAGACGAGAACGAGATACACTTCTTCACGGAATCATCAGGTGACGTTGCTCACATCAGAGACAACGGTAACATAGAATTAAACAACTTAAAGATAGCGGACAGAACGATATCAAGTTTGACGACAAACGGTGACATCAACATCACTCCAAACGGCACCGGTCAGACTGTGATCAAGAACCTGTCTGTAACGGACGGACTGGACCTAGGCGACCTTAACGCACTTAACGTGGGCGACATCAACGTTGACTCCGTGAGTTCGGACAACGGAACTGACTTTGACTTATTGTTAGATGACAACTCAGCGACAGCGTTGGAGATCAAAGAGGGTTCGAATGCGTACATAACATTCGTCACAACTGATTCGGGTGAACAGATCACTGTTGACAAGAAGATGGTGGTTTCGACTGGTGTAACATTTGAAACAGACACAGCAGACATCAACGGTGGTGCCATAGACGGCACAACGATCGGTGGTGCAAGTGCGGCGGCTGGTACTTTCACAACCGCGACTGCGACCAACGTACAAGTGACCAACATCAAGGCCAACGACGGAACAGCATCAGCGAGTATCGCAGATTCAACAGGAATCATGACCATCGATTCATCTGTGTTAACGACAACTGACATCAATGGTGGAACGATCGACGGTGTAACCATTGGAACCAACTCAGCGGCGACAGCCCTAGTGGCAAATGGTGGAATCAACATCGACGATGATGGCGACGGAGCCATAGATGGTGTGGTGATCGGAGCCAACACAGCGGCGGCAGGAACATTTACCACAGTAACTACAACAGGTAATGCCACTATCGGTGGTAACTTGACTGTAAATGGTACAACGACAACTATCGACTCAACTACATTAACTATTGAAGATCCACTTATCCAATTGGCCAAGAACAACTCGGGTGGTGCGGCTAATGCCTTCGACCAAGGTCTATTCTTCAACAGGGGATCATTGGACAACGTGTCATTCCTATGGGATGAATCAGCAGATCAATTCGTTGTTGCAGTGACATCAGGTGAGGACGGAACCACAGCAGGTAACGTTACTATCGACTCTTATGCTAATTTCAAAGCCAATGTTATCACGGCGGCAGACGTTGAAACTGGTACAATAAGTGCGGCGGACGGCACAGAATCGGCAACGATAGCAAATTCTACAGGAATCATGACTATTGGTTCTTCAGTATTAACGACCACTGATATCAATGGTGGTTCAATCGACGGAGTTACAATCGGATCTAACTCGGCGGCTACGGCACTTGTTGCCAACGGTGGCATCAACATCGATGACGACGGCGACGGTGCTATGGATGGCGTGGTAATTGGAGCCAACACAGCGGCGGCCGGTACATTTACTGCTATCACTGGAACAAGTTTATCAGTAGGAGATGGTAACATCACCAACGTTGGCGACTTAGCACTTGACACAATCAGTGCAGACGGCACAACTATAGGAATCACATTAACTGACAACACAGCGGCGGCTTTGGACATCAAGGAAGCGTCTAACTCATACTTGAAGTTTGACACTACTAACAGTTCAGAGTTGATCACAGCAGGTGAAAACTTCACAGTAGCGAGTGGTAAGACATTCACAACAGACACAGCAGACATCAACGGTGGCGCTATTGATGGTACTACGATTGGAGCCAACACAGCGGCGGCAGGTACTTTCACAACTGCCACTGCCACAAACGTACAAGCAACCAACATCAAAGCCAACGACGGCACAGCGGCCATAGTCATCACTGACTCAACTGGTGCTGTTGCGGTATCGACCGCTTTGACAGCCACAGGCGACGTGAGCGTGGATGGTGGAACTTTCACGTTCAACGATTCTGGTGCGGCTGTTGACTTTAGAATTGAAGGTGACAATGACACCGATCTATTCGTAGTCGACGGTTCAGCGGACCAAATCGGTATAAGCACAGCGGCCGGTTCAATCGGTTATGTGTTGGATGCTTCGGGATCAACAGATGCATTTAGATTGCCGATCGGTAACACATCGGAAAGACCTACAGCGGCCGTTGGTATCATCAGATACAACTCTCAGACAGGAAAATATGAAGGCTGTCAAGACGGTTCAACTTATGTTGAATTTTCAACAGCAGGTGATGTACCGTCTATATCTAAAGTGTCAGCGACAGGCGATGGAAGCACACAGGCTTTCGTAGGATTCTTTAGCAGTTCCCCGGCTAACGCCAACAACGTGCTTGTATTCATCGACAACGTTTACCAGGAACCAACTGAGAACTACACGATATCAGGAACGAACATAACATTTACTTCTGCACCTCACTCGGGTGCGAGGATATTTGCTATCGTTGGATTTGACAACACAGCACTGGCATCGGGTGGTGTTGCTAGGTCGTCTACTTCGAGTGTGAACTTCACATCAAGTGCGACTGCTATCATGAGTTTCAATGCATCTAACTATAGATCAGCGGAATTATACATACAACTTACAGACAGTTCTAATGTCGAATATTCGGCTATGAAGGGTGTTGTTATACATGACGGATCAACTGCTTACATTTCCATATACGGTGTAACAAATACCGGAGGTTCGGACTTGGCCACTATCACTGCCGAGCACGACGGATCCAATACTGTTTCTGTCAAGGCGCAGAGCACCGGCGGTCAGACAGCGGCGATCGTACAGTACTCATTGGCAGGAGTGTAATAAGTAGTATCAAAATAATTTTAAACGCCCTAATGGTAAATACAACTGTTAGGGCGTTTTTTTACGGCCTCACATTAAATTAAAACAATCATGCGGGAGATATGGAACCATGACAACAAGAAACTTTAGAGTAAACAACGGTATATCAGTTGGTGATGTAACTATCAGTGCATCAACTAACAAGATCACCGGATTGTCAACATCGGCACCAAGTGCAGATGGTGATGTGGCAACAAAGAAATATGTGGACGACTCGGTACAAGCGGCAGACACGTTTGTCGAATTGAGCGACACACAAGGCAGTTTAGTAGCAAAAGCATTAATAGGAACCAACGGTGCAGGAAATGCCTTGGTTAACACCGAACTTTTGGTCACTGCTTCAACCAATGACGTCACTGTTGAAAACGGAACAAGTGACAAAGACATCATATTCGCAGTCAACGATGGTGGTTCAGCAACAACTGAAGTATTCAGACTAGACGGTGATGTGTCGGCGTTAAAAATGGCCTCAGGAAAGCAAATACAATTTGCTGATTCGGGAGAGAACATTTCAGGAAACGGCACAGACCTAACTATAAATTCGGGAGGTGATATTTCCTTGACAGCAACGGCAGATGTCAACATTCCATCCAACGTTGGTCTTACTTTTGGTGGTGACACACAAAAAGTCGAAGGCAATGGCACAAACTTGACAATCAGTTCTGGTGCCAAGATCACAATGACTGCCACTGGATTGACCGAGGTAACAAACGACCTTAGGGTTTATGGAAACTTGACCGTTGACGGTACAGAAACCATCATCAACACCACGAACCTATCTGTGGAAGATTCTATTATCACAATGAACAGAAACCTTTCATCATCAGCGTCTATGCCAAGATTTTCTGGTATACACGCACACAGAGGTGAAGGTTCAACACTAACAGAACAAGATCCTTACTTTGTATGGGATGATGCATTTGCAGACGACGGTACAACTGTGTACGGAAACACAGGTGGTGCCTGGACTGCGATAGTATCAACTCACAATGAGAATAACCAATCACCGAACGATGACTTCACACTGGCAGATATGAGATGTAACGTGATACACGCAACTGCCACATCGGCAAACTATGCGGATATAGCCGAGCGATTTGCCTCGGATGCTCCGATGGCTGAAGGTGCAGTTGTTATGTTGGGCGGCGCACAGGAAATCACAGAGACAGTGGAAGACAAATCAAACCGAGTGTTTGGTGTTGTATCTACTAGACCAGCGTACATGATGAACGCGGCGGCCGGCAACAACGAGTCGCACCCATTTGTGGCCATGACTGGAAGAACTCCAGTGAGAGTCACAGGCGCGGTGAACAAAGGTGATAGATTGGTTAGTTCTTCGATCAAAGGAACTGCCAGAGCAGTTGCTGATTCCGAAGAAATCAACCCTTTCCACGTGATCGGTAGAGCCCTCGAGGACAAATACGATGACGGTATCGGAATGGTAAATTGCGTGGTGAGAACCAACAACTAATAAGTATTAACATACTCTTCCTTTAAAGGGCGGCTTCGGTCGCCCTTTTTTTTTAGGCGCATAAATACCTATACTGCTGTCGGCCGGCAATGA
>Ga0075476_10000946_pt1 | contig 13401 bp, 16 predicted proteins | sample DEB08_DNA_5_FD_76339 | JGI IMG/M metagenome (GOLD analysis project Ga0075476, IMG submission 76339) | Aqueous microbial communities from the Delaware River and Bay under freshwater to marine salinity gradient to study organic matter... | ecosystem: Environmental > Aquatic > Marine > Coastal ...
ATCAGTATTTTTATGATAATTAGAAATAGTAATATGACTTGCTAAGGTGTTATAATCATGATGTTGTATACTTAAAGAAGCACATTGTTCAGCTGTTAATTCATCAATTTGAGTAGTAGATATACCATCATATAATTGATCAATAACTTTCATAACAAAAGATGTAAAATTTAGTTTAATTTTACATTCTTGACCAATTGATTTAACACGCTTTAAAATTTTATCAAAAGAAATATTTTCTAATTTACCATCTCGTTTACGCACTTTCATTTCTCTATCCATTGTGTATTTATAGTATTAATATTATAATTTTAAATCATTGTTTAAAATATTATATAAAATAAAAAACTAAATAAAATATTTTTATTTTATATAGAAATGATTAACAAACAAATGACTTTTTTAATTTTAGCATTATTATTTGCTTTAATAAGTTTTCCAATAATACATAAATGTAAAGAAGGATTTGCTAGTTTAACACCAGGTAAATTTCCTGTAAGTGTATCTGAGCCAATATTATTTGGAGATTATCCAACAAAAGAAAATATGGGATTATCCATGAATACCTATGAAGATAATTATCCTTCTTACCCTGTGTTTGGATTTTCCTATGGACAATATACGAATAATGTTAGATATTGGGCGACACCTGATAATGGACAATGTGCTCCCGCTGAATTATGTAATGGTTTATATAATGAAAAAGATGTAAAGACAGCAAAAACTCCTAATCCTGTGCCCTTTTCATCACCTCAAGTAAGAGTAAATTTTTATGGTTCTCATCCTCAAGAATGTCCTACACAGGTTGAATAAGATTCCCAGATATATCTGTAATATCTAATTCAAAATTAGTATTTATGTAAATAATTTGGTTTTGTAACTTATTTACATTAATTAAACAACTAGGTTTATTAAATGAGGCATCATTTAGAGAATTTGAACGAGCTTTATTATTTTTTTTTGCTATTCTATGTTCATAACCCGAAATTCTTTCTTTCTCAACAATATTCCATACTTCTTCTATTTTTTTAATAGCATTTTCAAACCAAAACTTATTTCTCAAAACTAATATACAACTATATTTTTCCATCCGCCAATATATATTTTTAATCCATGTTAACTGATTGTTTTTTTCCATAATATTATCATACCATTTATCATATTGTTCTTTTGTTAACTTAATTGGCATATATTCATAAAAAGGTTTTCCTTCTTTAATAAAATATATCATTATTCCTTTTAATTCTTGATTATTGGAATAAGTAAAACTACCATCATTTATAAACTCTTCTTCTGTTTCATATTCTTTAAAAGCTGTTTCTAGGAAATCACATTCATTTAAATCACAAGTTTCCATTTGTAATTGCATTTGAATCCAATAATCTTCTTTTGGAATACCAGTAATAGTTCTAGAAACAGGATTTTTAATTTCTAACATTCTTCCATATCTTTCATTATCAGGTTTAACATTAATTCCATCAGGAGAAGCACCTAGGAATTTATATTTATCATGTTGTATACATCCAAAATCTTTTATTTTTGTATTATACTCGTTTTCATAAATCATAATGGAAACATCTTCATATTTATTTCCATGATGAAAAGCACTATCAGTATTTACAGAATTAAATTTATCTACATTAAGATCTTTACATTTTTCTACAATAAGTTGATTTTTATAAGATTCTGATTTTAAAGCTTTCCAAGCAGAACTAGCAGTGATAAGATTATGTCTAAATTTATACCATTCAGGTGTTCTTTGGTCAGGTTGAGGTTTATTTTCAATGTAATCTATTTTATCTGCTATTAATTTGAAATTGGGAGTTTTTCTAATAAATGTATAACCAAAAGAACGAATGGGATATACTTTTGAAAAATAATATTTTTTTACTTTATCATAACATTCTCTAATTGTAGCTTCAATATAATCACATTCATTCATGTATATTTGAGAAAGTATTAAATTCATATTTGTATAAATATATTCTTCTAATAAATTCTCAAAATTTTCATAACTAAAAGATAGTGGATTATTAGTAATAAATTCATCAATTAATTGAGAGATATTAAGCTCAATCTCATCTTTATCTGTTTGGGAAAATAATTGGATATCAAAATCATCTATAATATTGGGAAACTTATTATAGTCTGAAAGAATATGTTCTATGTTCATTTTATATTAATATAATATATTACGAATTGTTTATATCAATATTTTTTTTATTTTTTGTTTTTTTTGGAGCTAATGATTTAAGAGTAGAAACTCTTTTTTCAGACCTTTTAAGAGTAAATTTTTTATTAGAAGAATTATAAAAAAGAGATGGTATAGATATAATAATACCAGAATCTTTATCATAATTAACTTCTTTTGTTTTAAGAAATCTTTTTCTATCCAAATTAGTAGAAAGAAATTTAAATAAATCTAGTTTATCATCTTGAGATAATTTATTTTCTATACTATATTTTTCAACAAATTCATGAAATTTAATTAATTTTGTAGTTTTATTTAATTTAATCCAAGGTTCATTTGAGCTATTATTTTTTTCTTCTTGTAGAAAGGACTCAAGATTAGAAAGATTTTCTACAGTTTCTTCCACTTCTTCGTTAGAGGAATTTAAAAGCATAGATTTATATTTAATGTTTTTTAATTCAACACATTCATCTGTCATTATATAATATAAATAGTAAAGTTTATATTATTTTAAAATAATATAAATAAAAAATTATATATTTAAAATTTAATGAGCAAAAAGATTGAAATCCAAGGAAAAAGAAATATAGATAAAATTAATAAAATAGAAAAACCAGAGAGAAAAGAAAGTCAGAAATGGAAAATAGATGATTCATTTTATACCAATAGAAAGCAAATTGAGTTAGTAAATAAATTGTATTTAGAAGAAGAAGGAGAGGAAGAAATATGGATGAAGAGAGAAATTCAGAAAAAAATAAAAGGGTATAAAAATCAAGACTTAATTAAAAAACTGATTAATTTAAATAAGTTTATTTCTCTCTCCCAAACAATAGAAAAGCTAGTTGAAAGCAAGTTAAAATGTTTTTATTGTAAAGAAAATTGCGAATTAATATATAAAGATATATTTGCCAAAAAACAATGGACATTGGATAGAATAAATAATAATGAGGGTCATAATTTTGATAATGTAGTAATATGTTGTTATGAATGTAACATAAAAAGAGGAGATATGGATAGTGAGAGATTTAAAAAAGGAAAAGAAATAAAAATAGTTAGAAAAGGATTTTAAAAATAAATATCAATTTATATGAATCAACAAATTAGTTATTTAAAATGGAGTCCTGCTAATTCTACAGAAAATAGATTGAAAAGTGTAATGAAAGACAAACATAAAACAATTGGAAGTGAAGTCATGGAAACCATTTTACAGGAAGGTTATGAGTTTATGAAATCGGAATCAAAGAGAGAAAATCATTTTAATAAAATGAATCAGAGAGAAATGATTCCACAAACTAATTTAAATCCATTTCTCTCAACTAACTATTTAGAAGATTTACAAATACAAGAAAATTTTTTAACGCCTCAAAATTCTAATCTACAATTAAAAGATAATCAATAAAAGTATTTAAAAAATAGTAAATATTATTATTATTAATGAATACAAATTATAGCACTCAAAACGATTTATTATTACAAAATTTATTAGAATTTTACAAAGAAGGCGATAATATGGATAAAATGTTAAATATTATTAATGGTAAATCCTTAATTTCTTTAAGAATTATTGATTGGTTTGCTACCAATTATGCTAAAAAAAATTATACTGTATATCAATTACAAGGAACAGAAAGAAGATTTAAAGTATACAATGATTATAAATTAAAATTAAAAGCTTATTCCAAAAGAAGATTCGACCCATTTTGTCGATGGGAAAGAATAAATATACCTTATAAAGATGATTCTTTTATTCAAACTACTATTGGTCAATTAAATTTTTTTAAATGGGCATTAGAAAATAATGTAATTGATTATATTGAACAAAATTTTAAATCAATTGAACTAGATATGAATGCTAGAAATAGCACATCTAAAAATAAAAAAATAGATGCAAATTTAAAAAAAACTCGAAAAAAAAGAGAAGAATTATCAGTATCCGCTTCAAAAAGTATAAAAAAAGAGAAAGTGGAAATTGTATTAAAATTTGATTAATTAGATAAATATTTAAATATTTAATAATAGTTTACATTAAATATTTAAAATGGGTAATCAAACATCAATTCAAAGAATTAATTTTGAGGATATTCAACAAATTTTAAAAGACAATAATAAATATATTTTAATAAATACTTTACCCTCTCATCTTCAATCTTGTTTAATTCCAAATACAACAAACATAAATGATGAAGAAATTTTGATTAATAATTTAATTAAAACTAATAAATCGATCGGAATTATTATTTATGGAAAAAATGTGAACGATATGAGTGTTTATGATAAATACGATCAATTAATTAAATTTGGATTTTCAAAAGTATATATTTATCCTGGAGGAATTTTTGAATGGTTATGTTTACAAGATATTTATTCTGATGAAAACTTTCCCACTAATAAAAAAGAATTAGATATTTTAAAGTATAAGCCTGAATCTATTTTAAACAAACTATATTTAACTGATGGTTTAGATTAGCTCATACAACCTTCTGGCCATACCCATTCTTGTGTATCTTTATCATCTAATGCTTTATTTGCTAATTGATCAGCCTCTTTATTTTGTTCTCTTTTAATATGTTGAAAAGTAATATTTTCGAATTGTAATTTAAGAGAAAGAGCTATATTATAGTAAGTTAGTAATTTCTCGTTATTTACCTTATAGAGACCATTGATTTGCTTAATAATTAGTTCTGAATCCCCTTGAACTAATACATTTTTTATATTATTATTTAAACACATCTTTAAACCGGAAAGCATGGCTAAATATTCTGCTTGATTATTGGTTCCAGATTTGACATTGATTTTTAGTGATCTCTCGTCTATTTTAGTTTCATTTTCATATAAGATACATCCTAATCCTAATTCATCTGAAGGGTTACCTCTACATGCTCCATCAAATCGCAAGATATATTTCGTATTTTTGTCTTTATCTATTTTTACCAAATTTAAACCATCTAATACATAACCATCTGGCACCCATATTGGTCCATTTGGACAATAAGGTGAACATTCCCATGTTCCTTTTTCATTTAAAATATCTTCTTGAATCCACTTGTCTATGGCTTGTATCCAAGCTTTCTCAGCATCTATATTGTTTCTAATATCTACATTCGCATCTATTACCATTTTTTTCTTTTCATTACATAACCATTCTTCATGGTATTTATGACATTTTTGTAAATATTCCAAGGGTATTGTTTCTCCTTCTCTGGCTCTAATTTTAACTCTTTGGTCGCAAATTTCAGGATTAGCTTTTACATAAATAATACCAGCTATATTAATTTCATCTAAGAATTCATAAAACCATTTATTATATATTTGATATTCATCATGCTCAATATTACCATCATCATATAACATTTTGGCAAATACATTTCTATCAGTTTGAACACATCTCTCTGTAATGATTATTTTATAATTTTGTTTAATAGCCTTTCTTAAAAGATTTAAGCGTGATATATATGCCATCATCTGAAATCGAAAAGCATATTTTTTTGTGTCTTGATATAAGTTGGTTAATATAGGAGTTCCATTCTTATCCACTATATCCTTCCAATCATCCACAGGTTCAGGAACAAAACATATATCTTTTCTATCTTTATAATAGGTTTGTAATTTATTATAAAGGGTAGATTTACCAGACCCAATATTACCGTCAATACTTATTATAAGAGAATTCATTTATTATTTATAAATATTTAATTATGATTATTTATTTTCAATTTTAATTAAATAAAAAATTGAAATAAATATATATTTACTTTATAATATACATACAATTCATTATGGATTTAAATCAAGATAAGCTTACTAAAACTGAATGGGAATCAACAGAAATTCCTATATCTGATGATGAAAAAGAAATTATGAAATTAATTATGGCAGGATATTTTGATGTCAATTATATATATAATAAAAAAAAATCTATGTTGAATTATTTGAGTCTGAATCCTAATGAAAATTTAATGGAACATATGTATAAAGAATATTATAAACCAAAAATAGATAAATTAAAGAAAAAATATAGTATAGTTTATGAGGAAGATGAAAAAATTAAATTTCAAAGAGTAAATTCCATAGAAAAATTAAAGTTAGATAATTTATCTTCAAAAATTAAAGCTTGTGAGGATAACATTTTTGAGTCGGTATTATTGTATATTGTGGAAGGACTTTTGAAATATAAAGAAAAGAAAAGCTGGGAAAAATTTAATAAATTTTATTATACATTATTTCATTTAAATCAATTAAAAATTACAAATATTCTCCCTCGAGTTAAAAAGTTTATTGAAATAATACTAGAACTCAATAAAGATTCAATTCAAATCTGTTCTCTTTTTGAAAAAAGTTCCGATTTAATTGAAAATAATGTGGAACTGTTTGAATACAAAGATTATAAATTATATAATCATCAAAAGCAATTATTCCAAATATTTAAAATGTCTGAGATGTATTTTCAATTTAAAAATAATAATCCTTATTTTAACAATATTATTTTAGGTTTACCTGCTTTAGAAGATGAGCAAGATGAAGAAGTAAAAGTTAAAATAACTCAAGCTAGGCAACTGTTTGAAAGATTAATGAAACCTAAGTTGGTTTTATACACTGCTCCAACTGGCACTGGAAAAACATTAAGTCCAATTGCTTTAGCTTCTGAATATAAAATTATATTTGTTTGTGCAGCTAGACATGTTGGATTAGCTCTAGCTAAAACTGCCATTTCAGTAGGAAAAAAGGTTGCTTTTGCTTTTGGATGTCATGATGCTAGTGATATTCGTTTGCATTATAATGCTGCAGCATCTTGGTTTAGACATGAGCATAATGCTGAGAAAGGAAGATGCAGTTGCGGTAAAAAAGGTTGTGATAAAGATGGACAATATTTTAAATACAGAGATGGAAAAAGAAAAATTAAAAACGATGATGGATCAAATGTAGAAATTATGATATGTGATATTAAGTCGTATTTATATGCAATGAATTATATGTGTGCCTTTAATAAGGTTCGTGAAGAAATGATTCTTTATTGGGATGAGCCAACAATCACATTAGATTATGAATCTCATGATCACCATCAAGAAATAAAAAACATTTGGTCAAAAAATATAATTCCTAATATTGTTTTGAGTTCTGCAACATTGCCATTAGAGGCCGATTTACCAGAAACAATAGCCGATTATAAATCGAAGTTTGCTAATGGAATTGTTCATTCAATTGTTAGTCATGATTGTGAAAAATCAATTCCTATACTTAATACAAATAATCAAGTAGAATTACCTCATTTTAAATACATGGAATATACTGATCTACAAAATTGTGTAGCTCATTGCCGGAGATATATGACTATTTTGAGATATTTTGATTTGAAAGAAATTATTAAATTTATTGAGTTTGTTGATGAAACCGAAAATGTTCTTCCTGAGGAAAAAGAAGAAGATCTATCTATTGAAAATAGATATGATGATTTAACAAATTTAAATATAAATCAAATCAAGGAACACTATCTAGAAATATTAGAAAATATTGTTCCTACCTATTGGTCCCAAATTTACACTCATTTTCAAAAATCTAGATCTAAGTTATTTAAATCAACTGTTTATATGGGAACTGAAGATGCTCACACTCTTACAGATGGTCCTACTATATTCCTTACTCAAAATGTAGAAAAAATTAGTAAATTTGTGTTGCAAACAGCTAAAATTCCAGCTGCACAAATGAATAATTTACTAGAAGCAATAGAATATAATGATAAATTGTTAGCTATCATTACAGAGAAATCACAAAAATTAGAAGATGCTGTTGGTGATGATGCAGAAAAAGAAAATAAAATGGCAAAACAACAGCTAAGTCCAGAGGCGAGAAAGCTAAAAAATGAAATAGATGAATTATCAAAATTAGTAAAGTCAGTTGAATTAAATGAAATCTATATGCCAAATAAACTGTTACATTTGCAAAAATGGACAAAAAAAGAAAATGTAGACAAGGAGTTTAGTGGAAATATAAATACGGAAGATGTAGAGAAGATAATGCTAATGGGTAAAGTAGAACTATCCTGGAAAGTATTATTATTAATGGGAATTGGTGTGTTTTCAACAAACCTACATAAAGATTACACGGAGATAATGAAGGATTTGGCAAATAAACAAAAACTTTATATGATCATTGCTGATAGTGATTATATTTATGGCACGAATTACCAGTTCTGTCATGGTTATTTGTCTAAAGATTTGGATAACATGACACAAGAGAAGACAATCCAGGCTATGGGAAGAATGGGAAGAAATAATAAACATATGGACTTTTCAATTAGATTTAGAGATGATAGTTTGATTGAAAAAATATTTCAAAAAGAAGAAAATAGACTAGAGGTCATTAATATGAATAATTTGTTTTGCACAGATCTAGATTTAAGTGAGTTTTAGATGGATATCTTACAAATTTTAAATAAAAAATTATATACATATTTTTTATATGGCAACTCAACCTTATAAAACATGCGAAATGTATAAATTAATCATTCTAACTTTTATTATTACTGCACTATGGGATGTAACTCTTAGATCATTGTCTTTATATAATCTTATTCCATTTCTCAGTAAAAATATGAAATTTATTCAATATTTAAAGCCTTATTTTCAACAACACACATTATTAGCTGCAGCATTAATCGCTGGATTTGTAGGTGCTGCTACTCAATTAATAATATTATATTTTATGGATTTCCCAAACCGTAATAGTTCATTGAATTATATTTTTAAATTTATGGTATGGTCATTTGTAGTTAGTGCATTATTCGGATTTATTATGAAAGCAAGTAAATTGTTTCCATATTTAGAAATGTATTATTATAAAAGACTTGGTTTAATAAAGAGTTTATACCATGATGGAACATCTGGATTAATAGTTCAATTTACCTTATTTTTTTTATTATTTATAATATAAATGTCAACTACACTTGAAGATATAAAAGATATGTTAATTATTATTAATAAAAATATTGAAAAAACTAATGAAAAATTGGATTTAATCTGTAATAAAATGGATGAAGAAGTAATTGAGGAATGCAAAAAAATGGGCAGCCATATTAATTTTGTTGAATCTGTTTATGATACTGTGAGAATGCCTCTAAATTACATTTGTAATATGATTAACCAAATTCCTAACAATCATCAAATATGTGACGATTTACCATATAATAATAAACAAATCGATAATAAGGATACACATTTGTCTTAAATAAATTTAACTTTATCTTTGCCTAATACATTTTGAAAGCATAAATATAACATTATAGTATCGGAATAAGATAATTGATGGTGCCCATTAGAAAGCAAATAATTTTGTTTCCAAATACAAATTTTTTTAATTGGTGGGTTGTAGTGAGTTAAATTTATTTCAAAACCCGTATACCAATTTTTAAATATTTTAATTTTATCACATCCTTTTGGCACCATTGAGTTGAATTCATTTACTATTTTTTCAACTATTTGCTCGGTTAATTGAATATTTATTACTTTGAACATTATTAAATTTAATTCATAATAAAATTGAATTAAATTTAAATCAATTTTAATTTATAAGAAGATGAATGAAGAAGAAACAGATTTAGGTATATTATTACCAGAAATTTTACAACCACATCAAACAATATTAGGAACACAAGAAACACCATTAGGAACACACCTAGCTCCTTTAGAAGCTAATAATACATTAGTTTGGGGTGAAGTAGGTTTTGGAATAACACTAGATACTTTTAAATCAAAATTACAAAAATTAATAACAGATATAAATAATGGATACTTTATTAATTATAGTCAACAAGAATATTTAAATATTGCATCAATAATATTAAATAACAATAATTCTAATTTATTGAATGAAGATATTATCAATTTATTAGAAATATTGAATAAAGATATCAATAATAAAATAAAAAAAATGGATAAAGAAGTAAATGAACTTACTAATGAAATAGTTGAAAAAATAGATAAAAAAAAAGTCCATTTTATTGATGGAAAAAAAACATTACTATTCATGCCTCAATTGGAACGACAATATAATTGGTCCTATAATTTGTTGTCTAATGATTTAGTTAAACGATTTGAAACTTATAGACACTTATTAAGAAGTAAATATTATATGGTTTGTCAATATATTGAAGAACTATTAATAAAAAAATCAAAAATTCAAGTTGAAAATATAAAGCTTGAATTATCAATACGAAGACATCACCATTTACCAATTTATATATGTATACTATGTAATTTGGTTAAAATAAATGAAATGAAAAGGGAAGTAGAAAAATTAGTAAAACTTATGGATTCAAGAATATTATTAGATAAAGAAAGACATTTTCAAATTTGGGAAGATTGGTGGACGGGAACTCATGAAAGAAAAATTTGTCCCATATACACAGAATTTATTGATAAAAAATGTTTAAAATTTGGAGTTAGGTGGTTATAAATTATTACATGTAGAAGCTAATAAATATCCTGCTTTAGATATCATATTTAATTGAAGCCAAAATCCTGTGTTAAAGAGAATAACTGCAAATGCATGGATTTTTTGATCAAATATAGTTTCTGCAAATAATCCTTCAATTGCCCCTCCTAACGCAATAAAAATTGGAGGAGCCAAAGAATTAATTATATGAAATGGACCTGGATAAACTATATTACCTAATTCTGAGAACGCATATAAATTTAAGGAGGCTGACATTATAAATGGTATTAATGTGCTCCAAGCCAATGGGAAAGTTGATCCACCAACAGTATTTTTCCATTTAAAATTAAATGTAGCTTTATATTGCTGATCCCCTAGATATCCTACAAAAAAACCCATTATTGATAAACATTTTAACCAACCATTTAGATAATGTGGACCTAAAATGGCATAAGAAAAGGATTGTAACCCAATATATTGCATATTAAAAATAAAAAAATAAGCGACTATTCTAAGCCATTGATTATTTTTTTCAGAAACTACTACATTTGTATCTTCTAATCCTCCTCTTAATGGGCTATCAAAGGGAGCTACTTGCCATCCTTCATATGTATGCATCATAATACCAGGAAGGCCACCAAAAAAAGCAATAATAGGCGAAAGTAAAAATAAAAGCGTTCTCTGCTTATCATTATTAAAATAAATTGTCCATTGATCAGAATTATTAAGTATTGACTGAGCCATCATAAAAGCTGGAATAAGAGGTGCCCAATGAACTAGTTCTACAAAATTCAACATGGAAGAACTTGCTGTATGTGCCATACCAATTGGGTATAAAGATTTTTTAGGGGCGGCTTTATTCCAACCCCAGGATGGAGAAGAAGGAAATCCTCTAGAAATCCATTTTCCTGTATTAGAATCATTAACAGTATTATTATTATCTGTCATTTAATAATACTAATTTCTAGTGTTTAAATGTGTTTAAAATATCATTTGCTTAACACTTTTCCATTGAGAATATTGAACTCCAATTGGATTTAAAAATCTTGTATTAAATAATATACCTATTACCACTAACATAACAATACCTAAGTATTTATTAATACTAAAAATATAAAGACTGACTATAAATAAGAAAAGGAAAAACCATTGCGCAAAATTATATACAGTTTCTAGATATTTTTTAGTTTTCATCCCTTTTTCAAAATCTTTATGCATAAACTGTATTACAACCGATCCACTTTTACCTGCTGGTTCAAAATAATATTCATAAAATGGCATACAACCATTTCTTTTCATCACATTATCTAAATAATACTGAGGGAAAATATATATTACAGGCATGGAAGTATACACTTTAAATGAATAAAAAGGTTCATAATATAATTGTTTTTTGGATATACCATAATCCCATTGTCCTTTATCAACCACATTATTAATATTATCTATTAAATATTTGTTTTTTGTGCTTAAAATATAAGCACCCCCTCGGGCTAACCTTAATCCCACTTCTATAATTTTATCATCTCTATATTGAACATTAACAGCTCCTGTAAAATGTGGTAGGTTTCTATTAACCCAGTCTGTTATTTTGGGAATTGGTTGATTTGCAGGACTAATGAATTTCCAGTCATCAATAAATTCATTTTGACTGTCGGAATATACATATGTAATTTGATAAACAATTTGACCATTTAATAAGATGTAGTCGGTCATTTGTTCTTTGGCATCAATGAATTCAGACCACATCATATCGGGGATAGATTTATATTGCTCAATTTGGTCCCATGATTTAATTTTAAAACAGTTTTTACTAGTGGCCGTTTCATGACCCCACCTAGGTTTAATGAAAATAGGTAAGGGTATATTAGAATTCTCTTTTAAATTGGATAATTTTCCACATAATAAACCTTGGGATTTTGCTACCCATAGTTTATCATAAACAAAGTTATATTCTGTATATTTATTAAAAGCTTGGTAATCAAAATCAGGAATATTTTTCGATATAAATGATTCAAAAGGGTCTAAATATGGATTAAAAAATCCCATCATTTTACACCAAGGTTCTTCAAATTTAGTAATTGATTTTAAATAATTTTCTAATTCAGAAGCCATATATAATGTATTAATAAAATAATTGATTTAATAATATCTTAATAATATAAATTATCACAATGGAATGGTTAAAAATTAAACATGAACTTTTTATTAAAAAAGATCCTATAAAAGAATTGGAAAGAAAAAAACCTATTCCCTTAGATATAACTCCTTCAGAAATAATACTTAAAATAAGAAAAAAAGAGGTTAATCAGAGAGAAAAGGAGATAAATAATTACATGGATAATTTGGAAAAATTTAATATAGAACTAATAACTTTAAATCATTCTCTTAGTAGAGTGAAAAGTTTAACCGAACTAGCAAGTATAAGACAGAAAATATTGACAGAATCTTGCAAATTTTAATATATGAATATATTAATGAATAATCTTATCATTTATTTTTCTTTATTTTTATTTTTAATAGTTATATATTTTTATTGTTTTAATTCAAAAATCATAGAAGGAATGATAGTTACAAGTCAGAATATGCGAAAGAATGTTTACGATAAATATGGTGTGCAAATAGATAAAGAAAATCAATGTTTAATATACAATGGAAAAAAAATAAGTTATTATAATAATTTTAATGAACAAGAAGGCATTGATAAATCGAATGATAAATTGAAAACCAATGATATTTTAAGTAATTATGGATTTCCTGTTTGTAATTATATGAAATATGAT
>Ga0075476_10000947_pt1 | contig 13392 bp, 8 predicted proteins | sample DEB08_DNA_5_FD_76339 | JGI IMG/M metagenome (GOLD analysis project Ga0075476, IMG submission 76339) | Aqueous microbial communities from the Delaware River and Bay under freshwater to marine salinity gradient to study organic matter... | ecosystem: Environmental > Aquatic > Marine > Coastal ...
GCTCTTGACGACCGTGAGATTGAGGGTGGTGACCTTGTCGTTACCCATTCGTCCCGGCAGCTTCTTGCCTTTGAACACCCGGCTCGGGGTGGCGCACTGGCCAACCGAACCCGGCTTGCGATGCACCCGATGAGCGCCGTGGCTGGCCGGGGCACCGGCGAAATTGTGACGCTTCATGGCGCCAGCAAAGCCCTTACCGCGTGACACGGCGGTGACATCGACCATTTCGCCCGATTCGAGAATGTCGGCACCGATTTCCTGACCGACGGTGAACTCGCTGACATCGTCGAGACGAAGTTCGACCAGTTTGCGTCCGGCATCAACGCCAGCCGCCCGGAAATGCCCCGCTTCGGGGAGGTTGAGTTTGTCGGCGTCCTTGACCCCAAGCGTGACCTGAATGGCGCTGTAGCCATCGGTCTCAAGGGTCTTGACCTGCACGACACGACAAGGGGTCACACGCAGCACGGTGACTGGAACGACACGGTTGTCTTCGTCCCAGATCTGCGTCATGCCGACCTTTTCGCCGACGATCGCCTTTGTGGCCATGATTGTTTCCTGTGAGTAGAGGTGCGGAAACCCGCACCGGCCGAAGCGCAAACTGATGTCCACGCAAACGCTCCGTCAGGCAGGCCTGGCGGAGCGTCGGTTCGGTTGTGCCGTGTGGTACCCCGAAAGGCCTTCACGGACGTCGATTGCGGATGGTCAGCCGAAGCCAACCACACGAAGTCGTGAGCCTAACGGTGCTTTCCTACCAATCCAACAAAAGATCTGCCCGAAGTCTCGCGATGCGCTACGTTCCTGCTATGGCGGACGACATGGCCGGTACCTCTCCCGAACCCGAACCGTCACCGGTCGGCAGCGACGCCGGGCTTGCCTGGCCTGGACCTCACGAGAAAAAGGTCCCCCTGTGGCTGGTCAAAGCCATTGCTTTGTTCTGGGCGGGTTGGGCCGTTACCTACCTCGGTACCGGCATGGTCCGGGCGTTGCGCAGCCTGCTCATCGTTGGTCTGATCAGCTTGTTCCTGTCGTTTGCCATTGAACCCGCAGTCAACCGACTTGAGGACCGAGGTCTACGGCGCGGTGCCGGCGTCTGGGTGGTCTTTATCGGGGTTTTCATTGGTGTGGCCGCATTTTCGGGTGCCGTCGGGACCGCTCTGGCTTCACAAATCAACAACTTCCTTGGTGAAGCACCCCGCTACGTGACCGACATCGAACAATGGTTGCAAAGCAACGTCGATGAAGGCATCGACCTGCAGCGGATCAGCGACGAATTCGTCGATGGAGGTGGGGTTTCCGAACTCATCAGCCGGTTCGCCGATGACGTCGTCAACCTCGGTACCACCATCATCAACGTCATCTTCCAAACCTTCACCGTGCTGTTGTTCACTTTCTATTTGGTGGCCGACGGACCGAAGCTCCGACGGACGGTCTGCTCCTTTCTGCAACCCCATCGCCAGTACACGGTGCTTTCCATCTGGGATCTCGCCATTGCCAAAACCGGCAGCTACATCTATTCCCGCGGGGTGTTGGCGGTGATCGCCGCCTTGGTCCACTGGGTTGCCTTCCAGCTCCTTGACGTGCCATTCCCGCTGCCGCTCGCGCTCTGGGTCGGGGTGGTCAGCCAGTTCATTCCGGTCATCGGCACCTACTTCGCGGGTGCGCTCCCGATCTTGATCACCCTCACCGACAATCCTCGCCATGGGCTAATGGTGCTGGTCGTCGTCGTGGTCTACCAGCAGATCGAGAACTACCTGTTCGCGCCGCGGATTACCGCCCACACCATGGAGATCCACGTTGCGGTCGCCTTCGCAGCGGTGCTTGCCGGTGGCGCGATCCTTGGAATGGTGGGTGCCCTCCTAGCGCTTCCGTTCGCCGCAACCGCGCAGGCGTTCATCTCGGGATACCGGCAACACTTCGACGTTGAAGAAGCAACGGTGAGCCGGAAACGCAAGAGCCGCTAGTTCGACCCTCACCGGTTTACGACGACTCGTGAACGGGTGCGAAGAACGCGCGATTCGGAGCCAGAAGATCAAAGACGGTCAGGTCGGTGGGCGGAAGTTCGGCATCGCTGGTCGCCAACGGTGTTACCCGATCACCCCAACGCATCACCGAAGAACCCCAGGTCACCCCGCCACCAAATGCGGTCTGTACCACGACCGCACCAGGGAACAACCGGCCCTGAGCAACCGCGTCGGTCATCGCCATTGGGATCGACGCGGCCGCGGTGTTTCCGTGCTCGGCGATGTTGACCATCACCTTGTCCATCGGCACCTCAAGTCGCCGTGCGGCCGCCTCAATGATTCGCTGATTGGCCTGATGCGGGATGACCAGATCAACGTCGTCAAGACTGAGGCCAGCGCGTTCGAGGGCCCGACGAACCGACCCTTCCATGCCCTTCACCGCCAACTTAAACACCGCTTGGCCTTCGAAATGAAGACGATCGATGTGCGGGTCGCGCTGTTGCAGTTCACCTCGGGTGCCCAACGTGGGAAACACCATGGTCTTGCCGGCCACACCATCGGCGCCAAGATCATTGGACAGCACCCCGTCCCCCGACGTTGATGCTTCGAACACGGCCGCACCGGCACCGTCACCAAACAAGATGCAGGTGCTGCGATCCCAGTAGTCCATGACGTAATGCAGCTTCTCGGCTCCGACCAGCAACACTCGTTCGGCGATCCCCGACTCGATCATCGACGAAGCCGAAGCGGTCCCATACACCCAGCCGCTGCATGCCGCGTTGAGATCAAACGCCGCGGCGTTCACCGCGCCGATCCGTTCCTGTAAAAAACAGGCGTTGCTGGGGCAGGTGATCTCCGGAGTTACCGAAGCAACGATCAGCAGGTCAATGTCGGCCGGCTCCAGCCCGGCGGCGGCCAGTGCGTGCATCGCCGCCACTTCCGCCATGTCGGTGACTTCGACATGGGTGATCCCTCGGGCTTCGATCCCGGTTCGCTCCACGATCCAGTCGTGCGAGGTTTCAATCAACTGTTCAAGATCCGCGTTGGTCAGCTTGACCGGGGGTGCACATTTACCCCATCCGGTAATCGTTGCTCGCCTCTGCACTGCTACCCCCTGACCGGTTGCCCCACGACGGCACCAAACCTTCGCAGAATCCAGACCCTAGTCCAGACCCAACCACGAGACCGCGAACGCGGACGTGCCCCGGGCCGAAACCCGGGGCACGTTTCACAAATCGGAGTTGGTCGAAACCTACGCCTGTTGGATCTTGATTTCGATGTCTACACCGGCCGGAAGATCAAGCCGCTGCAACGAGTCGACCGTCTTGGGAGAAGGATCGAGAATGTCGAGCAGACGCTTGTGGATGCGCATCTCGAAATGCTCTCGGGAATCCTTGTCCTTGAACGGACCCTTGACGACCGTGAAGCGATGCTTCTCGGTCGGCAGCGGGATCGGACCCGACATTTGAGCCTGCGTCCGCTTCACCGTTTCGACGATCTTCTTCGTCGACTGATCGATGATTTCGTGGTCGTAAGCCTTGAGCCGGATCCGGATCTTCTGTCCTGTAGCCATCAGATGCTCACTTGATGATCTTGGTCACTGAGCCGGCGCCGACGGTACGGCCACCCTCACGGATAGCGAACCGAAGGCCTTCGTCCATAGCGATCGGGTTGATCAGCTCGACGTGCATCTCGGTGTTGTCGCCCGGCATACACATCTCGGTGCCTTCAGGAAGGGAGATGGTGCCGGTGATGTCGGTGGTCCGGAAGTAGAACTGCGGACGGTAGTTGGTGAAGAACGGCTTGTGACGGCCACCCTCTTCCTTGGAAAGCACGTATACCTGCGCTTCGAAGGTGGTGTGCGGGGTGATGCTTCCGGGGGCGGCGAGCACCTGACCACGCTGGACGTCGTCCTTGTCGACACCACGGAGCAGCGCACCGATGTTGTCGCCAGCCTGACCTTCGTTGAGCAGCTTGCGGAACATCTCGACACCGGTACAGGTGGTCTTCGAGGTGTCCTTAATGCCAACGATTTCGATTTCGTCACCGGTGTGAACGGCGCCCTGCTCGATCTTGCCGGTCACCACGGTGCCACGGCCGGTAATCGAGAACACGTCTTCGATTGGCATCAGGAACGGCTTGTCAAGGTCGCGCTCCGGGGTCGGAATGTAGGTGTCTACCTCGCCCATGAGCTCCATGATCTTGGCCGCTGCGGCTTCATCGCCATCAAGCGCCTTCAGCGCCGAGACGTGGACAACCGGGGTGTCGTCGCCGGGGAAGTCGTACTCGCTGAGGAGTTCACGAACTTCCATCTCCACCAGCTCAAGCAGTTCCTCGTCATCGACCATGTCGACCTTGTTCAGGGCAACCACGATCTTGGGAACGCCAACCTGGCGGGCGAGTAGCACGTGCTCACGGGTCTGGGGCATCGGGCCATCAGCGGCCGAAACGACCAGGATCGCGCCGTCGACCTGAGCCGCACCGGTGATCATGTTCTTGATGTAGTCAGCGTGACCGGGCATGTCCACGTGGGCGTAATGCCGGTTCTCGGTCTCGTATTCAACGTGCGAAACGTTGATGGTGATACCGCGCTCGCGCTCCTCGGGAGCGTTGTCGATGTTGGTGAATTCGGTGAAGACCGAACCTTCAACGTGGTCGGCGAGCACCTTGGTGATCGCCGCGGTGAGGGTGGTCTTGCCATGGTCGATGTGGCCCATGGTCCCCACGTTGACGTGGGGCTTGTTCCGCTCGAACGTCTCCTTGGCCATGACGTTTACTTCCTTGTCTCTTGTCGGTATTGGGTTTAGGAGACGATCAGACGCCGCGGACGCGGGCGACGATCTCTTCCTGGACGGTTGCAGGAGTGGGCTGGTACGAATCGAATTGCATCGTGTACGTCGCCCGTCCCTGCGTGCGTGAACGCAGATCAGTACTGTATCCGAACATCTCGGATAGCGGCACTAGAGCATTCACGACTTGGTTGGACCCCCGCTGCTCGGTTCCCTGAACCTGACCGCGGCGGGAGTTCAAATCGCCGACGACATCGCCGAGATAATCGTCTGGGGTCACAACTTCAACCCCCATCATCGGCTCCAGCAGCACGGGCTTGGCCCGTCTCGCTACTTCACGGAACCAGGCATTGCCGGCGATCTTGAAGGCCATTTCCGAGGAGTCGACGTCGTGCGTCTTGCCATCGGTGAGCGTCACTTTGATGTCGACGGTCGGGAACCCGGCCAGTACGCCGTTGCTCATCGCGTCGCGGACACCGTCATCAACCGGCTTGATGTATTCCTTAGGAATCGCACCACCGGTGATCTTGCTTTCAAACTCGTATTCACGACCGGGGTTCGGTTCAAGCGACGCCTGGATCACCGCGAACTGGCCGGTACCACCGGTCTGCTTCTTGTGGGTGTAGGTGTGCTCAATTACCGGTTGGGTGATCGTCTCGCGGTACGCCACCTGCGGCTTACCGACCGTGGCCTCAACCTTGAACTCACGCATCATGCGATCAACCAACACCTCAAGGTGAAGCTCGCCCATCCCGGCGATGATCGTCTGCGCAGTTTCTTCATCGGTTCGCACCTGGAAGGTCGGATCCTCTTCGGCCAGCGCCTGCAGGGCTTTACCCATCTTCTCCTGATCGGCCTTCGACTTGGGCTCTACCGCAACGTGGATCACCGGTTCCGGGAACTCAAGGTTCTCAAGGGTGATCGGGTTCGACGGATCACAAAGCGTGTCGCCTGTACGGGTGTTCTTGATGCCGATACCCGCTGCGATGTCACCGGTGAACACGGCGTCCCGGTCGACCCGGTCGTTGGCGTGCATCTCAAGGATGCGACCCACCCGCTCCTTGTTGGAGGTACGAGTGTTGAGCACCTGATCGCCCTTGTCGAGCTTGCCGGAGTACACCCGGAAGTACGTCAGACGGCCGACGTGCGGGTCGGTCATGATCTTGAACGCCAGCGAGGCGAACGGTTCAGCGTCGTCGGCCTTGCGAGTCATTACCTCACCGTTGCGGGGGTTCTCACCGGTGACCGGCGGAACATCGAGAGGCGACGGGAGGAAGTCGACCACTGCGTCGAGCAGCGGCTGCACACCCTTGTTCTTGAAGGCGGTGCCGTTGAGCACCGGCACCAGACCGTGGTTGAGCGTGCCAGCCCGAACCGCAGCCTTGATCTCCTCGGGGGTGATCTCTTCGTCTTCGAGCACCTTCATCATCAGGTCCTCGTCAAAATCGGCGAGCGTGTCGAGCAACGTGGACCGGTACTCGGCGGCCAATTCCTCAAGCTCGGCCGGGATGTCCACGACGTCCCAGCTGGCCCCAAGGTCTTCACCCTGCCAAACCAATGCCTTCATCTGCACGAGGTCCACCACGCCGGCGTAGTCGCTCTCTGCCCCGATCGGGAGCTGCAACACGGCGACGTTCTGGGTCAGACGGTCCTTGATCGTTCCGAGCACGTAGTAAAAGTCGGCACCGGTACGGTCCATCTTGTTGATGAAACACATCCGGGGAACGTGGTACTTGTCGGCCTGACGCCAAACCGTCTCGGTTTGAGGTTCCACACCGGCCACACCGTCAAAGACCGCAACCGCACCGTCAAGCACCCGCAGCGAACGTTCAACTTCAACCGTGAAGTCGACGTGGCCCGGCGTGTCGATGATGTTGATCCGGTGATCGTTCCAGTTGCAGTGGGTCGCAGCCGAGGTGATGGTGATGCCCCGCTCCTGCTCCTGTTCCATCCAGTCCATCGTGGCCGCACCATCGTGAACTTCACCGATCTTGTAGGACCGGCCGGTGTAGTAGAGGATGCGTTCGGTGGTGGTGGTCTTGCCCGCGTCGATGTGGGCCATGATCCCGATGTTGCGGGTTCGTTGGAGTGGGGTTCGCTTCTCAGCCATGGGGGTTCCTTGGTTAATCAGGATGGTGTGGGGACACACCACGACCGGGCCGCTTCAGCGAGAAGCGAAATGCCCGGTCGAGGGAAAGGGTTCGTACTCGGTAGGACCAGTACCGCTTGGTTACCAGCGGTAATGAGCGAAGGCCTTGTTGGCCTCAGCCATCTTCTGCAGATCTTCACGTCGCTTGCACGACGCTCCGATGCCGTTGCTGGCATCAAGAATCTCGTTGGCCAGACGTTCGGCCATGGTGCGTTCGCGGCGATCGCGGGAGTAGCCAACCATCCACCGAATCGCCAGCGTGGTCGCCCGACGGGGCCGAACCTCGACGGGCACCTGGTAGGTGGCACCACCGACACGGCGGCTGCGAACCTCAAGTTGCGGGCGGACATTGTCGACGGCGCGCTTGAGGGTGCCTACCGGTTCGGTTCCGGTCTTTTCCTCGACGATGCTCAGGGCTTCGTAAACAATGCGTTCGGCAGTACTGCGCTTGCCTCGCTGAAGAACTTTGTTGATGAACTGCGTTACCAGAACCGAACGATGGATCGGATCGGGGGTGATTTCGCGGCGAACGGCGGGACCCTTGCGAGGCATGATCAGCCTTCCTTCTTGACGCCGTAGCGACTACGGGCCTGCTTGCGGTCGCGAACACCAGCGGTGTCGAGCGTTCCACGGACGATCTTGTAACGGACACCGGGGAGATCCTTCACACGGCCACCACGCACCAGCACGATTGAGTGCTCCTGCAGGTTGTGGCCTTCACCCGGAATGTACGCGGTGACTTCGGTACCCGAGGTCAGGCGGACACGAGCCACCTTGCGAAGCGCCGAGTTCGGCTTCTTCGGGGTAGCGGTGTAGACGCGGGTGCAAACGCCGCGACGCTGCGGAGCTCCCTTGAGAGCCGGAGTGGCTTCCTTGCGGCGTTTGGAATCGCGGCCCTTACGGACCAACTGCTGAATTGTGGGCACGAACTCATCCTCGGTAGGAACTTACGAACGGGAGTCACCAGACATCGGAGCCGGTGTTTCCAGAACAGCCCAAAAGCATAGGAGCGAGATTGGACAACCTCAACCTGTGCCTTGAGCGAACGCCTCTATTCAACCGGCGCCGGGACCAATTCCGACCGACAACGAAAAGAAAAGCAACAACGGCGAGGCCGAAGCCTCGCCGTCTGCGTTCCATGCCGACCGCTGAGCGGCCCGCGAGAACTAGCTTTCGGTTTCACCCACCGCAACTACACCAGCCGCGTCAGAGCGGTCAGCGAGCCACTGGGCCAAATCCGGAGTTTCCTCATCGGAGTCCGGGATCTCCATCGGTACGAAGTCCGGAGCATCGGTGCGGATGTTCCGGTATTCGCCCAGACCGGTACCGGCCGGGATCAACTTGCCGATGATGATGTTCTCCTTGAGGCCGTGCAACGAGTCAGACTTCGACTCGATCGCTGCCTCGGTGAGCACCCGGGTGGTTTCCTGGAAGGACGCCGCTGACAGCCAGGAGTCGGTGGCGAGGCTGGCCTTGGTGATGCCCATGAGCAACGGACGACCCTCAGCGGGGCGCCCCCCTTCCTCCACGACCCGACGGTTGGTGTCGGTGAACTCTTTGCGGTCCACCTGGTAGCCCGGAAGGAACTCGGTGTCGCCTGGCTCGGTGATCAGCGTTCGCTTCGTCATCTGGCGCACGATCAACTCAATGTGCTTGTCATGAATCGACACGCCCTGATCGCGGTACACCTTCTGCACTTCGGTCACCAGGTATTCCTGAGTGGCGCGAACACCGTTGATCTCCAACAGTTCCTTGGGGTCGCGAGCGCCTTCAACGATCGCGTCGCCGGCCGCCAGTTCCTGGCCGTCAACAACCTCAAGGCGAGAACCGGTGGGGATCAGATGAGACTCTTCGGTGCCGTCGTCAGCGACGATCACGACCTCACGGCCGCGACTGTCGTCCTCGCCGACCCGAACAACTCCGGACAGCCCGGCCAGCGTGGCCTTGCCCTTCGGGGTACGGGCCTCGAACAACTCGACCACGCGGGGCAGACCACCAGCGATGTCCTGCGCCCCGGCCACACCACCGGTGTGGAAGGTACGCATCGTCAACTGGGTACCCGGTTCGCCAATGGACTGTGCTGCGATGACCCCGACCGCTTCGCCGAGTTCGATGTTGCCACCGGTCGCCAGCGACATGCCGTAGCTCTTGGCCGAGATCCCGAATTCGGAATCGTCGGTCAACGGTGAAAGGACCCGAACCCGGGTCACCCCGGCATCGTCACGCAACGTTTCGAGTTCATCGTCGCCAACCATGGTTCCCCGCGACATCACCGTGCCGTCGGACAAGGTGACATCGTCGGCCAGTACCCGGCCGAACAGACGAGACTCAAGGTGGGTTCGCTTGTTTGCGGTGTCAGGCATGACGTCATCAAGCCAGATACCAGGAACCATGCCCTCACGGTCGAACGGGTCTTCTTCGTTGATGATCAGTTCCTGGGCAACGTCCACCAGACGACGGGTCAGGTAGCCCGAGTCGGCGGTACGCAGCGCGGTATCGACCAAGCCCTTACGGGCACCCGGAGTCGCAATGAAGTACTCAAGCATCTTGAGGCCTTCACGGAAGTTGCTCTTGATCGGGCGGGCGATCATGTCACCACGAGGGTTCGCCACCAGACCACGCATACCGGCGATCTGACGGACCTGCATCATGTTGCCGCGGGCCCCCGACTCAACCATCATGTTGACTGGGTTGAACTGATCGGCGTCCATCTTGGCCTTCATCTTGTTGGTCACCTCTTCGGTGGCCTCAGACCAGACCTCAACTTCCATCTGACGACGTTCGCCATCGGTGATGATGCCCCGACGGAACTGCTGCTCAATCTTGTCGGCCCGCTTCTCGTGGTGGTCAAGAATGTCTGATTTTTCCGAAGGCGTAGCCACATCGTCGATTGAGACGGTCAGGCCGGAACGCATTGCGAAGTCAAAACACAAGTCCTTGATGGCGTCGAGGCTCGTCGCCACATCGGACTTGTTGTAGGTACGAGCCAGCGTGTCGACCAGTGCCCCCATCTCCTTCTTGCCGACCCGTTCGTTGACGTACGGGAAAGCTTCCGGAAGGGTTTCGTTGAACAGGACTCGCCCGGCGGTGGTCAGCGAGTACTCCGCAGCTTTGCCGTTGGCCGGCGTAAGCAGCAGGTCGGGGTGACGGAACTGGATGCGCGCATGCAGTTCAATGTCGCCTCGTTCGTAGGCTGCGTTGACTTCATCGACGTTACGGAACGCACGACCCTCGCCCTTGCCACCTTCGATCTGCTCGGTGAGATAGAACGCACCGATGATCATGTCCTGCGTCGGAGTAACCAACGGACGACCATTGGCCGGGCTCAGCACGTTGTTGGCGCTCAGCATCAGCACTCGGGCTTCAGCCTGAGCTTCGGCCGACAGCGGCAAGTGAACCGCCATCTGGTCGCCGTCGAAGTCAGCGTTGAACGCGGTACAGACCAACGGGTGAAGATGGATGGCCTTGCCTTCAACCAACACCGGCTCAAAGGCCTGAATGCCCAGACGGTGCAGGGTTGGCGCACGGTTCAACAGAACCGGATGTTCCTTGATGACGTCTTCGAGAACCGTCCAGACCTGCGGACGGCGACGCTCCACCATTCGCTTCGCGGACTTCACGTTCTGCGCCAACTCGGTATCGACCAGACGCTTCATCACGAACGGCTTGAACAATTCAAGCGCCATGATCTTGGGCAGGCCGCACTGGTGGAACTTCAAGGTCGGGCCGACCACGATGACCGAACGGCCCGAGTAGTCGACGCGCTTGCCGAGCAGGTTCTGACGGAACCGACCCTGCTTGCCCTTGAGCATGTCGCTGAGCGACTTGAGCGGACGGTTACCGGGGCCCGTCACCGGACGACCACGGCGGCCGTTATCGAACAACGCATCGACCGCTTCTTGCAGCATCCGCTTTTCGTTGTTGACGATGATCTCGGGTGCTCCAAGATCCAGCAGTCGCTTCAGACGGTTGTTGCGGTTGATCACCCGGCGGTACAGGTCGTTGAGGTCCGAAGTCGCGAATCGACCACCATCAAGCTGGACCATGGGACGAAGTTCCGGCGGAATCACCGGGACGACGTCAAGCACCATCGCTCGAGGATCGTTGATCCGACGCCCGTGGGCGTCCCGACGGTTAAAGGCGGCCACGATCTTGAGCCGCTTGATCGCCTTCTGTTTGCGCTGGGCGCTCAGCCCGCGCTCCCCTTCCGGCGGGTCGATTTGCGCCCGAAGCCGAACTTCTTCATCGTCGAAATCGAGATGCTCGATCAGGCGAGCAATGGCATCGGCCCCCATGCCGCCGTCGAAGTAATCACCCCAACGATCGTGAAGCTCACGCCACAGCAGTTCGTCTTCAATGATCTGACGGCCAAACAGGCTCTTGAACTCGTCCCAGGCCCGGTCGAGAATTTCCTTCTCGAACTCGAACTGTTCACGGATATCAGCCAAGTCCTTGTCGGCTTGACGACGAGCCGCTTTCAGCTCGGTGTCTTTCGCGCCTTCGGACTCCAACGACGCCAACTCCGCTTCCAGCTCTTCGCTGCGACGGTTCAGGTCGTCTTCCATGTCTTTGTCGATGGCGTCACGCTCGGCGACGACTTCCACCTCAAGGTTGGGAAGGTCTTCGTCTCGACGCTGTTCATCAACCGAGATCACGATGTTGGCCGCGAAGTAGATGACCTTTTCGAGCTGCTTGGCCTTCAATTCCTCGCGGGGTTCGGTCCCCATCAGGAGGTAGGCCAGCCAGGAGCGGGTGCCACGCAGATACCAGATGTGGACGGCCGGAGCAGCCAACTCAATGTGACCCATGCGTTCCCGGCGAACCTTGGAACGGGTTACCTCAACGCCACAGCGCTCACAGATGATGCCCTTGAAACGGACTCGCTTGTACTTGCCACACGCGCACTCCCAGTCCTTGGTCGGGCCAAAGATCTTCTCGCAGAAGAGGCCGTCCTTTTCGGGCTTGAGCGTTCGGTAGTTGATGGTCTCGGGCTTCTTGACCTCACCGTTTGACCACATGCGGATGCTGTCCGCAGTTGCCAGTCCGATCTTCAAGTTCGAGAACTCATTGACGTCGAGCATTGTTGTTCTCCCTCAGTCCCTTCTCAGCCTCAGCCGCGGGCCGCACGGGCGGCAGCACGGGCAGCATCTTCTTCGTCGGATCCGCGTTCGGGGCGTTGGAGATCGATCCCCAGTTCCTCAACGGTGCGGAAGGTTTCCTCGTCCAATTCGCGCATCTCGATTTCCTGACCGTCACGGGACAGAACCTCGACATTGAGACACAGCGCCTGCATCTCCTTGATAAGCACCTTGAAGCTCTCGGGAATGCCCGGCTCGGGAATGTTCTCGCCCTTGACGATGGCTTCGTAGACCCGAACTCGACCCAGCACATCGTCGGACTTGATGGTGAGCAGCTCCTGCAGCAGGTAGGCCGCTCCGTAGGCCTCAAGGGCCCACACTTCCATCTCACCGAACCGCTGACCACCGAACTGCGCCTTACCACCCAGCGGCTGCTGAGTGATCATCGAGTACGGGCCGGTCGAACGGGCGTGGATCTTGTCGTCAACCAAGTGGGCCAGCTTCAAGATGTACACGTAGCCGGTCATGATCGGGTTGTCGAAGGCTTCGCCGGTACGCCCGTTGAAGAGCGTCTGCTTGCCATCATTGTTGATCAACCGAGTCGTTCCATCGCTGGATTCCGGGTTGAGGTTGGTCAAGATGTCCTTGATCACCGGTTTGTCGCCAGCCAATTCCTTTTCATCCCACTTGGCGCCGTCAAACACCGGGGTGGAGATGAACGTCGAAGGCTTGGTGGTCGGACGGGTCTTGGTTTCGGTCCCCCGAATCGGTGCGTCACCGACCGACTCGCCGTTGATTTCCCAGCCGTAGCGGGCGCAATACCCAAGGTGAGCCTCAAGTACCTGACCCACGTTCATACGGGACGGAACACCCAACGGGTTCAAGATGATGTCGACCGGTTGCCCGTCCGCGGTGTACGGCATGTCCTCGATCGGAAGGATCCGGGAGATAACGCCCTTGTTGCCGTGGCGGCCAGCGAGCTTGTCGCCAACGCTGATCTTGCGCTTCTGAGCCACATAGACCCGCACCAACTGGTTGACCCCAGGGGGCAGCTCATGGGATTCGTCACGGTTAAACACCTTGACGTCAATGACCTTGCCGGTTTCGCCGTGCGGAACCTTCATCGACGTGTCGCGAACCTCGCGGGCCTTTTCCCCGAAGATGGCCCGAAGCAGACGCTCCTCCGGGGTCAGTTCGGTTTCGCCCTTCGGAGTGACCTTGCCCACCAACACATCGCCAGGGCCAACTTCGGCGCCGACGTGGATGATGCCTCGATCATCGAGGTTGGCCAGGATGTCCTCGCTCAGATGCGGGATGTCACGGGTGATTTCTTCGGGGCCAAGCTTGGTGTCCCGGGCGTCGATCTCGTGCTCCTTGATGTGGATCGAGGTGAGCACATCGTCTTTGACCAGACG
>Ga0075476_10000948_pt1 | contig 13389 bp, 10 predicted proteins | sample DEB08_DNA_5_FD_76339 | JGI IMG/M metagenome (GOLD analysis project Ga0075476, IMG submission 76339) | Aqueous microbial communities from the Delaware River and Bay under freshwater to marine salinity gradient to study organic matter... | ecosystem: Environmental > Aquatic > Marine > Coastal ...
CCGCTGCCTCCAGGTCCGCGCCGATACCCGCGATCAGCCCTCCCTTGATGAGCAGGTCGGCCTGCGTCTCGGTTCCGGTTCCAGGATCGATCAGGGTGCCCCCCTGAATCAGGAGGTCGGGTGTGGACGTGACAGTCATGACGGAGGCGGCCAAACGGGAGTACAGGGCGGAGAACGGACCGTCCCACGTACACACCAAAAAGCGCAAACAGTGTAGCGGGCGGCTTCTGAGAAGGTACGCACCGAATCGTCATCAATCAGGCATGAGACCGTGGAAAAGCGATGTATCCGACGCTACATTCCCGTTCAATCATCCGGATCGGCCCCAATAAATCCATGAGTGACGCGACCATAGACCCCTCCCTCGCCACGACCAGGGCCATCATACATCTGGACCGTTTTCGGGCCAACGTGGACACTATCCGCACGCGCATGCCGGGTATCCGGATGATGGGGGTGGTCAAGGCCGATGCCTATGGTCACGGGGCTATCGCGGTAGCACGTGTCCTGGAGGATGCCGGCATCGAGCACCTGGGCGTAGCCACTGTGGCCGAGGGCCTGCACTTGCGCCGCGAGGGTATTGAAACAGCTATCATGGTCTTCGCTCCGATCCGACCGGATTGGGTCACCGCGGCAACTACTGCCTGCCTCGATGTCGTTGTGGACGGAGGTGAGAGCGTAAGGGCAGCCGCCTCGTCTGCCGGGCGGCTGCGATGCCACCTGAAAGTGGATACCGGGATGGGTCGTCTGGGGCGCGTGCCGAAGGACGCAGTGGATGTGCTTCGTGCCATCGAACGTGCTCCCAATCTGGACCTGGGGTCCATCTGGACCCATTTCGCCCGTGCTGACGAGCCCGATTCCGATGCCACCGACCGGCAAATGGACCGTTTCGATGCGTTCATAAGCGGACTGGGCGGTTCGCCGGCCCCACTGCATGTGGCAGCCAGCGCCGGTGTTTTTGCGCATCCGCGCAGCGTGGACCCATCCCGCTATGACCTGGCCCGAGTGGGTATTGCCATGTACGGACTGCTGGATCTTCCGGACCGGGAGCCAACCGCAACGGGGCTGCAACCCGTCATGGAGTTGGTCAGCCGCGTTACCGCGCTCAAGAAGGTATCCGCAGGTACGCCTGTCTCCTACGGTAGCCGCTGGACCGCACCGAGGGATACGTGGATTGCCACCGTAGGCGCGGGCTATGCCGATGGTGTCTCCCGGCACCTGTCCAATGTGGGCGCTGTTCGCATCAGGTCAGGCGTGTATCCGATCGTGGGCACGGTCTGCATGGACATGTTCATGGTGGATATCGGTCCCGAGGAAGGCATGGTGGACCTCGGAGATGATGTCATCCTCTTCGGGGCACAGGGCCCGACGGCCTTTGACGTGGCCCGTCAAACGGATTCCATCACCTACGTCCCCGTTTGTGCGGTTTCGGCTCGCGTGCCCCGCATGCTGGCCTAGACCCTGGGAGGCGGCGCGCTCAAGAGCGCAGTCGATGCGCGGCGTGTGGGCAAGGCAGTGCGCGTCTACCATGCACGGCGTGTCAACCCTCCAAAAGCACCCGCGGCCATCGTAACCTTTCAGGTTGTGAAGACACTGTAGTATATTCTGTCCTCTATGGGGAGTCGTGCCGCAGCCAACGCAGGCGCGAGTTTCCCGAACAAGCACTACACCGCTGTTGTCATGGCAAGCACTTTTGACCCGTCCCAGTTGCACATCCTCCTCGTAGATGACGAAGAAGATGTCGTCGAGGTGGTATCGCACTTCCTGGAGCAGGAAGGATTCAACGTCCACAAAGCCTACTCCGGAAACGACGCACTGGAAAAAGCCACGCCAGAAATTGACTTGATCGTTCTGGATATCATGCTTCCTGAAATGGATGGCTACGAAATCTGTCGCCGCCTGCGCTCTCGCGTGGAGACCGAAACCATCCCGATCGTTTTCCTTTCGGCGAAAGGCGAAGAAGACGACCAGATCAAGGGTCTCATGCTCGGCGCCGATGCCTACCTGACCAAGCCGGTTTCTCCGCAGGTCATCGTGGCTCACGTCAAGGCGGTCTTGCGCCGTAGCGGTATCGAGGAGAGCAGGACGCTGCAGGTCAAGAACCTGACCATCTACGAGGATGAATACCGCGCCTCGCTTGATGGCAAGGACCTCGGCCTGACCCTGACCGAATTCGAACTGGTTCGGTACCTGGTTCGCCACCCACGCAAAGCCTTCACCCGCCAGCAGCTTCTGGAGACCATCTGGAAAGATGCCATGATGGTCACCGAGCGGACGGTGGATGCCCACATCAAGAACCTCAGGGAGAAACTGGGCTCGTTTGCCCAGCACATCCAGACCGTTCGTGGTGTCGGATACCGCTTTGTGGAAGAGGGCTCGCTGGAAGAAGCCTAGAACGGCATAACCACCCGCTTTCAGGGTACGAGACCCATGTTGGAACGACTCGTCGAGCGCATCTTTCCCACGCGCGCTTCGACGCAGACGTGGATGATCCTTACGCTGCTTCTGGTCGTCGGCATCGCCGTCGCGGCCGTGGGGTTGTACATCACGTTTGTGTTGCGCAGCGAGGTTCAGATTGCTTACCAGCAGACCATGCTGCAGCAGATGTCCCGGGTAACCTCCATTCTGGAGTCGGACCAGGAGGCAACGCGTCAGTACGATCAGGTGCGTACCATGACCCGCTTCGGCGATCTGCGTATTACCATCGTGCAGGATTCGGTAGTTCTGGACATGGATCGCGGGAGCGTGCGCAGCGATCAAAACCTGATGCAGCAGCCCGGGATGATCATTCCGAAGGGCTCTGATTTCCACTTTGCCCAGCAGGAAGTGGACGGCAAGGCCACCTATTTCACGACGACCCGAACGCCCTCCGGACTGCTCGTTCGTGTAGCCCAGCCGCGCCCCCCGCTATTCGGCCTGATCGGGCGTTTGCAGTTCACCCTGATTGTAGCCATGGTCATGGCCCTGCTGCTGGCCGTGTTCGGAAGTTGGATTGCGGCACAGCGGGTCACGCAACCCCTCGTTGCGATACGTAACTCCGCTGCGGCCATTTCGGAGGGCAAGCTGGATGAGGAGATTTTCGTTGACTCCCGGGCAGCTGAATTCCAGGATCTGGCCAAGAGCCTGAACCTGATGTCCGATACGTTCAAGGAGAAGATCGACGAACTGCAGAAAATGGCAGCCCTCCAGAACGAGTTCATCGGCAACGTGTCCCACGAAGTCAGAAATCCCATCTTTGCAGTAGGGGGATATCTCGAGGCACTGGGTTCGGACAGCCTCGATGCGGAAAAGCGCAAGTTCTATGCAGAAAAGGGTCTGACCAATCTCGAACGACTCAACAACCTGTTCTCCGACCTGATCGAAATTGCCCGCCTCGAATACCGCGAGGACCTGATCAAACCATCGGTCTTTGAGCTGAGCGAACTGCTTGACGAGGTATACGAGATTGAGAAGGCACGGGCTGCAGAGAAAGGCATCGATCTGGTGGTGGAAAACCCTGTCGTGCATGTGCGTGCCGACCGCGCGCGGATTCGCCAGGTACTGATCAACCTGACAGACAATGCCGTGGCGTACTCGGACGAAGGCACGGTTCGATGCCGCTATCGCCGACACCTGGACAAGGTGCGTATCGAGGTGGTGGATAATGGCCGCGGTATCCCTGAGGAGCACCTTGAGCACATCTTTGAGCGCTTTCACCGTGTAGACCCTGATCGATCCCGCAAGAGCGGCGGGACGGGCCTTGGGCTCAGTATCGTCAAACAGATCCTGGCCGCCCACGGAGAAAACATCCACGTGGAAAGCACCGTCGGGCGTGGGACGCGCTTCTGGTTTGAGTTGGAGTACGAGGCGTCACAGGGCCCCGAGAAAACCGTCTGAATCGACGATCTCCCCGGTAAGGGATGCTCGTATCCTCTTCCTGCCTGATCAGCTTTTCAGGAGAGGTTAACACTGTTATTTTTACGTTGTATTGTTCTTCGGGTACCTGTGGCAGACTGTAAACATTTACTATTCTTGGCCGTAGGAGCGATCTCCCCTTTCAACGTGAACAGGACTCCATGGGAAAGACGTCGAAATCGAAAAAAGTGACCGCTGCAGGAGATGGTGCCAGTACGGATATGAGTCTGGTCATCCAGGACGCACCCCATTTGCCGATGGAGGGCGATGTGGAGGTACAACCGGTTGGTCCTGAAGATTTCGAGGCCGAGGAGCTGCTTGGTATCTACCGGACCATGCTCACCTCGCGACGTCTGGATGAGAAAATGCTGACCCTCCTGAAACAGGGAAAAGGCTTTTTCCACATCGGATGTGCAGGTCATGAGGCCACACAAGCTGCTATCGGCAGCCTGAGTCGTCCTGGCACGGATTGGTTCAGCATGTACTATCGGGACCTCATGATGTACCTGATGCTGGGCGGAACGGAGCGGGACGTCATGCTCCATCACATGGCCAAGGCGGATGACCCAAACTCCGGTGGCCGTCAGATGTCGGAGCATTTCAGCGACCCCGAACGCAACATCCTGACGCTCTCCTCATCGGTGGGTGCACAGTTCCTACCCGCTGTCGGGGCTGCCCTGGCGCTGCAACGCAACGGCGAAGAGGCCTTCGTGTATTGCTCCTGTGGCGATGGAGCCACATCCCAGGGCGACTTCCATGAGGCGCTCAACTGGGCTGCCCGTGCCGCAGCTCCGGTGCTCTTCGTAGTCCAGGACAACGGGTATGCCATCTCGGTGCCCGTCAAAGACCAGACCGCCGGTGGATCGGCGTACAAGTTGGCGCGCGGATACGAGGGATTGGCTCGGATCAAGGTGGATGGTACGGACTTCTTCCAAACCCATGCCGCTGCCAAGGCAGCCATCGACTACATCCGCTCCGGCAAGGGGCCCGTCTGTCTGGTGGCTGACCTCGTTCGGCTGCTCCCCCACTCTTCCTCGGACAACCACGCCAAGTACCGTACGCCAGAGGAGCTTGAAGCCGACAAGCGGGAGGATCCGATCTCGCAGATGGAACGTCGCCTGATGAAAGCCGGGATCCTAACCAAAAAAGAGGCCGAGCGGCTGCGCAAGGAGGTGGAAGAGCGTGTCAATGAGGCTGCCTCGTGGGCGCAGGGACAGGCCGATCCTGAACCATCAAGCGCGACGAAGCACGTCCTGTTTGAAGGGGCATCGGATCTGGTGTACGAAGCCTCCGAACCATCCGGCGAACCGATCGTGTTGGTCGACGCCATCAATCATGCCCTGCATGAGGAGATGGAGCGCAATGACCGGGTCATCGTGTATGGCGAAGATGTGGCTGGCGGCAAAGGTGGTGTCTTCACGGCCACCCGGGAGCTTACCGCTACCTTCGGAACGGATCGCTGCTTCAATGCACCGCTAGCCGAGGCCTCCATCATTGGAACAGCGGTCGGCTTTTCGGCGGCCGGCTTCAAGCCAGTCGTGGAAATCCAGTTTGGGGATTACATCTGGCCGGCCTTGCAGATGCTCCGTAACCAGGTGGCCTCGTAACGGTACCGGTCGAATGGAACATCGGGATGCCCCATGGTCATCCGCGTGCCCGTCGGCGGATACATCCACGGGGGACTGTGCCATTCCCAGAATATCGAGGCATTTTTTGCCCATATGCCGGGATTCCAGATTGCGATGCCATCGAACGCAGCCGATGCGAAAGGCCTGCTCAAGGCAGCCATTCGCATGGAGGATCCGATCCTGTTCCTCGAGCACAAGGCGCTCTACCGCTCAGCAGCCGCCCGCAGCCCGGAGCCCGATGCAGCATACCTCCTGCCCTTCGGCAAGGCACGCATTGCGCGCGAAGGAACCGACTTGACCATTGTGACCTACGGCATGATGGTCCACAAGGCCATGAATGCGGCCCGCGTGTTGGAAAAGGAAGGCATATCCGTCGAAATCATCGATCTGCGCAGTCTCCTGCCGGTGGACATGGACACCGTCTTGACCTCCGTTCAGAAAACAAACCGGGCACTGGTCGTCTATGAAGACCACGAATTCCTGGGATACGGCGCGGAGCTGGCAGCACAGATTGCCGACAAGGCGTTTGCGTACCTGGATGCGCCGGTAAAGCGTGTGGCCGGTAAGTTTGCTCCCATCGCCTTCGCCGACCCGCTCGAGCGGGAGCTGCTGCCACAGGACGAGGATGTACTCCTCGGTATCCGCCACGTCCTCGACTACTGATCCCGTCCTTGGTCTGAAGGCGCCGGATCCTCAGGCCTTTGTCTATGCCGGATCCTCAGGCCTTTGATAGCGCCTGGTCCAGATCCCGAATCAGGTCATCGGGCGTTTCAATACCGACCGAAAGGCGTATAAGGGCGTCATGCAACCCCGCTGCTCGCCGCTCCTCAGGCGGAATGGAAGCATGGGTCATGGTTGCCGGATGGTTCATCAGGCTCTCCACACCGCCCAGGCTCTCAGCCAGGGTGAATACTTTCGTGGAGGAAAGTACCCGATAGGCTGCCTCGATTCGGTCGTCATGCAGCAAGAACGACACCATGCCCCCGAATCCATCCATCTGCTGAGCAGCTAGATCGTGGCCTTCGAAGGATGGCAGACCCGGGTAATGGACATGGGCCACGCGGGCATCTGCCTCCAGGAATTCAGCGACGGCTTGCGCATTGCTGCAATGCCGTTGCATGCGCACCTCCAGCGTTTTGGTACCACGGAGTGTCAGAAAACAATCCATCGGACCGGGCACCGCCCCCGTGCTCTTGACCAGGAACCGGAGCTTTTCAGCCCACTCGTCGCTGTTGGTGCATACGGCGCCACCAATGACATCGGAATGGCCTCCCAGGTATTTTGTGGTGGAGTGCACCACGAGATCGGCACCCAACGCAGCCGGTCGCTGCAATACAGGTGTTGCAAACGTGTTGTCCACCGCCACGGCAATGCCTCGCGAATGCGCCAGATCAGTCAACGCCTGAATGTCCACCACCCGCACGAGCGGGTTCGTCGGTGTTTCAATCCAAAGCAGCCTGGTCTCAGGCCGGATGGCACGTTCAACATTCGAGACATCGGACATGTCCACGAAGTCCGAGTCCAGTCCAAACGGCTTGTGGACCTGCCGGAAAAGCCGATACGTACCACCGTACAGATCGTTTGAGGCCAGGATGTGGTCACCCGGACGCAGGCACCGTGCAACAGCATCCGTAGCCGCAACGCCCGAAGAGAAGCAGATGCCATGTCGGGTCCCCTCGAGGCCTGCCAGGTTGCCCTCCAGAGCCGAACGCGTGGGATTGGTAACACGGCCGTATTCGTGTCCCTTATGATTACCGGGAGCGGCTTGGGCGTAGGTGGACGTCTGATAGATGGGCGTCATGACCGCTCCGGTGGCAGGATCAGGGTGCTGGCCGGCATGCACTGCACGCGTACCCAGTCCCATCTGATTCACATCGTCAGCTCTCATGTCAGGCAGGGTTGAATCGTATAAAAACACGCGGGCCCGGGCTGCGTGCAGCCCGGGCCCGAACAAATCAATGCGATGTGCACCGAAGCATCAGTTGTCTTCGTAGCCTGCACACGCAGCTACAGACTGCGCTTTGTCCGTCTGGTTTGTCTGCGCGTAGGACTGATAGAGGGCGCGGCATACGTCACCCACATCTTCGCCGCTGGCCTCAAACAGGCTCTTGGCTGTTTCGAGGGGCTGGATCGCTGCTTGGAAATGCATGCGGCGCTCCTCCACCTTCGCATCGATGGCTGCCTCCGCTGCCTCCACTTCCTCGCTGCTCATCGCGTCCCTGTTTGCACGCAGGTTGTCATCGAGATCAGAGATCTCAGCGTTCACATCGACAGCCTGGTTGATGTGGGCTGCGCCGATGTTGTAGAAGGCGCTGCTGTACTCGGGATCGATAACTACAGCCTGCTCGAGCTGCGCCAGGGCTTCACCATACTGCCCGACCTGGATCAGGAGCGATCCGAAGTTGTAGCGGAAGAGCGCGTTTTCCGGATCCCGGTCAACAGCCGCCTTGTAGCGATCGAGCGCCTTGTCAATCTGACCAGTAATCTGGTAGGCGTTGAGCAACTCGGTCTGAATATCCACATTGTCGGGGTACATGCTGGCGCCTTTCTCCAGGAGGGCCACGGCCTCGTCAGAACGATCGCTCGTTTGGTAGAGCTGGGCAAGGAAGCGGTAGGTTTCGGGCTCCGTATCGCCTGCCTCCAGTGCATTCTCAAACGGCTCAACGGCGTTTTCGGGTTGTCCTCCGTTCATGTAGGCATAGGCCTCATTGACGAATGCACCTGAAGAATCCGGCTGGATGACACCCGCCGTATTGAAGTACCGCGCTGCCACTACGAACTCACTGTCGTCGTTGCGGCCGCGGTTGAAGGCCTGGATACCGCGCTGGAACTCATTGGCGAAGGCGAAGCGCAATGCGTTCGTAACCGACTCCTGGTAGGTCGGATCGTATTCGACGGCCCGCTCGAAGGCTTCAAGCATTTCATTGATGGCGGCAATGTGCTCGTCCTGATCCTGCGTTGCAAACGCCTTCTCTGAAAGTACCCGTCCTTTCAGTTCGTAGGCCTCGGCGTTTTGCGGATTGTTCTCGAGGGCCGTCTCAAGGTTGCCCAAGGCGCGGTCGTAATCCTGGTTGCGGAGATCGAGCTTGGCGCCCTCCACGTTGGGATCGCTGGAGCAACCATCTGCGCCCGCAATCAGGAACGCGGCGAAGATCAGGCTCAGAAAAAGGGGGAATCGGTTCATGACATCCATTTTGGCTGGCGGATACATCAATAAAAGGGCTGAGAACCTCCGGAACCCCGTAAAAGCGGGGACGGAGAGGATGAGCCCGGGAATCGTCTGGCAGCACTTCGATACACGGCGGTTCGTAGCACGGAAAGAAGCCCCAGAGCCTCGTTTTTCGACCATTCAAGGTACTATTACCTCTGAGTTCATACAAGGTTTTATCGCAAGTTCTTAGTCTGTTCGCTGTCCCAGGGATCGTGTCGTTCCTTTAGACCTCTTCCTCCGGGCATCATGCACTATCGGTGTTGTACATCTTCAGAAGGCCACGGGTAACCATGCCGCAGCCAGAAACCTCGTTCCCTGCCACGTCCAGTGTGAAGACGCTTTTGAACGGTCTTCTGGACCTTTCGGGGCTTGGGGTGAACAGCCCCACTGGTGTCGAGAAGGCCGTGAAAACCTACCAGGTACATCGTCAGGGAGGCGATGATTGGATGCTGGGTTCGTTTCTGGTAGGAAGTGAGCACGTGGAGGCCATACGGAAGGCAGCGCAGCACCTTTCCGAGGATGCGCCGCTGCCATTGCGCGTGTTCCTGGGGAGGTTTCCCCATCAGGATCCGCCCGCTATGTTTGAGCAGACCATCGCGGCGGTGCAGGACGCGCTCCTCGAACTGGGTCGGACCGCGACGCTCACAGGATGGGCGTGGTCGCTTCCAACCGATGCACTCACGGATCCGGCCGTGGCTGTTGCGACTATGTCCCGGGTGGGCGCTCTTCTGGACAGCAGTGCCTTCGCTGCCTGTCCGCGGTACGTGGAAATCGATCTGGATGGTCTTACACCGCGCGAGGTGTCCCTGTATTTCCTGGCCATGGGCGCACAATCCTCGCCCGAACTGCTCCGGGCTGCTGTCCGCATGGAGAATGTGCATGGCAATGCAGGTATCGAGGCGATGGCCGCCTTCCTGAATGCAGCCGTGCGGACCGGGCGACCCTTCGCGCTCTGTGGCAACCTGGATCATGCCGTGCGAACCATGGGACGTATCCGGGAATCTGAACGGCCGGGACTCTTGAATGTGCTGTTCGCTACGGTCCTGGCTCAAAGCCAGGGGCTCGACGCAACCGGCATTGCAGGCATACTGGCCGAGTGTGACCCTTCAGCCTTTGTGTTTACGAAGGGAGGCATTGTGTGGAATGGACTGGAGGCCTCCAATACCGCTGTCATCGCTGCCCGGCGGCAACTGATGCAGTCGGCAAGCTGCTTCAGCTTCGATGCGCCTCGCACCGAGTTGCGCGGGCTCGGGTGGCTTACCCGGTAAGCGAGGGCGCCAGGACTATACATCACGATGCGCCAGCCGGGAGGCAGGGTGAAGGATTGTCAGATGCGGTGCACGTTTGGCAGACTACCTGCCGCCTTGTCCTGAACGGTCCTGACAGCCCGTGGTAGCCGTTTTCATGGCTCTGACGAACTGACGCAGACAGTCTGCCGATGCGTCATGGTCGCTGGATTGGCACACCCGTTGCAAAGAAAGCGACCAACGAGGCCGGTTCCTTACGGGCAGGCTGACCGTGCGCACGCTCCGGGATACGGACTGCCAACGGCCGCATCCTCCCCGTGCCTGCGAACCCCAATTGACGATCATAACTGACGCATCACCACGAGGTGTTCACCATGACAAAGCTTGTACATTTCTCTCCCCGCACCGATCTCTCCCGCATGCAGCGGGATTTTGAATCCCTGTTCTCGAACTTCTTCCCGGCAATCGACTCGGACGAGGGCAGCGACGAGCCCGTCAGCTGGCATCCGCGCATCGACCTGGTGGAGACCACCGATGCATTCGAGCTGGCCATGGACCTGCCGGGTGTATCCAAAGAGGACCTGACCATCAACCTGCACGAGGGCGTGTTGTCGATCTCCGGAGAACGCACGGCGCGCTCGCTGGATGAGAGCGATACCGTAGTCCGGTTCGAGCGACAGTCGGGACGGTTCTACCGCTCCTTCACGTTGTCGAACAAGATCGATGCCTCGAAAATTGAGGCACGCCAGGATAACGGCGTTCTGATGGTCAGATTGCCGAAGCTTGAGGCATCCAAGCCGCGGAAAATCACCATCAAATAAGGGATGGGGCCGCGCACACATGTGCGCGGCCCCATGGTTTTTCAGGGCGCCGTGGGCAGGAGCAAGTGCATCGTAGTGCCCTGCCCCGGCGCACTGTCCACCTCAAGGGTACCCCCATGCGCCTCGGCAATGGCCATGGCAATGGCCAGACCCAAACCTGTGCGCTCATGACCCGGGTCCCGCGTGCGCGCATCCGCTCCGCGGTAGTAGCGGTCGAAGAGATGTGCTTGCGTCTCTTCCGACATGCCCGGCCCCCGATCCGAAACGGAAAACACCACGGCCGCGGTTTGGGTCTGCGCCCGAATGGATACCGTGCTGTCCTCAGGCGCATGTCGGATGGCATTCGAGAGGAGGTTACCCAGCAAACGCAGCAGGCGAGCTCCGTCAGCGTGCAGTACAGGCACGTCCGAGGCCACGTCGGTGCGTATACGGACGCCGCGCTCAGAAGCCATCGAGGCGTGCATGCCAACGACCTCAGTAACCAGCTCCGCCGGCAGTACAGGCTCGCGACGCAGCAGGGAGGCATCACCCTCGAGGCGGGAGAGCTCAAAGAGATCGTCGATCATGCGACTGATATGGTCAATTTGCCGCTCGGCAGTGGCCAAGGCCCGTCGCGCATCATCAGATCTCCCTTCACGATCGAATCGAGCCGCCTCCTCGATATGAAGGCGGACACCAGAGAGCGGTGTGCGAAGATCGTGTCCGACGTTCGCCACCAATTCCCGACGCATGGCATCCGTGGCCTGCAGGGCCCGGATACTCTCGGCCACACGGTCTGCCATGTCGTTGATGGCGCTACCCAACAGGGCTATCTCGTCCCTGCCCCCCACCTGTACGCGGTCCGCCTGCCAGTCTCCTCCCATGGAGGATACCGACAACGCCATGGTCCGGATCGGTCGGACCAACCACCAGGTCAGAAGCGCTCCAAAGGCCAGCGCCAGGAGAATGGCCAGGGCCGTTACCACTTCCACTGACTGCCGGAATGCAGTACGCGTCTCTGACAATTCAAGATCGAGCGAGCGGGTGAGCGGCTGTACGAGCAGTATGCCAATCGGCAGTGCAGCAGCATCGTACAGGGGAGCCGAAGCAAAGCCGCCCGGTACGTCCTCGTCAGACAGGTCCACCACTACATCATCATAGGCCTCCTCCAATTGCACCCAGGAAGGCTGATACCACGTCGAGTCCAGAAAGGCCGGTAGCCCCTCAAAACCACCCTCAGCCGGCCAAATGGGCTCGGCAACGGTGCCATCCAGATCCAGCAGTATGATCGGATCCGGAAACCGGTAGGCCAGATCCAGCCGTAGCGCTTCGTCCAATCCCGAGGCGCCGCTCTCCAGCCCTCCCGACCGACGCTCGATTTCCTCGGCCACGGCATCAACCCGGGCGGCCAACGCAGCAGAGGCCAACGTTTCCTGGGCGCTGCGGGCAAACCAGATGGTCGACCCGGCCGCGATGGCCACGATGAGCAGCTGCAGCGCAACCAGGGCCGGCGCCACCTTCCAGAAAAGCGTACGTCGAACCCTCATGACTTATCGGGCAACACGAATTTGTACCCTACCCCCCAGACCGTACGAATGAGTCCGGGATTGCCCGGGTCCATCTCGACCTTTGATCGCAGCCGTTGGATATGGGAATCCACGGTCCGGTCGTACCCCTCGTAGTGCAGATCCCACACATCCTCGAGCAATTGCATGCGTGTAAAGGGGCGCTCGGGATGACGCGCCAGGTAGTAGAGCAGGTCGAATTCAAGAACCGTAAGGGCCACCTCGTTCCCGTTCATGCTGACCACCCTCCGGACCGGATCGATGGACAGATGACCGGCCTGTATCGTGGTCTTGTCCGTTGGCGTGTTGCCGTCCAGTACTTCTTCGGTCAGGCGTAATCGTCGCAGGGCACTTCTGACCCGAGCCACAAGTTCGCTAAGACTGAAGGGCTTGGTCAGATAATCGTCTGCACCTACCTCGAGACCAACGACCCGGTCCATTTCCTCGGATCGGGCTGTCAGCATCATGATGTAGAGCAGAGGATGGTCTGCCCGAAGTCGCCGACAGACCTCTAGTCCGTCCATTTCCGGCAACATGATATCGAGCAGAACGAGGTCCGGAAGGGTATCCGCTACAGCCGACATGGCTTCGGGTCCGGTAAAAGCGGTCCGAACGGCATAGCCAGACTCGGAAAGACGGGTGGCGACAACCGAGGACAGGTCCCGGTCGTCTTCAACCAGCAATATGTCAGGTTTCCTCGACACGGCGAAGGCACGGTTGGTGTGGGGAACGCTACGATCAAATGGTAGCCCCCGTCAATATAGGATGGAGGGATACACGAGAAGTCGATTACGTCGTATTCCATACATTCGTGACAACTCCCGTCCATGTGACCGGTATCATGATCCCAAGCCAGCGAACGTGACCAGCGTGCGTTGCCCATCTCCACCCGACGTCCCTTTACCGGCAATGCCTGACCGTCGTATCCATCGTGCCTGCCGATTTCTTCTGGTGCTGCTCCTGTCGGTCAGTATGCGGCCACATGTGGCTGTGGCTCAGGAAGGCACCGATTCGGCGTACGCAACGCTGTTCCAAGAGTGGATG
>Ga0075476_10000952_pt1 | contig 13353 bp, 10 predicted proteins | sample DEB08_DNA_5_FD_76339 | JGI IMG/M metagenome (GOLD analysis project Ga0075476, IMG submission 76339) | Aqueous microbial communities from the Delaware River and Bay under freshwater to marine salinity gradient to study organic matter... | ecosystem: Environmental > Aquatic > Marine > Coastal ...
TGTCATTGGTCTGGGAATTTCTACGAAACATAGCGAGTTGGAATAACAACATGAATGATTCAATCGGTCTCTACCTAAACGACATCGGCAAGGTGCCATTGCTCACCGCTGAAGACGAGCGCGAACTCTCACGCCTCATCGAAGAGGGTCGTGAGGCGCAAGAGAAACTCGATGCAGGCAAGCGCAGCGCCGATCTCAAGGCAAAGGTTGCAAAGGCAGCCCATGCAAAAGATCGCTTCATCCGCTCGAACCTTCGCCTCGTCGTATCGATCGCCCGCCGCTACCCGCTTCCTCAGGGCATGGATCTCCTCGACCTCATCCAAGAAGGCAACCTCGGCCTCGAACACGCCGTTGACAAGTTCGACTGGCGCCGCGGCTTCAAGTTCTCGACCTACGCAACCTTCTGGATCCGCCAAGCAATCGGTCGTGCACTTGACCAGAAGGCAAGCCTCATCCGCATCCCCGGAGACCGCTCAGCAAGCCTTCGTGCAGCACTCCGCCAGGCCTCAGGCGACGGAGAAACACTCGACCAGTCAAATGCAGAGTTGCACCGCCTCACCACCCCGGTCAGCCTCGACAAGACCGTCGGTGACGACGGTGATGCAACCCTCGGCGACCTGATGGCCAATGGCGATCCCACCCCAGAAGATGCCGTGATGGTCGGTGTTGAAAGCGACCTCCTCGGCGAACTCCTCGGAACCCTCGAGCCACGTGCTCGTTACGCCGTCGAAGCCCGTTTTGGACTCCTCGACGGCGAGCGCAAGAGCTTCCGTGAAGTTGGCGAAAGCCTTGGAGTCACCGCAGAAGCCGCTCGTCGTCTCGTCAGCCGTGCAGTTGCTGGCCTTCGTGACGACGCAGGCGACATTCTTAGCGTCTGAGTATCTGGCGCTCTGCGCCAACCCATTTCTGAACGAAGCGGTCGGTCACACCGGCCGCTTCTTCGCGTCCGGGCTCAACTCAACACGACACCGGTAGCATTTTTTATATGCCTCAGCAATGGAGTCCCTCCTCTTGGAAAGACCATCCAATTAAGCAACAACCAGCTTGGCCAGATGAGGCTGCATATGACCGCGCGCTGAAAAACATCGCTTCGATGCCGCCGCTCGTGTTCGCTGGCGAGGCCCGGTCACTCCAAGCCAACCTGGCAAAGGTTGCTGCAGGAAACGCCTTCTTGCTGCAGGCTGGCGACTGCGCCGAAAGTTTCGAAGAGTTCTCGGCCGACATTATTCGCGAAAAACTGCGGGTCATTTTGCAGATGGCAGTCGTGCTCACCTACTCAATGGGAGTTCCCGTCGTCAAAGTTGGTCGTATTGCAGGGCAATTCGCAAAGCCACGCTCTTCTGATACCGAAATGGTCGGTGACCTCGAGTTGCCGTCATTCCGCGGGCACATCGTGAACGACCAAACCGCAACCGAAGCAGCACGTCAACCAAACCCCGATCGCCTCGTTCAGGCCTACCACCAGTCGGCCTCGACGCTCAACCTGGTTCGAGCGTTCACAAAGGGCGGGTTTGCCGCACTCGATCGTGTTCACGCGTGGAACCAAGAGTTCGTCGCTTCCAGCGAAGAAGGTCGCCGATACGACAAGATTGCAACCGAAATCGACCGGGCGCTTCGATTCATGAGCGCCATCGGAATGGACACAGACTCCAACAGCAATCTTCGTGAAGTCGATGTGTGGACAAGCCACGAGGCACTCCTGCTCGGTTACGAAGAGGCTCTCACCCGGCGCGATTCCACAAGCGGCAACTGGTACGACTGTTCAGCACACATGTTGTGGATTGGCGAACGCACTCGCGAACTTGACGGCGCGCACATCGAATTCCTTCGTGGCGTGAGCAACCCAATCGGCTGCAAAGTCGGGCCGTCGATGACCGGAGATGAAGTGATCGCACTCTGCGAGGCACTCAACCCTGCGATGATCCCTGGGCGCCTCACACTCATCACTCGTATGGGTGCCGACATCATCGAAGAGCGCCTTCGCCCCTTGTTGAGGGCGGTCAAAGAATCAGGCCACCCAGTCGTATGGGCCTGCGACCCAATGCACGGAAACACATTCACCTCAGAAAACGGTCGAAAAACCCGTCACTTCGATGCTGTCATCGCAGAAATTGAAGGTTTCGTCCGAGCCCACCGTGCAGAAGGAACGTGGCCCGGCGGAATCCACGTCGAACTCACCGGCGACGATGTCACCGAATGCCTCGGAGGTGTCGATGCCATTGTCGATAGCGACCTCGACAGCCGTTATGAAACGATTTGTGACCCTCGGTTGAACGCCCGCCAGGGACTCGAACTTGCCTTCCGAACAGCTGAATCCATCAGAGATTCACTTCCCACAGCGAACTCCTGATCATCATGAGCGCCTTGGACCGAGTCACCAGGTGGCCGGTACCTAATGGCGCTGCGGCCATCGTCACGGCCAACAACGGAGCACACCCAGCCGTATTCGCTTCTATTGGCGAGTCGTCACGTCAATTTCGTCTCGCGTCACTCAGCAAAACCATCACCGGTCTGACTGCGCTCATCGCTGCGGAGGAGGGCTCGGTATCTCTCGACGAACCAATTGACCTTCGAGCATCGTCGGTAACCATCCACGACGGAACGACGTTGCGACACCTTCTTGCGCATGCCAGCGGGCTTCCCTTTGATGGAGCGACACCAATCGCAGGTCTCGGCCGCAGGCGCATCTATTCGAATACCGGCATCGAACTCGCTGCCGAACTCATTACTGCGACAACTGGTATTCCCTTTGACGAATACCTTCGTGAAGCGATCTTCGAACCGCTCGGCATGTCAGCGACAGAGTTGCGTGGATCCCCAGCGTTTGCAATGTGGTCAACCCTTGATGACATGACACTGCTGCTCGGCGAACTCATCCAGCCACGACTCATCAGCCCGGCAACACACAACGACTTCATAGCCGAGCAATTTGTTGGCATTTCAGGAACGATTCCCGGGCTCGGCCGATTTGACCCCTGCCCTTGGGGTTTGGGGGCTGAACTGCGCGGAACTAAACATCCACATTGGACCGGGTTACGCAACTCCCCTTCAACATTTGGGCACTTCGGTGGAGCCGGAACAATGATGTGGGTCGACCCAACGATCAGATCAGGTCTCGTTGCGCTCACCGATCGCCAGTTTGACGAATGGGGAGATGAAGCCATCGCTCTTTGGTCGGAACTCTCTGACGCCGCAATCGAAGACCTGCAGCATGCAGAGGCACTGTCGTGACAACGATCGGCCCGATCATCTTCCGAGCGGGAGACCGAATTTGCTGGAAGGCAATAGGTGACGACGGGCTGCCCATTCGCCGTTACGGATTTATCAACGGGCGACCAAACGGAAACGGCCGCGTTGTCGTGATGTTCGACGGCGAACTGAAAGGTGAAACCGTCGTCGCCATAGGTGAACTCGAACCCGTCAACATCATGACGGTGGATCTTGTCATCGACGACGTCGAACTTCTCAACGACCCAACACTTCGTCAAGCGCTCGTCGGCCTGTGGTCATCTGAAGCAGAACTCGCCGGCCTCGTGGTCGAAAATGTGGTTCAACTCGGTACTGGCGTTCGCGACGTCACCGGGCTCGGATACGCCCTTGCTGAACTCCAGTCTGCCGGTGAGCTCTATGTGCTGAGAGCGGTGATCGATTCGACCTATGTCACCGTGCGGGCCGACGTTCCACGCCGCTTTGAACGACCACGCCGCTGACCCGAAGGCCAGCGGCGCAGCAACAAACCGTGTAACAGTTATGAGCGATCAGGAAAGACGCTCAACGACCATTGCCATTCCCTGGCCACCACCGACACACATCGTCTCAAGTCCGTACTGCTTGTCGGTCGCCTGCAGGCCATGGATGAGCGTCGTCATGATGCGTGCACCGGTCATACCAAATGGGTGACCAACTGCGATCGCACCACCGTGCACGTTCAGTTTCTCGTAAGGAATGCCAAGGTGCTTCGCAGATGGAACCACCTGTGCTGCAAATGCTTCGTTGATCTCAACAAGATCAATATCGTCCATTGTCATTCCTGCACGGCCAAGCGCTTGGCGGCTTGCCTCAATCGGGCCAAGGCCCATGATCTCAGGGTTCAGACCAGACACACCAGATGACACAATGCGAGCGAGAGGCGTCAGGCCGAGCTCTGCTGCCTTGCGGTCACTCATCACCATCACAGCAGCTGCGCCGTCGTTGAGTGGGCATGAATTACCTGCAGTGATTTCACCATCGGGGCGGAAAACTGGCTTCAGGCCGGCAAGCCCCTCAGCGGTCGTACCTGCACGAGGACCATCATCTGCGGATACAACAGTGCCGTCAGGGAGCGTGACCGGGATGATCTCATCGGCCCAGAAACCATTCTCGACATTTGCAACTGCACGCTGCTGCGACAGTGCCGCGAACTCGTCCATTTCTTGGCGGCTGACGTTCTCAACCTCGCGAACGTTCTCAGCGGTCTGACCCATTGCGATGTACATGTCGGGAAGGCCCGATGGTGCGGTCCAGCCGCCCTGTCCGCCACCGGCACGTGAGGCTGTGCGCTCCCCTGCCGACGAAAAGATGCTGTTAGGGGCGGTATCGCTCGCACCCGAGGCGTATCTGCTCACCGTCTCAACACCGGCTGCAATAAAGCAGTCGCCCTCGCCAGCCTTGATCGCATGAGCGGCCATCCGGATCGTCTGCAACGATGAGGAGCAATAGCGGTTGACGGTTACGCCAGGAACATCGCCGAGGCCGGCAAGCACTGCCGTGATTCGAGCGATATTGAATCCTGCTTCACCTGCAGGCTGTCCACAACCCATGATGAGGTCTTCAACATCAGATCCGGAGACACTTGGAACTTTGGCCATCAGCGCCTTCACAATCTGAGCTGACAGATCATCAGGGCGAATCGATACGAGCGAGCCTTTCGCGGCACGGCCGATCGGGCTACGGGCGGTTGCAACAATCACTGCTTCAGTCATGACGACACCTTAGTGACCAATCCACCCTCCGGCCATACCCGCAGGGCCGCGAGCTGTGAGCACAAACTCTCGCCCGTCAGCGTGTATCCACGACCGTGAACGCCTCGGCGAACCTGTTCACACCAAACCCGGCAACCTGAGCAGTTTCAGAATTCCATTCACGAACCCGCTCCACCATTCCAGATGGGTCGCGGTGCTGGCTTTCGTGACACAGCAAGGCCGCAATTTTGCGATCGATCTGAGAGGTGATGTCGACGAACTCGTCAGGTTCAGGATGCCCCATCACCCAAATCTCATCAACCGACCATGGCTCCAGTCCGTCTGCGAGCAAATCGGTGAAGGCGTACGGATTGCGTGCATCTGGGTACACGGCCGCAATCGCCGACTGCGCAACCGCAAGATGGTCTGGATGGCTGGCATAAATTCGACGCAGATTTAACGCTGGCGACTGAGTAAGCACCACTTGCGGACGCCATTCACGAATGACACGAGAAAGGTCATGACGAAGTCCAAGGCCTGACTCAACGGCTCCATCCATCCAGCCGAGGAAAACGAGATCAGTCACACCAACTGCTCGAGCAGCATTCGTTTGCTCCTCTCGACGGATTGACGCCATCTTCGGACGGGGAATCGAATCGTCAAACCCACCGGCCTGGCCGTCGGTCACGATGCAATACGTCACCTTGGCACCGCGGTCAGTCAGATTGGCAATTGTTCCTGCTCCGCCAAAATCAACATCATCAGGGTGGGCAGTAATCACCAACGCACGGTCAATCTCGTCAACGCTCAGCACGACCCACACCCTAGAACCGATCTACGCTCCGCCCATGGACGAGCTCACCTTCCAACCGCCCACGGGACTTCCCGATATCTCAACAATGGAATTCTGGACAGCGCCGAGAAGTGAGCGCTCAGAGGCCTTTCGCATTCTGCGCGACACCCCCGGGCTACCGAAATACCCGGAACGGTTTCTTGAGGGATCACCATTCCCACCCGGACCGGGCTACCACGCTGTCACCCGCCATGAAGATGTGTGGGCAGCAAGTCGAAACCCAGAGTTGTTCTGTTCTGGTCTTGGCTCAAATATCACCGACCTCCCTCAAGAACTAAACGAGTTTTACGGGTCGATGATCAACATGGACGACCCAAAGCACTTTCGGTTGCGTTCGATCGTGTCAAAAGGGTTCACGCCGAAACATGTCACCGACCTTGAAGACATCATCAGGGCGAAAGCAAAAGAAATCATCAACAGGATGGTCACCAACAACCCGTCGGGCACCGCAGATTTTGTTGAACAATTTGCCGGGCCGCTACCGCTCGAGATCATCTGCTCGATGATGGGCATCCCTGAATCTGATTACGCATCCATCTTTGAATGGACAAACACGATTCTTGGAGCAAGTGACCCTGAATTCGGGGGCACCTACGAACGCCTGATGGAAGTCTCGCTCGAAATTTTTGCCTACGCACAAGAACTCGGCGAACGCAGCAGAGCAACCCCAGGTGATGACATCACGTCTGCACTCATGGCTGCTGAAGTTGATGGTGACCGACTTAGCCCACAAGAGTTTGGATCGTTCTTCATTCTTCTCGTCGTTGCCGGAAACGAAACAACACGTAACGCTCTCACCCACGGGCTGTACGCGCTCACGCACAACCCCGGTCAGCGCGATCTCTGGTTTAGCAACTTCGAGAGCCACGCAAAGACCGCTATCGAGGAAATCGTTCGATACTCAACGCCGGTCATTCACTTCAGAAGGACAGTGACCGCAGATACTGAACTTGGCGGACAGCAACTCGCAGCCGGCGACAAAGTGGTGCTGTTCTACTCAAGCGCAAATCGGGATGAACGTGTCTTCGATGAGGCCGACAATTTTGTTGTGACTCGGCCAACCCAACCGACGCAAGTTGGCTTCGGGGCCGGAGGACCCCACTTCTGTCTCGGGGCAAATCTCGCCCGCCGAGAACTCACGATTGCGTTCGAAGAACTGCATCAAGCACTGCCAAACCTTCGCAGCACGGGCGAACCCGACTACCTTCAGAGCAACTTCATCAACGGAATCAAGCGACTTCCCTGCGCATGGAATTAAACGACATAACACACTCCCCTTCGAACCCGACACGAGTTCGCTGGGTGGATGCCCTCACCACAGCCGGATGGTGCTTATGGCTCGCCTACCTCGGAATTGTCGCCATTGAGCTTCGCCGGGCCTTCGCGATCACTACCTCCAGTTTTGAAGACGGTGTGTGGGGACAACGCGTCGAGACTGTCTCATTTGTTGCGATTCCGCAGAACAGCATCGTCCTCGTTGTAGCTGCGCTCTGTGTGGCCCTTGCCAGCATATTGTGGTCAGGCATCCACCCTGACGACAAACCTCCGCGCCAGTCGCTTCAGCGACTTGCCACCATGGTTGGAGGTGTCGCAATTGTGGTGATTGGAGTTGCCCTACTAGGAATTGGCGGTATCCCGTTTCGATACGCAGACCCACTCGCCGATCTTGGAGCGTTAGTTGGTCGAATCGCAGGGGTTGCAGTCGCAGCCGCCTGCCTGCGACTCACCCGACTCGCAGCCGAATAGTCAGCAACTACTTAGGTACCAAGATCGCCAGCAATGAAGTGGCGGCGACACAACAGCTCGTATCGAACAACGTCACCAAACATCTTCTGTGCACCCGGAGCGACCGTGTCACCTACAACCACGGTTTCACCCTCATAGACGATGAAGTCGTTGACGACTCGAGCGTTGTGGGTTGCCCGGCTTCCACACCAACACCGCGCTTCAACTTGCAGTGGTACTCGCTCATCAGCCACTTCGAGCATTCGTTTTGTACCGTCAAACAGCAATCCGCGGAAATCAGTGATGAGCCCGAAGGCGTAGACATCGACTTCCATCTCGTCAACAATTTTCGCAAGTTGGTCGATCTGCTCGATGGTGTAGAACTGCACTTCGTCACATACGAGGTAATGCAGCGGCCATTGCTGTAAGGCCAACTCGTGAATATCGAGCTCAGGAGACACGTGAACAGCGGGGGCCGACACTCCGAGCCTGCTTGACACTTGCTGACCCTCACGATCAAGACATGTGAGCAGCAACCCGTACAACTCCCGCGTGGCCAAGTTGTGATGAATCTGCAAGGCCAGGGTGCTCTTCCCTGAACCCATCGTTCCAAAGCTAAAGCGGAGCGTGCCCATCGGTTGGAACCCTAGTCTGCGGGTGACACATTCTGGCCACGGTAACCCCTCGCTAAAGGCGCAGGTACTCGCTCAGCCGGCACACGTCCACTGCTGCCATCGGCAGGACAACAACAGCACTCTTATGAGTACAAACTCAGGTCGCCGCAACTGCTTCGTGACGCTGACGAAGCCTCGACGCCGCGCCAATCAACCACAGGCTCCCTGCCGCAGTCACAATTGCAACTCCAGCAAGGATCGGAACATACGACCCAACCGACTTTTTGAGGGAACTCACGACAAGCGGCATCATCATCCCGGCGTACGCAACGGCATAGAACGACCCGTTCAATGCTCCCCTGTCCTCGGGGCGGCAAATGATGTCAACGAACCGAAGTCCCGATGTCATTGCAAGACCAGAGGCCGAGCCCATGAAAACTGCAGCAACAAGAACCAGCCCCCACTTATCGGTCGCGAATGCGATCGATCCCAGTGTCGTTCCTGTGGCTCCGCAGGCGAGGGCAATCGGAGCACCTCGGTAGGGGCCAACACGACCGACCAGTGACTGCGCCGGAAGAATCGACCACGTCGCAATGAAGCCGAGCGCTCCAGAGATCAACACGGCAATTCCTGGCATCGCCGGCTTTAAGAGAACCGGGAACAAACCAAAGACCAGCGATGGCATTCCGAACACACCGAGCGCCGTTGGTGCAACAACTGTCACAAAATCTTTCACCGACTCACGAGGCATTCCAAGGTTCGGTCTGATCCGACGTGAACTGTCACGAGCAACCGTCTCTGGTGCCCCAAGTAATAACGCCGCACCTGCTGCGATGAGCACGATATGAGCAACATATGGAATCACCAGCGGTGCTGGGCCCCATTGCCCAATCACACCAGACACCATCGGACCGGCACCGAAGCCGATGTACATCACAGCTCCCAGTTGACGCGAGGTCAACAGTGGGTTGTCACTGCCAACCTCTTGCATCCACGCACTCGCAACAACAAACACCACCCCGGACACCACACCAAGCAGAAAACGGCCGATGTACAACATGACCACCGTGTCGCCTCCAAAGAGCATCACCAGGCTTGCGACACCCGACAGCAGCACCCCAGGCATGATGACGACACGACGACCAAGCACATCTGATGCTGGTCCCGAAAAGACGAGTGCCGGAGCAAGTCCGATCGGATAGATCGCAAACAACGCAGTCAGCGTCCATGTACTGAGGCCAAGTCGATCCTCGTAAATAAGGAACAGTGGCGTCGCAACATTTGTGCCAAATCCCACAGCGAATAGGGCGAATAAAATCCGTACTTTTGCGGAGGGCACACTGCGAACCTAGACCCGACGCCACCTGACTACTGCACTGGAGTAGTTTTGGGTGGTCGACACAGTCAACAGTGAACAGATTCTCACATGACGATGACCTCACACACCCCTCGAGCCCTACTCGGCGCGCTGCTCATTGCGTCCAGCGCGACTGCCGCCGCAGGCGCAGCCGCTGCCCCCGCCGACACAACCCTCACTGTTGCTGTTCCGGCGCCACCAGCCATCGACTACACAAACGACGATCCGTGGCAACTTCCTACACGACCGCCAATCTGCACTGAGGCCCAACTCGAGATGGGTGATGTGAGGTCGTGTGTGGTGCGCACATACGGCACCGCAACAGACAACGGTTGGCCAATGCCCCCAGCGCCCGGTTCGGGCTCTGCCAGCGATTGGCTCTGGAATGGCTACGACTATCGAGGGTCCCCGGCGCTCAACGACTGGGAGTCTGAACAGATCACTTCAAATGAGCAACGTATTGGCGACGTCTACGCAGGCGACTTCTCATCGCACATAGGAATTGCCGCTCTCTTCGAAGGATTCCTCGCTGAGATTGTCGATCGCGGGTACGAGGTGCGCGACGCCATCGGCTATGGATTTCGCTGCACCAACGCATCAGGCGGGTGGAATTGCCCAAGCGGGAATGTCCGAGATTTGTCATTTCATGCGTGGGGACTCGCCTTTGACATGAACTCTGACGCAAATCCCATCGCGACCTATCGCCATCCGTCTGGCGGCAACGCCTGCGAGGTCGCCATGGCAACCGACATGCCGCGGTGGGTGATTCAAACTGCCGAAAAGTGGGGTCTGTACTGGGGTGGCTACGGGTGGGGGGATGGTTGCTCGACGCCGGCGTCATCGGCCTATCGAGATCCACCACATTTCGAATTTCGAGGAACGCCGGAAATGGCTGATCAAATTCTCAGATTCAACCTACGCAACGACCCCGACCTTGGCTGTTACGACGTCGTTGATCTCGACGGCAACGAACGAATGATCTGCAATAGAGAGTTCGCTGTTGAACCAAACTGGCGGGTAGCAATCGATCCGGGGGCGCCAGCAACAGCAACCGCAGCGGTCGTCAACCTCACCGCCACTACGGTTACGCAAAGCGGCTTCTTCAGTCTCGAATCGTGCGCTCGTCGCGCAACCACTTACCCGGAGACCTCGAACATCAATTTTGTCGCCGGACAAGATGTGGCAAATCTCGCAATTATTCCGCTCGATAACGACGGCCGTTTCTGCTTGTTCCACTCGACGCGGGCGCACGGAATTGTTGATGTCATCGCATTTCTTGCGCCTGTCGAGGAAGGCTCCGGACTACGCGTCGTACCTCAGAAACCTCAACGCATCGTCGATACTCGATCGCGAGTCGCATGCGATACCGCGGGGACATGCGGGGCCAAGCCAATTGAACATCGGCGGTCACTCATTATTTCTGACGCTCCAGCAGATCCGTATCTTGCAAACCTCACTGTGACGAGGTCGGGCGCACCAGGGTTCATCAGTGCCGGCGGTTGCGAGTCTGTCACTCGTGGCAACCGCATCCCCGAATGGTCAAATCTCAACTATCGGCTAAATGAAGATCGAGCCAACCTTGCGATCATTCGCCCCGATGACGTACTCACTTCCTGTGCCTATTCCTGGGGAGGTACCGACTTCATTGTCGATATTCTCGGGACTCTCACCACCGCAGATGAAGGACTCGGCTTGGCACTAGTTGAGCCTCAGCGGATTCTTGACACCCGCAGATGCACCGGACGACCATGCACATTCGGTGTCGACCGTAGTGAGGTGCTGCACATCCCGGTCAATACCGATGCTCCTGTTGTTGCTGTCAACATCACTGCAACTGATGCACTGGAATGGGGATTTGTCACCGTCGACAGGTGCTCAACCCTCGATGCGCTCACCGGTTCGCCGATGACGTCAACGGTGAACATTGACAAAGGTGCCACCGCCGCCAACCTCACATTTGCCGAGGTAGAAGATGGCGAAATCTGCATCTGGTCGTACGGCCGGACACATCTCATCGTCGACTTTCAAGCAGAGCTCCTTCCAGATGCGGAACTGGGCATCAAACTCGACGACCCGGTTCGCGTCTATGACGGAAGAAAAGGTGGAAGCCGCCGCGTCAGTCAGTGAGAGCGCCGGTTCGCTTGCGATAAAACTCGTCGAGACGGCGAGCGCTGTCATCTCCAAAGAGAAGTCGTGCAACCTCGGCGAGATCCTCTGACCCAACAAAGTCCTCATCAGGAACGACAAGATCAATTTTTGAGCGCCGGCGCATGAAATCATCGAGCTTGACGATCATCTCATGCTCAGCAGCGTTATGAAGTTCAACGCGCAAGTAATCGGCAGATGACATGACATCTGTTGCCATCGACGGGTCATCGCGAATCTGTTCAAGCATGTCGAATGCCCGACGGCCGTAGCGGCGCCACAATCTCACCGAGAGCGGTTCAGTGTCTGGCTTTGACCTCATGTCGTCAAGGCGCATGAGGTGAGCTTGACGGAAAAACTCTGCTCGGCTTGCCGCATCGGGCTCACCGAACCAGTTTTGATCATCGGCTTCCAGTGCAACACCAAGAGATTCAATTTCGGCCGCAACCTCGGCACCAACGTTGAGACAGTCGGTGAGCTTGCCACCAAACACGGTGACGACTGCCTGCTGCTCATCGCGCTCGACCTCATGGCGGCGACTTAATGAGGTCCATTCCTTCGAACGCCAATCATCGGCACCTTCGCCTTCAACCTTGACAACCAGGGGTCGTACACCACTGCGCTCAGCAATGATGTCACTCACGTCGAGAGGCTTTGGAAGGTTCATTCGGGCGTTAATCTGCGCGAGTAGGAATGAGCGATCGTCATCGTTCACTGCCGTGAACGGCTCGTCAACTCGAGTATCAGTGGTACCGATTACAGATCGACGACCCATTGGAATGACATAGAACAAGCGTTGGCTGTCATCGAAGAACGCAAGAACTCGGTCGTGGTCAGTTGTCGTCAAACGGGGTACGACGAGGTGAATTCCTTTGGAGTACACAATGCGATGCTGGGTTGAGGTTCCCCATGACTCGTTGAGGCCGTCGACGAAAGGACCCGCAGCATTCACCAACGTTTGGGCTGATGCTGACATCTCGCGTCCCGAGTCAACGTCACGGAGTTGCACATACCAACGGCCTTCTCGACGCTCCGCTGAGACGAGTTCGACATAGTTAGCGGTGACGGCTCCGGCCTCGAAGGCCGAGCGGATAAATGAAAATACGAAGCGAGAGTCATTGTCGATGAGGTACGCATCCTGGTACTGAATCGCACCTCGTGCTGTTGAGGTCGAAATCGCAGGTTCCGCTTGCTCCAACCGGCGACGAGAGAACACCTTTGGAGGTTTTGTCCCAAAACGCCCAATTGCCCAATACGCAGTTGCACCAATCCCTGCGAACCACGGTCGATATGGAGCTGTCTGATCGAGGGTGGCGAGAAAACCGATCTCTCGAACGTTGTCTGGGTAAGCCCTCATCAACGTATTACGAGAACGACAGAGCCCGTAGACAAGACCCAGCTCATAATTTTCTAGATATTTAAAGCCACCCCAGACCAAGTTCGATGACTCTTGCGAGGTAAAGGCACCGAAGTCACCACGGTCAACAAGGGCTACCGATGCCCCTCGACCAGCCAGTGCAGCTGCAGAAACCGCGCCGTTGATGCCCCCGCCGACGACGAGAACATCAAAGGATCCACCATCAAGTCGACGAAGGTTCACAGACCGCTGTGCCACTCCTATAGCGTTCCACGCAATTGGCTCGAAGCCAACACCGAGCGCACTCGATTCGACACAGAGTTGCTGTGGCAGGTAACGATGAGTTCGTGACAGAACTCTCC
>Ga0075476_10000957_pt1 | contig 13296 bp, 15 predicted proteins | sample DEB08_DNA_5_FD_76339 | JGI IMG/M metagenome (GOLD analysis project Ga0075476, IMG submission 76339) | Aqueous microbial communities from the Delaware River and Bay under freshwater to marine salinity gradient to study organic matter... | ecosystem: Environmental > Aquatic > Marine > Coastal ...
GTCCCATTCGTCTTCGCTCATGTTGAACAGCATGCGTTCCCTAAGCACACCAGCCGGGCAGACCACGCCGTCGATCGAACCCCAGGTGTCACAGGCCGCGGCGACCACCTGTTCGCCCACGTCGAACTGTGAGATATCACCGGCGATGGCCAGCGCCGAACCGCCCTCAGCGGTGATCTCAGCGACGACCGCGTCGGCGACCTCGCTGGTCGGGTCGCTTCCATCCATCGCCACGCCGTAATCGGCGACGACGATGTTGGCACCTTCACGGGCGCAGGCCAAAGCGATGGCTTTCCCGATCCCCGATCCGGCGCCGGTGATGGCGATGTTTTTACCTTCGAGATACCCGGTCATTGAACCTCTCCTTGATCTGATCGGACTGTAGCCGGACGACACCTGCTTGGCGCGCGGCCAAGTACCCGCTCAGGCTCGCACCATCGCGCTGACCATCATCTTCGCTGCGTGTTGGAGTTCGGCACCAACGCTTTCGGCCGGGGCCATCCCGCTCACCCAACGAGTCAGCGACGACAACCAGACGTGACCTAACACTCGGGCGATGCCTTCGCTGTCAACTCCGCTGTCAACGCCGAGAGCGGTCGTGATGATTTCCCGTAGTTCTTGTTCCACCAGCCGTTTGGGGTCCACCGCCAACGGCGACGTGGTTCCCAGCGCCGTGACCAACGCCCCCATCAACCGAGGTCGCTGCACCGCGGTCGTCGCCGAGCGCTCCAGCAACACCGCGAGTCGTTCGGCCGGATCTCCTCCCGGCAACGGGTCGGTGCTGAGCCGCTGCTGGCTCAGGCGCAACCAGCCGACCAGTCCAGCTAACAGCACTTCGTCTTTACCCGCGAAGTACCGATAGATCGTCCCTAGCGCCACCCCCGACTGTTCGGCCACGGTACGCATCTGAACTGCGTCGTAACCGCCTTCGCCAGCCAACCGCATCGCCGTTTCGACGATCCGGATGCGACGAGCCCGCTGCGAGTTTGAGAGTTGGGATGGTTCGGTCGCCATGAAGGGAGTGTTGACGACCATCAGCGAGATTGCCAATCGACTCACCGATTGAAACGGCTAGCGTCTCGACCCATGGTCGATCAAGAAGCAAAGACTGTCGTCGTCAACCATTCAGGATTTCCGTTGCCCCCCTCGATGCAGGACTGGCCCGGGATCGAGATTCTTGACTGTCCTCGCCAGGGAGCCATCGCCGACGATGTGCGCGGTGACGTGGTGCTCACCCGTACCGACGGGGGCCCCAACCTCTCTGAGTTGCTGGCTCGCGGGGCCCGCTGGGTTCACACCATCGGCACCGGAGTCGATGCGTTCCCGTTCGAAGCGTTGAGTGGGCAAACCCTGACCTGCTCACGCGGGGTCAGTGGCGACATGATCGGTGAATGGGTTTTCGCCCAGATGCTGGCGTTTGCCAAAGGGTTCCCGCAGGTCATGCTTTCCGAACCACCAGCGAACTGGAACGCCGCCGACCCGCGGGTGGGCAGCCTTCGTGGCGCCACCGTGGTGATTGTCGGGATGGGCGGAATCGGCACCGAAGTCGCCCGGCTGTCGCTGACCTTGGGGATGCGGGTGATTGGTGAGCGCCGGACCGGGACCGAAGCACCGTTGGCCGACATGACCGTGGTTCGTGACCTGGCATCGGTGATCGGAGACGCCGACCATGTGGTGGTTGCCGCACCGGCCACTCCCGAAACCGAAGGCATGTTCGACCAGGCCATGTTTGCGCTGATGAAACCCGGAGTGCATTTCGTCAACATCGCCCGCGGGTCGTTGGTTGATCAGGATGCGTTACGACAGGCTTTGGACGGCACCGTGGCGCGCGCCTCGCTCGATGTGTGCACTCCTGAACCGCTTCCGGCCGGGCATTGGATGTACGACCACCCAAACGTTTTTTTGTCCCCGCACACTTCCTGGGTCGGGCCGCAGGCCTACCCGGCGATGATCGAAACCTTCCGGGCCAACTACCTGCGCTGGCGAGAAGGAAAAGAGTTGGCGGGTCTTGTGGACATTGACGCCCGGTACTGAAAACCTACGTCCGATGTCTTTCAACCAGTATTTCCATGAGGTCGCTTCCGAGGTCCGTAACTGGGGTCGATGGGGTGACGACGACCGTCTCGGCACCCTCAACCTGCTGACCGACGAAGCGGTCGCCGGCGGGGCGGCAACCATCGTTTCTGGTCGTCGAGTGAGTTGCGCTCTAGAACTCGCCCCAAACGGCGTGCAGATCGGCCAGATCCCGGGCCGGATCAATCCAATCCGGTCGATGAACTACATCGACAACCCGGATCTGGGTGACCCCAACAACGACGCCATGGTTCCGCATTTCAGCGACGACCATGTGGTGATGGGTCTCCAAGCGGCCACTCATTGGGATGGCCTTTCCCATGTCAGCTACGGGCATCAGCTCTACAACGGTGTTCCGACCTCGTCGATCACCGCCCGCGACGGAGCAACCGTGCTAGGGATCGAACACGTCCGCACGCTGGTCGGTCGCGGGGTGTTGCTCGACGTCGCCGCAGCCAACGGGGTTGACGAGCTCGAAGGGGCTTGGGAGATCACCAGCGACGTGCTCGACGCCACCGCCGAATGGGCTGGCGTAGACATCCGCAGCGGCGACATCGTGTTGATCCGCACCGGCCGGATGCGTTCGTTTCGTTCCGGTGGGGGCCTCCAGTACGTGATGGGCCCTACTGGAGACGCTGCCTCGCCCGGCCCCGGCATCGAAGCGGCCCGCTGGTTCCACCGCAACAACGTGGCGGCTGTGGCCACCGACAACTACATCTTCGAACTGTTTCCTGGACCGGACCCGGAGAACATGCTGGCCGTGCACTGCATCCACGTCGTGGACATGGGCCTCACTCAAGGTCAGAACTGGGATCTCGAAGCGCTCTCAACGGTGTGCGCTGAAGAGTCCCGCTACGAGTTCTTTCTTGCCGCGAACCCCGAACCGTTCGTCGGTGGCTGCGGATCGCCGGTCAGCCCGGTTGCTGTTTTTTAACCTTCTGTCACCTGTCTACCTAAGGAGTTGCCATGACTGAACCCAGCGTTTCTCTCGGCCAGATCGAGTTGTTTTCTGAACTCAGCGCCAAAGAACTCAAGGAGGTCAGCCGTTTCCTGACCCGACTGAACGTGCCGGCCGGAAAAGAATTGACCGTTCAGGGGCAGGTCGGTCGCGAATTTATGATCGTTGTGGAAGGGCGGGCTTCGGTGCGGCGAAACGGTCGACTCGTCGCCAACCTCGGGCCCGGTGACTTTTTCGGCGAGTTGGCTGTGATCGCTGGGGTGCCCCGGACGGCGACCGTTACCGCCGAAACCCCGATGGTGATTGAGGCGCTGAACCGACGTGAGTTCACCTCGCTGCTTGACCGCAGCCCGAAACTCGCCCGCAAAATCTTGATCGGCGCAGTGAAGCGACTGCACCAGATCGAGGACGGAATCGTTCGTTGAGCACCGTCGCCGCGGTTCAGGTCGCCGTGGTCGGCAGCGCCAACCTGGACCTTGTCGTTGATGTCACAACCATCCCGTTGGTGGGAGAAACCGTCATGGGTGGTGATCTGCGACGGATCCCGGGCGGGAAAGGCGCCAACCAGGCGGTAGCCGCGGCTCGGCTCGGCTGCACGGTGGCGATGATCGGCCGGTTGGGTGACGACGAAGGCGGACAGTTGTTGCGCCAGGCCCTCGAACAAGACGGGGTGGACACCGAGCATCTGTTGACCACCGCCGGCGTTGCCAACGGTGTCGCACTCATTGCAGTAGCCGCCGATGGTGACAACGCCATCGTGGTGAGCCCCGGCGCAAACGCTCGGGTAACCGGTCAGGACGTGCAGGCTGCGGCTGCGGTACTGGCCTCAGCCACGGTCACGCTGCTGCAACTCGAAGTTCCCACCGAGGCGGTGATGGCTGCGGCGTCACTGGCCGGGGGAACCGTCATTTTGAATCCGGCGCCGGCTCCCCTCGAACCACTCCCCGCTGCGCTGCTGGCTGCCGTTGATGTTTTAGTCCCGAACCAGACGGAGCTGGCGACGTTGGCCGGATACGACGGTCCGGTGGATCTCGACCGTGCCGCGACACTCGCCCATCAACTCCCCTGCTCGGCGGTAGTTGTCACGCTCGGTGCCCAAGGCGCGTTGGTAATCGAAAACGGTGACGCAACGCATGTGCCGTCACCGGTCGTCACCCCGGTTGACACCACCGCGGCCGGCGACTCGTTCTGCGGGGCGCTCGCCGATGGGATCGTCCGAGGGTTGAACCTGGTCGATTCCGCGCGTTGGGCGGTTCGGGTTGGGGCTGCGACCACCTTGTCCGCCGGGGCCCAGCCTTCGCTACCCACCCCCGCCGAAGTAGCGTCCCGGCTGGACTAACGCCTGGCAATCGACGGGCCACGCGGCGGGGCGTAACCTCTGGCTATGACCCTCCCGACTCTGCTCATCGACTGCGATCCCGGCCTTGACGACGCCATTGCGCTTCTCGCTGCCGCCCAACTCGGCAACCTGATCGGCATCACCACCGTCAACGGCAACATCGGGATCGAGCACACCACCCACAACGCCCTCGCCATTGCGCAGGCCACCGGTCAGGACATTCCGGTGCACCGGGGAGCGGCCCGCCCGCTAATCGCTCCGGTCATGGACGCCTCGTATGTGCATGGACCTACCGGTTTGGGAAACGTCACCATCCCGGAGGTCACCGGAAGCGTCGCCTCTGACGATGCCGTGGGGTTCATCTTGGACATGGCTCGAACCGTCGACGACCTCCACCTGATCGCGGTCGGACCGCTCACCAACATCGCGTTGGCTCTCCGGCAGGATCCGACGTTGCCTGACCGGCTCGGAGGGTTCACGATCATGGGCGGTGGTGCCCACGTCGGCAACGTGACCGCAACCGCCGAGTTCAATGTCTGGGCCGATCCCGAAGCAGCCGCCATCGTGTTTGAAGATTTCCCGATGGTCACCATGGTGGGGCTCGATGTCACCCACCGGGTGCTGATGCGAACCAACGATCGCAACCGGTTGCGCGACGCGGGCGGCACGGCAGCCACGCTGGCCGCCGACCTGCTCGACTACGCGCTTGAACGGGCCGGTTCGATCCGGGGCACCGACGGTGCACCAATCCATGACGCCTCCGCGGTGATCGCTGCGGTCGCTCCTGAACTGTTCTCCGGTACCCACCATCGGGTCGTAGTAGAGTTGGCCGGTACCCACACGCGGGGGATGACAGTGGTGGATGAACGTATCGGCGGACGCGATGGACATGAAACGTCAACGGCCAACGCCCTTGTGCTCCGCGACGCCAACGAACAAGAGGTGATCGACGCGGTCGTCGACGCCATCATCGAGCTTGACCGGAACGCGTGATTCGAGAGTTTGTCGCCGATCAGTTGGCCAACGAACGTGCGGTGTTTTCGTTTGCGGTGGTGTGGGGGATCGTGATCGGGCTCTGGATTCTGCTGGATTCGTTGAGTGACAAGAACCGGGGCCGCTTTCGACCGATTCGGATCCGTCGCGAACAGGGATGGCTGCTGCGGACACTGGACTCGACCAGCACCGGCGCCCCAGGCGACGAACCAGTGGACACCGACGAACCTGACGACGAACCTGACGACGACGAACGCTAGTTAGCCGGTTGGTGGACCATGGCCTGCCAGAGCGAACCCGGTTCCACCACCTGGCAGAGACCGGTCACTGCGGCAACCATCCAGCCCACCACGTCAAGCAGGTCGACGTTGTCCGGCAACGCCATCACAATCCCGTGCTTGGCGTGGTCTTGACGTTTCACCCAACCAGAGGGCCGCGTGACCCCTTGTGTTTCGAGCCGGTCCAACCCGTTGGATCCGGTCCCGTGGGCCAACCCGAGTTGAGCCGGCACCGGGCGAGCACCAACCGTCGGGGGCGTCCAAGTGGCGAGCGGCAACGCCGGACCTCGACCACTGAACCAGCCCGCGAGTCCGCTCCGCTCCGGAACCCGCCCGAATTGATCGGCCGATAGGCAGGGTTGAAGGTTGACCCACCCCAGACCATCGCCGCGCTCGTGAAGGTTCTGCATCGCCGCCACCACCTCGGCGGCATCGTCGCGATCAAACACGATTTCGGTCACCTGAAACGCCACTCAAGGACCCTACTCGCGACCCGCCGCGACCCGGCGAGAAGTTCGCTACCGAAACCACCACCGAAACGACCCGACGGGACGGTCCCACCCGACTAGCGTGGCACCAGTACCTAACGTGACGTACCGGTCGGTGCGGATAGGAAGGCTGGACGGTTCTGCCATGAGGAAGCTGACGAGATGAGGTTTCTGCGGTCCGCTCGACGGACAGGCCTGCTGCTCACCTCTGCGGTTGTGGTCACGCTGCTCGCCACTGCGTCTCCCGCCCCCGCTCAAGCCGACCGGGAATTGGCCGACCTCGAAGCCCGCCGCAGTGAGCTCAACGATCAGCTCGCCGTCCTCGATTCGCAAATCGCGGCTAGCCGCTCTGAGATCTCCGATCTGGCGCTGCGCAAGCAGGTGTCGTCGGCTCGGATCGAACTGGTCGCCGACAACTACGAATCCACCGCGCATGCCTGGCGCGAACCAGCGACAACCCGGATACAGATCGCGATCATCGGGTTCACCAACGGCGACCCTCGTCAGTCGGCGCTCATCGACGAAGTCCTGGCGCTCCAAGGATCAGACGAAGGAGCTCGAGCCCGAGAGCTTTACACGGCGGCGATCGAAGACGCCCAGAGCCGGCTTGAACTGATCGAAGAACTCCTGCGAGGGATAAGCGATGAGCTCCGCCAAGCCCGCGGCGCGTTGACCGCGGTGGAGCTGCTGCAAGTCGAGGCAAACGAGCAACTCAACGAGTTTGAGGCGCGTCGAGCCGACATCGCCGACGAAATCGCCACGGCTTCCAGCCGCATCACCTACCTCAAGTCGTTGCAGACCACGGCCGTGCTGACCGGTGTTCGGGTGGAGCAGCTCGTCAACCGACCGGCGCTGGCGGTCAAGATCGACAACGTAGGACCCGCCCGCCCGCAGTCAGGTATCGCACTGGCCGACCTTGTCTTTGTCGAGGAAGTCGAAGGTGGGCTGACCCGCCTCGCGGCCGTGTTCCATTCGCAGACCCCCAGCGAAGTTGGCCCGGTGCGGTCGATGCGGACCAGCGACTTTGACCTGCTGGCCCAACTCAGCTCACCGCTGTTTGCCAACTCTGGCGGTAACCGGACCGCTCGCCGCCTGCTGGCAGAATCTTCGCTGGTGGACATCGGTGCGGCCAGCCACGGAAACCTCTACTTCCGAACTTCTCGAGCCGCGCCCCACAATCTCTACACCAACCCCGGAAACCTCTGGTCGGTGGCACAAACCGGCGGGTACGCGACCGGCACCCCGAGCCCGATCATCGGGTTCCGTTCAGCGACCGAGCCGGCGCCGGGAACGGTCAGCGACAGCGCAGGGGTCGATGTTCGGTACGGACAAACCAGCGTGAGCTACCAGTGGAACGGGTCCGGTTGGGAGCGTAGCCAGGACCGTTCGGCGACCAAGGACGCCAGCGGAACGCGCATCGCTCCGGCAACGGTGATCGTGCAGTTCATCAACTACACCACCTCCGAAGCCGATTCGCGTTCACCCGAAGCGGTCACGATTGGTCAGGGAACGGCCTGGATCTTTACCAATGGTCAGGTCAGCGAAGGCACTTGGAGTCGAGGTTCGGCGTCGGAGACCACCAGCTATTTCGCCAGTGACGGCAGCCCGATGAAAGTGATCCCGGGCCAAATCTGGGTGGAGCTGCCCCGGCCCGGTCAAGCCAGCCTGCGTTGACCTTCACCGGGTAGCACCGGCAAGTTCACGCCACCGGCAGGGTCACGCCACCGGCAGGGTCAACCCGCCGGGTCGAGCATCAGGTCGTGCGCGCAGGCTCCGGCCGGGGTGACCGTCAAACGCTCCGCGCCGCTCTCAGCTACCACCAGTGTGTGCTCAAACTGGGCGGTGCGGGTCCCGTCAAGCGTGACCGCTGTCCAGTCATCGTCCCACATCAACGCGTCGGGTTCTCCCAAGGTCAGCATCGGTTCGATGGTGAACGTCGTGTTGCGTTCCAGTCGAGATGTCAACCGTCGCTCGTAGTAGTGCGGGATTTGCAGGTTTGAATGAAATTCGGTTCCGACCCCATGGCCGATGAAGTCGCGAACCACGCCTAGCGAGAAGCGGCGGGCGTGGCGTTCAATCGCCTGCCCGATCTCGTTGACCAGCCCGTCGGGACGCACCGCGTCGATGCCAAGTTGCAGGGCCCGGGCTGTTTCTTTCACAAGCTGACGCGACGCCTCATCTACGTCACCCACAAAAAACGTTGCCGAAGTGTCACCGTGGACACCTTCTCGGTACAGCGTGACGTCAATGTTGATGATGTCGCCATCGGCCAACGGGCGCGAGTCGGGGATTCCGTGACAGATCACTTCGTTGACCGAGGTGCATACCGATTTCGGGTATCCCCGATAGTTGAGCGGGCTGGGATACCCACCGGCGTCAACTGACGCCTCGTGAACGAACCGATCGAGTTCGTCGGTGGTTACCCCCGGTCGAACCAGTTCCGCGACCCGCAGCAGAATTTCGGCGGCAGCGGCACCGGTGCGGCGCATCGCCGCCAGATTCTCCGGGGTCTGCACCAACGGCGCCACCGAAGGGCCCGGATCCCCGGTTTCGGCGTACGGAGGCCGGGCGATGTCGGCGGGAACTCGGCGGGTCGGACTGATCAGTCCCGCTCGAACCGGTGGCAGGGAAGGCCCCACCGTTCGCTGCCGCTTTTTACGTTTAGCCACGTATCTATCCTAGGCGGATTGGTCGCAGGTCATCGCCGTCGGGTCAGCGCAGGAAGCGGCTGACCGACTCCACCACACACGCCGGTTTCTGCGCACCCTCGATTTCTACGGTGATCGTGATCACGGCCTGTACCCCACCGGAAATTTCCTCGGCTGAGGTCAGCACCGCCGAACCACGAACCCGCGAACCGACCGTGACGGGCTGCGGGAACCGGGCCTTGTTGACGCCATAGTTCACCCCCATCGACACATTGTCGACCTGCACGATTTCGGGCAGGAAGTAGTTGGTGAGGGCCAGCGTCAAATAGCCGTGCGCGATCGTCGCTCCGAACGGGCCGTCCGCGGCGCGTACCGGATCAACGTGGATCCACTGATGATCGCCGGTGGAGTCAGCGAACCCATCGATTCGTTGCTGGTCGATGGCAACCCATTCGGAATGGCCGAGGTCTTGGCCGACCGCAGTCAGCAGAGCGTCTGGAGAGTCGAACACGGTGGTCATTCGCTTGACGTTAGCCAACCGGAACCGGTTCCAGCTGCCAGACTTGCCCCGTGCCCCATCTTGAAACCGTGATCGAACCGGTGGTCATCGATGGCGAACCATTCGGATCGTTCGCCACCATCACCATCAACAACCCGGACCGTCGCAACGCCATGACCGCAGCGATGTACCAAGCCGTCCCCGATGCCTGTGCCGAACTGTCCGTCGCCGAGGATCTCCGCTGCGTGGTGCTCCGAGGCGCCGGAGATCAGGCGTTCTGCGCCGGCAGCGACATCAGCGAGTTTCGTTCTCGGCGCATGGGTGGCGCTGCGGTCACCTACGACCAGGCCGAGCATCAGGCCTGGACTGCGTTAGCCGAAATCCCGGTTCCCGTAATTGCTTTGATTCATGGCCCCTGCCGCGGTGGAGGGATCGCCCTGGCGCTCCATGCCGATCTGCGGGTGGCTGCCGCTGACGCCAGCTTTGCCGTACCACCGGCCAACCTTGGGATCGCCTATCCGCTCGAAGCGACCCGCCGGCTCGCGGCATTGGTCGGTCCGGGAACCGCTAAACGCCTGTTGTTCACCGCCGAGGTGCTCAGCGCTCACCAAGCCCTCGACCTTGGGCTGGTGGAACAGGTAGTGGATGCCGGTGATCTCGACGACCATGTAACGGCGCTGGTTCAGCGAATCGCCACTAAAGCCCCCCGAACGTTACGGGCCGCCAAAGCCAGCATTGACGCCATCGTCAGCCACGCAACCGGCGACCCCGACGCCGAGGCCCGGTTGCAGCAGGCGCAAAACCTTGCCGCCGACTGTTACGACAGTGACGATTTCCGCGAAGGGGTTCAGGCCTTCAGCGAGAAACGCGCACCTCGCTTCCAAGGGCGCTGAGAACCGTTCAACCAGCCACTTCAGATCGCCTACCCTTAGCGGACACACTGTTGTCTTTGCTCGCTACGTCAGGTGACCAGAATCATGACCGCCACCCTTCACACCGCCACCCACAGCCCGTCGCAACCCGCCGACGACACCGCCGTGCTCTGGGTCCATGGCGTCGATTCGGACCTTCAACTCTGGGATTCGGCGGTCGGGTTGGTCGCCGAGCAGCGCCACTGCGTGGCGGTTGACCTTCCCGGCCACGGCCAGAGCCCGGTTTGGGAACACCCCGACGACTACCAGCGAGAACCGGTCCTCGCCGCGATCGACGAGGTCATCAAGGACATGCGGTCAACGCAACCCACCCGACCCGTGATCTGGGTTGGTCACAGCCTTGGTGGCTACCTGGGGATGGCACACGCGCTGACCCGCACCGGCGACCACGCCATCGACGGGCTGGTTCTGGTGGCTACCGGCCCCGGATTTCGTGACCCTGATGCCATGGCCGACTGGAACGACCGGGTCGCAGCCAACGCCCCGTCGTATTCGGTGAGCGAAACCGCAGCCACGATCGCGTTTCATCACGACTCGATGGTGATGGATCGGCTCAGCGAACTCACCCTTCCGCTGGCGTTAGTGATCGGCTCCGACGACCGTGCCTTCCTCGGAGCCAACGACTATCTCGAACGCAAACTTCCTCACGCCACCCGAACCACAGTGGACGGGGCCCGCCATTTCGTTATGCGCTCACATCCCGAATCGGTGGCTGACGCGGTCCGTGCCGTCGCCACTGCCATCACCAACGCCTAGGGCAACCCGGCGCCGCTGGTGCGAGCGGTCGCGGCTTAGGCGACCGACACCCCGACGAGGCTGCCGATCAGATACGTGGCGCCACACGCGAACGCGGCAACCAGCACTTGGCGGGCTGCGGTTGCCACTCGGCTTCGTTCGGTAAAGACCCCAACCAGCACCCCAACAGCCGCCGCCGCGGTGCCCCCGATCACGATGGAGGACAAAACCGCAGTGTTGCCACTGGCAAAGAACCAGGGCAACAACGGAACTACGGCACCCAGCGCAAAGGCAAAGAACGAAGCCAACGCGGCTTGGATCGGTGAACCAACCCCACCCGGGTTGATCCCGAGTTCTTCGCGGGCGTGAACATCGAGCGCAACCTCCGGGTCTGACATCACCCCGGCCGCTACCTGCTCAGCTTGTTCGGCGTCCAACCCTCGATTGCGGTAGATCGCAGCAAGTTCTTTCGTTTCTGCTTCTGGGTTGTCGCGAAGTGACCGTCGTTCGATCTCCAACTCGCGTTCGATCAACTCGTTTTGGGCCCGTACGCTCACCCACTCGCCTGCCGCCATCGAGATCGCCCCGGCCAAGAGGCCAGAGATCCCGGTGAGGCGAACCAGCGACGCATCCGGTGACGCCCCGGCGATCCCCAAGATGAGGGCGACGTTGCTCACCAGTCCATCGCTGATGCCAAATACCGCAGCTCTGGCGTTGCCGCCCTGAACGTCTCGATGATGGTGAACCATGTGATTATCGTCGTGCCCGCGCAACTGCATGGCACGAGTCTGCCACGTCAACCCGGGGGGTCACCACACCGCCCACCCGACAACCCGGCCCCGGCACCCTCAGCCACCCGAACCCGGCATCGTGAAAGGATCAGTTCGTGAGCCGTGGACGCTTCGCCCCCAGCCCGACGGGGCCCCTTCATCTCGGCAACCTCCGCACCGCGTTGGCGGCCTGGCTGTTCGCCCGTGCCGCCGGAAGCGAGTTCGTTCTCCGCTTTGAAGATCTGGATCCGATCGTGACCAGCCGCGACCACGAAACCCGCCAACTGCGGGAGCTGGAACTGTTCGGTCTTGACTGGGACGGCGAACCGATGCGGCAATCCGAACACCTCGACCGCTACCGCACTGTCGTCCAAGAACTTCGAGCACGCGACTTGAGCTATCTCTGCTGGTGTACCCGCCGTGAGATTCGCGAAGCAGCGCAGGCCCCCCACCACCCCACCGGGCATTACCCCGGTACCTGCCGTTTGCTTACCGACGAGGACCGCCAGAAACAGCAGGCCTCTGGTCGACCCGCTGCGGTTCGCCTCGCAACCGGCGGTGAGTCGTTCGAAATCGTTGATCGTCTCACCGGACCTCACCGGGAAACGATCGACGATCTCGTCCTCGAACGGGCCGACGGCACCCCGGCCTACAACCTCGCCGTCGTCGTTGACGACGCCGCGCAGGGCATCGAGGAAGTGGTGCGTGGCGACGATCTGCTCTCAACCACCCCCCGTCAGGCTTACCTTCAACAGCTTCTCGGATATCCCGAACCGATCTGGGCTCACGTCCCGTTGGTGCTTTCACCGACCGGTGAACGACTCGCTAAACGCGACGGTGCGGTCACGCTGGAGGACCGAATCGCACTCGGTGACCGTCCCGAACGGGTGGTGTCGGTGCTGGCGGCAAGCCTCGGGCTGCAACCACCTGATCGCGAGGTTCGCCCGGCCGATTTGCTTGAAACCTTCGATCCGAGTCTGATCAGCCGGTCCCCGTGGACGATGTCCCCGACCCAAATCGAGTCCTGTTGGTGAACACCACCCCTGCCCTGCTCACACCCCGGTTCGTTTCGCTGTGCCTCGGAGTAACCCTGTACTTCCTCGGGCTCAACATGACCCTGTCGGTGCTTCCGCTCTTTGTGGAAGGCGAACTCGGCGGCACCAACACGCAGGTCGGGATCGCGGTGAGTTCGTTCGGGTTAGCGGCCGCCTGCGTGCGGCCGTTGATCGGCCCGTTGGGTGACCGTCAAGGTCGTCGGCGCCTGATCGCAGTGGGGGCCACCACCGCCGGGCTCGCCACCGTGCTCACCGCGTTTGCCACCAGCATTCCGATGGTGGTCAGCTTTCGTGCCCTCGCCGGTCTCGGTGAGGCCGCGGTGTTTGTCGGTGCGGCCAGCGCCGCTCAAGACCTAGCCAGCGACGAACGACGGGGTGAAGCAGCCAGCTACTTTTCGTTGGCCATCTATTCGTCGCTGTTTCTCGGCCCCCCGTTCGGTGAATGGTTGGCGGGTGCCACCAGCACCTCAACCGCCTGGCTGGTGGCCGGGTTGTTGGCGATCGCTGCGGCGTTCAGCGGAATGTTCG
>Ga0075476_10000962_pt1 | contig 13270 bp, 15 predicted proteins | sample DEB08_DNA_5_FD_76339 | JGI IMG/M metagenome (GOLD analysis project Ga0075476, IMG submission 76339) | Aqueous microbial communities from the Delaware River and Bay under freshwater to marine salinity gradient to study organic matter... | ecosystem: Environmental > Aquatic > Marine > Coastal ...
GAAAAAGTAATCTTGGTACTGCGAAAACACTGGTTTGTCATGTTTATGGAGGGATTTGTCTTTGTCGTACTGGCTCTGGCACCAAGCTTATTACTTGGAATTGGTGCTCGTCTATTGAGCCCAGATCTTAGCTCCCCCCTTACACTACTGATCATTAGTGGCTATCTTATTTGGCTGATTGCACTCTGGATTGGATTCTTTATTTTCTGGACCGATTATTACCTCGACGTCTGGATTATCACAGATAAACGCATTATCGATATTGAGCAACGTGGTTTATTTTCTAGAACCACCTCGGCTTTACGTCATGAGAATATTCAAGATTCCACCATTAGCCAGGGTGGACTTATCTCTACCCTCTTAGGCTTTGGTACCGTAAAAGTACAAAGCGCTGCCACTGATGTGCAAATTGTTATTCCGTACGCAACCAACCCAAGAAAAGTAAAAGAGTTGATTATGCATCTTCATGATCAAACCATCGAAGAAACAAAAACCATTCGCATCCACAAAGATGATCTGAAACGTCTTGAGGATTCAATGGACTAATACAAGAGGGGTGTAGAATCTAGCTAGATTCTACACCCCTCTTTTTCTTACATCTTATCTGGAGCCTGAACACCCAGGAGGTGCAATGCACTTTTTAGCACAACACCCACAGCATGCACTCGAGACAAAGCACTTCCTGGATTATTACCATCCAGGATACGTTCGCGGCCATACCAAGAGTTAAACTCACGCGCTAATTCAATTGCGTATCCAGCAATATATTGCGGAGCTTCTTCATGCTGAGCATGCTCAACCGCTTCTGGGTAATGCATCAAAATTCGGTCTACTAATTCAAGTTCGGCGGTCTCATCCTTTACCAAATCGACACCAGCCTCTGCCGCCTTTCGTAGCAAACTTTGTGTTCGCGCGTAAGTGTACTGCAGATATGGACCGGAGTCGCCCTCAAAAGAAAGTGATTGCTCTGGGTCAAAAATAATATCTTTTCCCGGTGACTGCTTGAGTACTGAATATTTAATTGCAGCCACCGCAATCTGCGTTGCCACCCCCTCGGGCACACCCTCACGAAGCCTTTCAGTCGCTGCAGTCTCAAGCTCTTCAAGAAGCGATTCACCAGAGATCACATTACCCTTTCGAGAAGACATCTTCCCTTCTGCAAAACGCATCATACCGTGAGTAATATGTTTCGTTTTACTGGTGATCTCAGGATTAAATTGCTCAAGCGCTTTCAAGACTACACGCATATATTCTTTTTGCTCGACAGCAGTAATCACCACAGACATGTCTAGGTTTGGCTCTTTCTCGTGCTTGGCATAGTTAAGTCCAATCTCTTTCGCCTCATAGGTTGGTAGACCAAGTGAGTTAATAAACACCCGTTTATGGAGTCCATGTTTTTCGCCGTCAAAAATAATTGCGCCTTCACTTTTCTCGAATACCCCCTCTTCAAGTTTTTCATTCACAAGAACAATGCCACGCTCGGCAACTTCGGATTCAAAGAAATAATGAACAAATGATGTTCCTAGTTTTTTATAGATTTCTTCAAAATGATCCAGGCTCCATGTACGCCCTGCAATATATATGCCGTGAATCTCTGGGTCAGAATTTTCAAAAATAATCTTATTCAAATGATTGATCTCCTCTTTTGCATCTGCGCTCTCTTCATATGCAGTAGCACCAGCAACATACGCCTTGCCTAAAAATGCAGTTTTATCTGCCAGCAAGTCAGTATCTTTTGGAAAATGATCCATGTCTTGATGGATACCCCACATTGCTTTGGCAACATGAAGCCCGACATCTCCTTGATAGTTGGCTCGAACGACTTCAGCACCACCATATTCGTACAACCTTGCCAATGATTCACCAATCGTATTACTCATCAGGTGACCAATATGAAATACTTTGAATGGATTTGGGTCGGTGTACTCCACCATAATCCTCTTCCCTTCATATAAGTCGGTCTTGCCATATTCCTCAGGTTTTGAAGTAAGCGCATGCACATACTCATGAACAGACTGAGGAGCAATTGTAATATTAATAAATCCTGGCCCCGCCACAGTCACCGAAGAAGCAACTGATAGTGATTCTGCAAGCGCCTCAGCAATGCGCCCCGCAAGATCTCTTGGATTTTCTCCAGCCTGCTTAGCAAGCTGCATTGCCACATTGGTACTATAATCACCAAATGATTCTGATTGAGGCTGTTCAAGATGAATTGAAACATCAGAAAAGCCTTGTTCTTGTAATACTTCCTGGAGAGTTTGTTTTATTGTGAGATCAATACGCATGGCCTGATTATACATAGCCACATGGCTTTGTCAGCCTTAAGAGCGACCGGTTGATCCAAAACCGTCTTGACCACGCGCCGTGTCATCAAGTTCAGACTCCTCAATATCAACGGTCACAAATGATTGAATAATCATTTGTGCAACCTTCTCCCCTACGAGAAATTCATGAGGTTTGTTACCCACATTAACTAAACCAACCTTAATCTCCCCCCGATAGGTGGCATCAATGACGCCTCCAAATGTTTTGATTCCATGGCGAAATGCCAAACCAGACTTTTCCCAAATGAGACCAACATTACCTTCAGGGATTGCTACTGCAATACCGGTTGATACGCTTTTTCGCTCCCCTGGAGCAATCGTAAATGCTTCAGTTGTATATAAATCAAGGCCGGCATCCCCAGCATGGCCATATTGGGGCAACTTTGCGTCTTCGTGTAATTTTTTTACTCTTAGTTTCATAGAAATATTATGCCTTACGTTACTATCGAAATAATTTTCTCATGGATCTCCTCTGGTGTCAGCAATGCACCATCAGCGCTGCAAGAAACGGTGTGCCAGTAATCGTATTGAAGAGCAGTAAACCGATATGCGTCTTGTGCTGATCGAATATGGTTCTCATCTGCTTCATGCTGGTCACGCTCACCTTCAATATATTCCTTATCTTCACCACCTCTAATGGAGAGCATCTTTTGAATATGATCAAAATCTACGTCGAGATAAATCACAGCGTCTGGCTTTGGGATCTGGAACACTCCATATTCCATATCATCAAACCATTTCAACATCGATAGACGCTCTGTTTCACCTTGCACCTTCCCTAGCTGGTGCCCCTTATTGGATGTCATGTATCGATCAAGAATCACCACACCACCAGCAGCTAGCCAGCTCAGGAGTTGATCCTTGGCCTCAAATCGATCACACGCAAATAAAATAGACGCGATCCTAGGATCAAGCGTGGTTGCATCTCCAAACTTACCATTCAAATAATCATCCACCAGCACACCAAAAAAATGTTGTTGGTGACGTGGAAAATGAATACTCTGAACTGTTTTTCCTTGGTTCTCGTAATACCGCTGAAGGAGTTTAAACTGGGTAGTTTTTCCTGACCCGTCAACGCCCTCAATCACAATCAGCTTCCCGGACATACACGCAGTGTATCACGACACCTACTTGCTTCATTGCTATACTCGTAGCATGAATGATAAAAAATTATTTTGCTTTACTCCCCTGGTAACTCTTCTTACCTTTATCACTGAATTTGTACTCGCGATTATAACAATCGCAAAACACGGCAAGACCGCGTACGGCAAACTCGCCGCCATTTTCCTGGTCTTACTCAGTAGTTTTCAAATTGCGCAGTATGTAATGTGCTCAACTGGAGATCCACACGGTATCTGGGTGCGCGTTGGCTGGGTAGGTATCACCCTGCTACCCGCAGTTGGTTATCATTTTGTTCGTGCCCTTAACCGCAAGCAACCCGATATCGTTAGCTGGATCGGGTATGGTATTGCCGGCGTCCTGGCAACTGCATTAATGACCTCCCCAGACCCACTCTTAATTCACTCCTGCACCGGACACTTCGTTGCCTTCAGTACGGATTCGAGCGTATTCCACCTGACACACTATTGGTACTATGTGGCATATATTGTTTTTGCTGTAATACAAGCGGGTATTTTTATCAAAAAGAATCAATACAAAGAGGCTAATCTCTGGGTAATTATGGGTTATGTCGCCTTTGTTATCCCCGCTCTTGTACTAGCAGCGCTATCTCAAGACGCCAGCACTGGAGTGCCATCAATTATGTGCGGCTTTGCCATTATTGCTGCCGTGATTATGATTGCAAAAATACTACCTAAAGCTAAATAAAGCTTTTTGGAATTGGGTTTTCATCAGCAAGTTTTTGCACCCGCGCCTTCACCTTCTCTTTTACCTCCTCGTTGTCTGAGTCTCGAAGCACTTCAAGCATAAGTCGAGCAACTTCAGCACAACTCACTTCGTCAAAACCGCGAGTGGTTAAGGCTGGAGTACCGAAACGAATCCCAGAGGGGTCCAATGCTTTTCTTGGATCATCAGGGATCATATTCATATTTAGAGTGATACCCACCTCATCGAGCACCTCCTGAGCACGTTTTCCGGTAACCCCCAAGGAACCAAATACGTCTGCCAAAATTAAATGGTTATCAGTACCACCTCCAATTAATCGCACCCCCCCATCAGTAAAGACCTCAGCCATTGCTTTCGCATTCTTTATGATCTGCTTCGCATATGTCTCAAATGATGGCTGCAATGCTTCATGGAAACAAACTGCCTTTGCTGCAACCTGCTGCATTAATGGACCCCCCTGGAAACCAGGAAAGACTGACTTATCAATTTTCTTTGCCAATACCTCATCTTCACGCACCACAATCATGCCTCCACGTGGCCCACGCAAGGACTTATGGGTTGTCATGGTCATAACGTCAAAACCAAAATCAAATGGATTCAATGCTGCCTTACCAGCAATCAGCCCGGCAATATGGGCAACGTCAGCAACAGTAATAGCGCCCACCTCCTGGGCAATCTCCACAAACTTACCGTAGTTTAATTCTCGAGAATAAGCGGAAAAACCAGCCAAAATAATCTTTGGCTTATGTTCTAACGCTACTGCTCGAAGTTCATCAAAATCAATCTCTCCGGTTTCAGTATCCTTCATTTTATAGCGCACAAAATTAAAGAATTTTGTGATCGAGGTTACCGGATGACCATGGGTCAGATGACCTCCGTGAGAAAGATCCATACCAAGCACTGTGTCACCGGGCTCAAGAAGAGCAAAGTACATTGCTAAGTTTGCGTTTGAACCCGAATGAGGCTGCACGTTTGCGAACCGGCAGTTGAATAGTTCTTTGGCACGTTCGATTGCCAAACTCTCAATTTGGTCGGTAAATTCCTGTCCTCCATAATATCGCTTACCAGGATATCCTTCTGAGTATTTATTAGTAAATACTGAACCAGCAGCTTCTAGGACCGCTTCAGAAACGTAGTTTTCTGAAGGAATAAGCTCTAATCCTTCTGCCTGACGCTGTATTTCACCATAAAGCGCCTTATACGCATCAGCATCTTGGTGTTTTATTTGTTCATACCCTTTCATCGGGATTATCATACCACGCCCTTTGGTATAATCGTTCGTGATGGAAAACTACCACAACCTACTACAAAAAATATTAGATGAGGGGAATGACCGTGAAGCACGATATGGTCCAACCCGTGCGCTATTCGGCCAACAGCTACGATTTAAAATGAGTGGCGGATTTCCAGCAGTAACAACCAAACAACTAGCATTTCGCGTGCTTGCCACGGAACTCATTTGGTTTATCTCTGGATCTGAAGACAATAACGAACTCACTCGTCTAGACTGCAACATCTGGACAGCCAATGGGAATGCTGATTACTGGAAGGACAAAGCAAAGTACGAAGGCCATCTTGGTAGGATCTATGGCGTGCAATGGCGACGCTGGCAGAAACCAGACGGGACAACGGTCGACCAACTTGGCGATGTTGTTGAGCGGATCCAGACTAACCCTCACGATCGACGACTTATTGTATCTGCGTGGAACCCTGGTGAGCTTGATCAGATGGCACTACCGCCTTGCCACATGTTTTTTCAATTCTTTGTTGCGGGGAATAAGCTTTCGATACACATGTACCAACGCAGTGCCGACATGTTCCTTGGTGTCCCCTTTAACATAGCGTCCTATGCACTACTTTTACATATCGTTGCGCAAATCACCGATCTCGTACCAGATGAACTTATTATGTCTTTTGGCGATAGTCACATTTGCCACAACCACATGGATCAAGTTAAAGAACAATTGTCACGCAAAGCTTTTGCACCACCAACACTCTGGCTTAATCCAGATATTAAAAAGTTATCTGACATTAATATCAAAAACTTTAAGGATAAATCTGAAATTAAAGATTTTGCCCGACTCGAGAACTACCAACATCACCCAAGAATTAAAGCCCCTATGGGGGTATAAATTTTATGCTTTCTCTTATCGCTGCGATGGATTTAAATAGCCTTATTGGAAATCAAAACCAGCTACCCTGGCATCTTCCGGAAGATTTAAAGCATTTTAAAAAAACCACCAGGGACCATACAGTAGTAATGGGCCGAAAAACATACGAAAGCATTGGTAGACCACTTCCCAAGCGAACCAATGTCGTCCTAACCACACAGTCAGAATATACAGCTCCCGGCTGTGAAATCATTCACAGCCCAGAAGATGTTTATAAATACACGAACAAAGATAACGAGGTTTTTATTATCGGCGGGACTACGCTCTATGAGATCTTTCTACCTCAAGCAGATAAGCTCTACCTCACCAAAATCCATGACACGTTCACTGGTGATAGCTACTTCCCTGCTTGGAATAAGAATGACTGGGAACTTACTAGCTCCAGAGAAGAAACCTCTTCTGAAGGGATACTCCTTACATTTGAGACGTGGTCTCGTCTCCCCGCTTCGGCGTAAAATGTGAAGAGTTCTCAGCATCATAGCGCCCAACTTCCGGGTACTTCTTTTCTGTCTCGCTGGTGAGTGTTGCGAAGAGGAGTTGAGCAATTTCCATACCAGGGCGTAACATAATAGGAACATTACTGGTGTTTACCAGCTCAAAGGTTGGGTAAAATTTATGACCAGGATTAAACAACATAGCCGTGTTGTGCACCACAAGACCAATACGCGCAAGACTGCTTTTCCCAGACAAAAGCATGAGGTGTTTGTGATCCACACCGACGAATTCTCTTTGCTTACCTAACACATTTTCACCTGGGTGTAATACAAAATACTCATCATCAGCAATGATCACCTTACGGGTTGCTGGATATTGCTTACGTGCTGGATCAACAATAGTAATACTGTGCCGATCAGTAACCTCAAACTCATTCCCAAGTGTCACATCATAACTAGCAAGTTGTAATCGCTTTTCTTCAAACGGTTTAATTACGATCTCCCCGCTCTTAAGTGCTGCCTTAATGTCTCGATCAGATAAAAACATGTCTGTATTATACCGAACTCACATACGGCTCACTATCGTGCGCGTAGCGGGTAACGTTTTGTGCAAATTCCGCAAACAATGGTTCGAAGAAACTTTCTGCCTGCACCTCCGGATGACTCTGGACCCCAAAACAAAAACAGCTTGGATCTGTTGACTCTATCCCCTCAATAATTCCATCTGGCGATAGTGCGGTCACGCGCAAGCCCTCACCAACCCGATCAACCGCTTGATGGTGACCAGATGTAACTACTACGTGATCAAGGCCATCCATGAGAGTGTGGAGTTTTGTACCAGAAAGAATCTCGACAGGATGTAACACCTCCCCAACGGTGTCGTAATTACCACCACCATCACTTTTATCATGATGGAGATCAGTCAGGTCAGGGATATGCTGATGTAATGTTCCTCCCATTGAAACATTAATCATCTGACACCCTCGACAGATACCAAGAATTGGCTTACCGGCCTCGTATGCGTGTTGAAACATTCTTCGCTCAAACTCATCTTGATTCTTGTTCGTCGCCTTCAATTGTTCATGAGGCTCATGGCCGTACATCTGGGGAGTGATATCAAGCCCTCCCATGAGTAGTAGCCCCGACGTCATTGCTTCCAATTCCTCATACATCCTATTTGTCATATTTGCTGTTGCAAATACAGGTAAAATTCCATATTTAACCATCTTGTCTATATATGTCTCACGAGCCAGGTGTGTGCGTACTCGCATCTCGTTCAGGTTTACTTCTGTCTTTGGAATCAAGACCTTTAGCATGAAATGAAGCATAACAAAAAGCCCCCTCTAAAGTCTAGATGGGGGCTTTATTTCATTTACTCATGCATTCAATCTCTTTAAAGACCTGATCTACTCGCGCCTGATCTTTCCCAGAAACAGCAACACTTGCATATGTTGTCTGCGGAGCAAAAGCAGTAATCTTTACCTCAACCCCAGCTGCATCAACAGATGATACAGCCTGATGTAATTCAGTAAGCGATATCCCTTTTCGGGCGTTGAGAAAACCCATTCGATATTGAATATTTCCTCTCAGCTTATTCTCTTCGACAAATTTTCTCCCACAAACAATATCGCCTGTCTTTCTGGGCCAATTTGGATCGTCAGTAGTCACCAATTCGTTTTTTTGGAGCACGCGAAACAATTGTTTTGTACTCAGAGAGTCAATCGATCTTACCAAAGTACGTACATCTCTGCTAACGAGAATGTCAACACTGCCATTCCCTATCAGTCTGACTGTTCTGGCTAAGTTACGCACCGCTCTCACAATCACATCAGAGAACTTTTTGTGAGTAATCACATACCAAAGATCCGCATCAGCTGGATCAACACAAACAGGAGAAGATGAGCAGCCACGATAATGCCCGTGAGAATCTACCACTTGAAACGCGGGGGTAAGCACCCTGGAAGACCCTGAGACTTGTGCAGACATCGCAACCGGCCCCTCGCCCGAGCTTGATATCATTGATTTCTCAATGATTACCTGTGCTGATGTAATACGATGGAAACTCTGATTGGGACACTGAATACGTGGATAAATTCCTTCTCCATTGCCAGATAAATTTGCTTTTACAGCCACTCCTGCCGGATACGTAAGCAGCATCCTTTCGATTGCCGCCCCCAAAAGATCTGGCTTGTTTTCAACCACATAGCCCTTGGTAACCAAAAGAGGTAGGTTCCTCTTGGGGCGGTACATCTCATTCACAAAATTAAATCCTGGATACAAGATCCCCTTGTTATTAAGGAGCCTCTCAGTCTCAGCTGCATTTCCAATAATCTTGAGATCACCCCCTGTTACCCTCTTAACCATCGCCTCGAATGACCTTGTGACCATGTAAGGAGACACGACCCAGCGATCATTAATACAACCATGGCGCCACAACTCTGTCAGCGGGCGCTGGTATGCCTCAGGATCGGTACAGCGCAGAGCTTCGCTGGTAAACAGAACCCTTGCTGAATCAAGCAGGCCTAATTCTCCAGCCTCTTCAACAAAGGCAATATTTTTAGGTGTGCCACTAACAATTTTCCAATCTCCCGGATTCATTTGCAGCGCACCACGCACAGTAACGCCGTGCGTATACAAATCGGTAAAACTAGGATCAGAGGAAATAGCCTCGTAAGCTACTGGCGGACAATCGATTTCAACAAACTTTCGTGCTTCCATGTTTCATGTTTATTTTTTAAAGTTCAACCAAAATTAAAACTCGGCCCTGGATAGGCCGAGAGTGTGACATCTTCTGGTGATCAAATCAGATCAAGCGTCAAACCCCCGGCCAGTGCCGAGAATAAAACGAATGAATGACTTGTGCATCATTGACATCATGTCTGTTTTTAAGAGTACCTGCGAAAAAAAGAGAGTCAACAAGACTTGTGAATACACCACATATGAAAGAAACCACCAAGAGGTGGTTTCTTTCATATGTGGTGTATCGATTGGAAGACTAAGCAACCACGTCGATTCCCATTGATCGTGCTGAACCTTCTACAATCTTCATTGCAGCTTCAACATCATGGGCATTTAAATCAGGGAGTTTGTACTCTGCGATTTCTCGCACCTGCGCCTTAGTGATCTTTCCAGCCTTCTTGATACCTGGCTTCTGTGATCCAGACTTCACTCCAATTGCAGCCTTGATCAAGCTTGAAACTGGTGATGTCTTAAGAACAAAATCAAAAGAACGATCATCGTACACACTAAGAACAACAGAAACAACACCTTGCATTTCGCGCGTCTTTTCGTTGAATTGGTTTACGAATTCACCAATGTTAACTCCAGCCTGTCCCAACGCAGGACCTAGAGGAGGCGCTGGCGCAGCCTTCCCTGCTGGAATCTGTAATTTCATTTTTCGTGCTAATTTTTTCGCCATAATCTCTTATCAGTTAATAACTGGCTGTAATAAAGAAGCTTGTGCCGGTTTTGACACTTATTACGTGTCTGAAAATACCGCACTCGCAACAGGATGTCAATTACAGTTTCTTCACCTGCAAGAAGTCGAGTTCCACAGGGGTTTCGCGACCAAACATTGAAACCAAAACTTCAATCTTTCCACGCTCATCATCTACGGTATTTACACGCCCTTCAAATTCTTTAAATGGACCGTCAATGATCGCAACCATGTCTCCCACAACAAGATCAATATTGTGCTTGGTGGTACTTGCTCCCATACGATCAAACAGCTCAGTGATTTCTTGCTTTGAAACTGGTACCGGTGTTACTCCAGAACCAACAAAACCGGTCACGCGGGGCGTGTTTCGTACGACATACCAAGAATCATCAGTAACAATCATATCTACCAACACATATCCTGGGTAAATCTTTTCCTCAACTTCTACTCGTTTCCCTGCTTTGATCTTAATTTTTTTCTCAGTTGGAACAACAACGTTAAAAATTTTATCTTGCATGCCAAGTGACTCAGCGCGCTGCTTAAGATTACGCTCTACAGCGTTTTCATATCCAGCATAGGTATGAATGGCATACCAATTGCGTTCAGCTTTAATTTCTTGTTTTGACATGTTGCTTTATGTTTAACGACTAAGTAATAGTTCGAGACCAAGCGAAAACAGCCAGTCGAAAAGACCGAGGTAATACGCGATAACAATTGTAAGAACAATCACCGCAACCGTGTACGCAATAGTTTGCGTACGACTTGGCCAATCGATGTGTTTAAATTCACTTCGCACAGATTTTAGAAAGCGTCCAACGTTCATAGTATTTAAAGGCTAACTTTGTCCCTAATGAAAAACGCCTTCGGGGCGTTAACGTTTTTATAGTACTACCAAGCACGAGTTTGGTCAATAGATGTTGACATTACAATTTTTTTCAGTATTCATATACCAAAACTACTATAATTATGAATATATCTTTTTTCTCTGTTATTATGTACGCCTTCGGCGCCGGGCTTGGTTTGGGGCTAGCCTATTACGCCTGGAAATATGCCCCACCCGCACTTCTCTTCATTTTTATAATCCTCAAAGGATCACCAGAAGAAGAGTTCAAAATGGATTATCTCGACGACTATATCGCAAAGACTGAGAGGAAAGAGTGCTACAAAGAGGCCGCTTGGCTTAGAAACATCAAAGACACAAACACCGAAATCGCCCCATCAGAACTATGGGAAAAACATTTGAACCAGTGGTATTTCATTGCAAGCAGATCTTTTCATCCACACGATACAGATAAGATCTTGTACCGCAGAACAGGAATTCAAAAATTCCCTTGGGACAAAACATAATCGCAATAGCCTCTCTAGTAGAGGCTATTTTATTTTGAACGTAATTGAAACGTTTGCAGTCACGCGATTCTCGCCAACCGGCAACTCTGGAGCAAATCCCATATCCATAGCTGCAAATTCTTCTACCGCAAGCGACCTCGCCATCACTGGTGATGGGTAGTATCCACCAGAATGATCTGAGAAGTTCACCACCTTACCAAGACTTACACCAAGTTCGGCGGCCAATTCTTCTGCCTTTTGCCTTGCTTTTGCAATTGCTTCTTTGCGTGCCTCGGTAAGTACGGCGTCCTCATCATCAACCGTGAAGTTTGGACCGTTCATAGAATCAACATTTGCGTCTCCTAGAACCTGAAGCACATCACTCACCTGCTCTAGATCACGAACCTTAACTTGGACAGACTGGGTTTGCTCATAACCGGTTAGCTCTCGCTTTCCCTGACTTGGCGGACACCCAAACTCATTACAGATAACCTTCTCTTGTCGCCATTCGTAGCGAGGGTAAGAGTTGTAGCTTGTGGTGCGGATATCTTTTTCTTCAATACCTAAATTATCAAGCGCATCAAATACACCGGCGAGCTGCTTGGAAACATTTTCTTGAGCCTCTTTTACCGTCTCCGCTTCGTCACGAGCGGTAAATGTAAAGGTGGCAATATCTGGGACGGCAAAAGCCTCTCCTGTCCCCTGAACAGTAATTACATTGTTACGATTTGCTGGATCACTCGTCAAAAGACCCATAGAAACTACTGCTCCAATTCCCAAAAGAACAACAAATAGTGTTGAGACCATTAAAAATACTGACCCTGAGGCCATAAGTCCTTCTTTACTTCCGATACGCTTAAACATGGTTCAAAGTGTTAATAGTAGTGCTTCCAGTGTAGCACCACACCACTACACTGCAAGAGAATTCTGTAGCCATTTCTTAATATACGCATCAATGTTAAAACGCTTCTTCACCCCACTTTCAGCCATGTATCGAACTGTTCCAAAAATAGGTCGCTCAAACCAGGGGCGATCATGAACGCCCCCGATGGACCAAGCAATCCCAGCGTATCCATTAGGGTCCCTTCCATCCAAGCTGTACTTATCATTAAGATAAATCGCCATCTTCATTGCCTCTTGGGGACCCTTGGTCCACTCGAGAATTTTTTTAGCCCAGTACATACGCATGTACCCATGCATTTTCCCTGTTTGTACCATCTCTTTTTGTGCCGCATTCCACAATGGATCATGAGTGTCGGCGTTTTCAAATTGTTTTTTAGTGTACACATACTGACGCTCATCCTTGGTGTGTGTCTCCAAAGTCTTTTGTGCCCAATCAGGAAATGATTTTACCGAATCATAATCTTTGTTATACCAGCAGAAATTATCAGAAAGCTCTCGACGGATAATCATCTCCTCCAAAAACGCTGAAGCATTGTTTGCCGTCGAGGCACCATTACGTTCCTTGTGCAGAATATTAGTTATCTTTTTATTAACTTTTTTTACAACCTCTAGAGCAATGCGCTGTGGCGCAATGTGTCCATAATGTATATATGGTGATAAATTTGACTGTCCATCAACCAGAGCATTATTTCTGTCTTCTGCATAACTAGAGAGCTTCTCTTCGAGAAAGACATCTAGATGTTTCCTTGCAGCTCGCTCTCCAGCAGTAATCCATTCAACTGGTATTACCTCCTTATCCGGAAAAACATCACGAAGCTGAACCCAGTCTAC
>Ga0075476_10000963_pt1 | contig 13265 bp, 10 predicted proteins | sample DEB08_DNA_5_FD_76339 | JGI IMG/M metagenome (GOLD analysis project Ga0075476, IMG submission 76339) | Aqueous microbial communities from the Delaware River and Bay under freshwater to marine salinity gradient to study organic matter... | ecosystem: Environmental > Aquatic > Marine > Coastal ...
TGGGTCATCACGATCGGAGCTTTAGGCGGTCGCACAGGTGCCAGCATGTCCGAAGCGTAGTGCGGGCTGAAGGAACGCAAAAAGTGGGGGGTTGTTGGGACCGCGGTGGATGATCGGTCGCTTCGGCTCAACGGCCTACCCTGTGGGTATGCCCGGAGTGTTTTCGCTACCCAAGCCAACCGTGGGGGACCTGATCGCCGGGATCTCGGTTGGGTTGGTGGCGCTTCCGCAGGCCTTGGCCTACGCGGAGATCGCCGGGATGCCACCGCAGTACGGCCTTTTCGCCTCCGCGCTTCCGCCGATTATCGCTGCCTTGTTTGTGTCGTCGAAGTATCTCCAAACCGGTGCGGTAGCCCTGACCGCGATTCTCACCTACGGCGCGCTCGAACCGTTGGCCACACCGCGCACCACCGACTACATCGGGTTAGCGACCTTGCTGGCGCTGCTGGTCGGCGTGTTCCGCATCGGTCTGGGGCTTTTTCGCCTTGGTGGTGTGGCCTACCTCGTGTCCGAACCGGTGCTGGCCGGGTTTACGGCGGGTGCGGCGGTACTGATCACCGCCAGTCAGTTACCCAAACTCTTCGATGTCACCACCGACGGAAACGGGGTGCTGGCCGACGCGGCTCAAGCACTTGGGTCTCCCGGGGAGTGGCAGTTGGCCGCCCTCGGGTTTTCGGCGCTGACCATCTTTTGCATGTACGGCGGACCGCGTCTGCACCGGTTGTTTCCCGGCATTTTGTTGGCGGTGGTGCTTGGTGGGGTGATTTCGTCAACGACCGACTATTCAGGTTCGACGATCGGTCACCTCGAAGGTGGTTTTGTGGAGTTCACCATCGACTTTCCGTGGGACTCGCTTGGCGAACTCTGGTTGCCCGCGATGGTTATTGCCCTGGTTGGGTTTGCTGAACCGTCGTCGATTGCTCGCACGTTCGCGGCTCAGGAACGGACCCGCTGGGATGCCAACCGTGAACTGATCAGCCAGGGTGTGGCCAACGTGGCGTCGGCGTTTTCGGGGGCGTTTCCGGTTGGTGGCTCGTTCAGCCGCAGCGCACTGAGTCGTCTCGCCGGGGCCCGAACGGCGTGGGCTGGGGCGATCAACGGTGCGTTCGTGTTGATCGCCGTACCGTTCATCCCACTGCTTGAGCCACTTCCGATGGCCATCTTGGGTGCCACCGTGGTGGGTGCCGTGATCAAACTGATCCGCATCGACCGTCTTTGGGCGCTGATCAACCAGAGCCGACCGCAGGCGCTGGTAGGGATCGGCACGTTCGTAGCCACGCTGGTGTCAGCGCCGCGGGTGGAGCGGGGTGTCATCGTCGGGGTGGTGCTGGCCTTGGGCGTGCATCTGTACCGAGAGTTGACCATCACCACCCCAAGTACTCGCCAAGGCGACACGCTTATCGTGGCGCCCGAAGGGGTGCTCTGGTTTGCCACCGTCCCGGGAGTCGACCGGATGATTCGCAGCGAGTTGGCCGAACACCGAGACCTGCGCCGGGTTGAACTAGACCTCGCCGGGGTTGGGCGGTTGGACCTCACCGCCGCCGCGGCGCTGCGGCGACTCCTCGACGAGTTGGCCTCGGTCGGGGTGGCTATCGAGATCGTCAACCTCCGGTCCGGGGTGTCTCACGGGGTTGCCAGCCTGCTTGAACTCGACTGATCGGCGGCTATTCGAACCTCGGTTCGTCCCACCAAGGAAACGTGGCCGGAAGGTCACGGCTTGGACGGTTCGGAAACTCCGGTGGTCGCTTGGCCAGAAAGCTGGTGACCCCTTCGGCAACATCGGCACCGGCTCCTAACTCGGCAATCAGCCGACTGTCGATCTTGTGGGCTTTCATTGGATGATCCGCCCCGAGCATCCTCCACAACAACTGTCGGCTGGTTGCCACCGACACCGCCGAGGTCGATTCGGTAAACGACCGGGCCACCGCATGGGCGGCATCAAGGAGGTCTCCGGCGGGGTGCACGCTGCGGACCAGGCCGCCGTCGGCAGCCTCGTTGGCATCAAGTAGGCGCCCACTGAACACCCAATCGAGTGCGGTACTTATCCCGACGACCCGGGGGAGAAACCAGCTTGATGCCGCCTCAGGGACCAATCCTCGGCGGGAGAAAACAAACCCGATACGGGCGGTGTCTGATGCGAGACGGATGTCCATCGGCAGGGTCATGGTGGCTCCGATCCCGACCGCGGGGCCGTTGATGGCGGCGATGACCGGTTTGAGCGAAGCGAAGATCCGCAGGGTAAGGATCCCACCCCCGTCGCGGTGCACCGAGCTACCCACCGCAGGGTCGGCTGTTCGCGGTTTGGCTCCCGGGTCGTCGCCGGTGCCGTGGTAATCAAACGTGCCCGCGCCGGCCGAAAGGTCAGCGCCGGCGCAGAACGCCCGACCCTCACCGGTCACGATCACCGCTCGTACGTCATCGTCGGCGTCGGTTTCGTCAAAGGCCGCGACCATTTCGGTCAGCATGGTGGCGGTGAAGGCGTTGAGCTTGTCGGGCCGGTTGAGGGTGATGGTGGCAACCCCCGCTTCTTTGGTCAGGCGGATCTCGGTAGGTGAGCTCACGGGTGCTCCTTTCGGCTGCGTTGAGCGTAGGCCAGTCATCGCACCGAGTTTTCACTCGTTGGGCAAAGGCCAAGGAGAGTTGCTCGCAACGCCGCCAGATGCGGTAAAACTTGCACATGAGAACTCTGCGTCAACGCTGGGCCGACGGTGAAAACACCACCGGTGGATGGCTTTCAATCCCCGCCACGCTTTCGGCTGAGGTGATGGCTCGGGCCGGGTTCGATTATGTCTGCGTCGACACCCAACACGGTGCGATTGACTATCAGGCTGCGGTGGAGTTGATCCGGGCCATCGAGCATGGGGGCTCGATTCCGATCGTGCGGGTTCCTTGGAACGAGCCAGGGATCATCGGCAAGATGCTTGACGCCGGGGCGCAAGGGGTCATCATCCCGATGGTGAACTCGGTGGCCGAAGCCGAAGCAGCCGTGTCGGCTTGCCGCTACGCCCCCGACGGTTCACGTTCCTACGGTCCGACCGTGAGCCGGATCCGCCGCGACGACTATCTGGAATGGGCCAGCGACAACGTGGCGGTGATCCCGATGATCGAAACCCGTCAGGCCGTGGACGCCATCGGTGACATTCTGAAGGTGCCCGGGATCGACGGTGTCTACGTCGGACCCGCTGATTTGTCGTTGACGCTCGGCCTGCCCCCCGGGAACAACGATGGCGAACCGGCCTTTGACACGGCTTACGAAACGATCGTTGCGGCTTGTCGAGCCGCGGGGGTTGCCGCGGGCTGTCACGCCACCGCGTCGCTCGTTGCGAGACGCAACCAGCAAGGGTTCCAGATGGTCACCGCCACGGCTGACCAGTTGGCGTTGGCCGAAGGAGCAGCCCTGGCGTTGGCCGAAGCCCGGGGTGACATCGAACGCAGCTCAGGCGGGTCGTTGTACTGACACCGGCCGGTCCTGGTTGCTACCCTCAACCCCATGGCCTACGAACGAATTCGGGTGGAACGCTCAGGTGCGGTAGTCACGGTGACGCTCGCCAACCCAGACCAGCGCAACGTTCTGGCCCGTGAGACGTTGGCCGAACTCACCGATGCGTTGCGAACGATCGGTGACTCTGATGCGCTTGGTGTGGTCATCGCCGCCGACGGTCCGGTGTTCTCCGCTGGCCACAACTTCGGTGACATGCTCGGGGCGAGCGAAGCAGAAGCTCGAGAACTGTTCGATCGCTGCGCCGAGATGATGTTGCTCATTCAGCAGCTGCCGCAGGTGGTGGTGGCCCGGGTTCACGCGCTCGCCACTGCCGCCGGCTGCCAACTGGTGTCGATGTGTGACCTTGCGGTTGCGGCCGAATCGGCGAGCTTTCAAGCCCCGGGCGGCAAAGGCGGTCTGTTCTGCCACACCCCGATGGTGGGCATCGCCCGTTCGGTCGGCCGGAAACGAGGGTTGGAACTGGCGCTCACGGGCGACCCGATTAGTGCCGAAACCGCAGCGGACTGGGGTCTGGTCAACCGGGTAGTTCCCGATGACGAACTCGTAGCCGCCACCGACGACCTTTTGGCTCGAGCCACGCGGGGGTCGGCAACCTCCAAAGCCATCGGCAAACAGGCCTACTACACGCAGGTTGATCTGCCCCAAGAAGAGGCCTACGCCTACACCTCGACGGTGATGGCAGCCGGGGTGGTAGCCCCCGACGGTCAAGAAGGAATCGACGCGTTCGTCAACAAGCGTCGAGCCGAGTTCGGCCCCCGTCAATAACCGAGAACCCCGGTCTGGACCCGAGAAGCAGGCGCCGGTTTAGGACCGCTTGGCGACTTCTTCGAGCATGACTTCGGTTGCGCCCCCGCCAATCGGCAGGATGCGGGCGTCTCGTTCCATCCGCTCGATCGCTGACTCGCGCATGTACCCCATGCCACCGTGGAACTGCATGCAGTCGTACATGATCTGGTTGACGACCTCACAGCCGAACGCTTTGACCCCGGACATTTCCCGAACGTTGTCCTGACCGGCGTCGTGGAGCCAGGCCGCGTGATACATCGAGGCGCGAACCGCATCGATCCGGGCCTGGTTCATGGCCATGCGCTGCCGGATCGCTCCCAGGTCGTAGAGCGTGGCCCCGAACGCGTTGCGGTTCTTGCAGTAGTCGTTGGTCATGTCGATGGCTTTCTGGGCGGCACCGATCCCCATGCCGACCAGAACCATGCGCTCGTTTTGGAAATTCTTCATGGTTTCGTAGAAGCCGCGGTGAAGCGTTCCGAGAATGTTCTCCGACGGGACCCAGACGTCGTCGAGCAGCAACTCGGCGGTGTCGGAACACCGCCAACCGTGCTTGTCGAGCTTGTTCGCCACGCTGAACCCCTCGGTGCCTTTGGGAACCAGAAACATGGTGATCCCGTATTTGTTGTCGGGGTCGGTGCGGGCGGCAACGATGGTCATGTCGCCGTACACGGCGTTGGTGATGTAGAGCTTGCGGCCGTTGATCCGCCAACCGTCCCCATCGGCAACGGCGGAGGTTCGGATACCTGCCACGTCAGAACCGGCGTCGGGTTCGCTCACCCCGATGGACAAGATGGCGTCGCCGCTGAGCATCCGGGGCACCCATTCGGCGAGCTGTTCGGGCGAACCCGAGTTGATGAGGTGAGGGCCAGCCATGTCGGTGTGGACCAGCACGGTCACGTCGAAACCGGCAAACGTTGACGCCCCCAACCCTTCGGAGAACACCGCCGAAGCCAGCATCCCAAGTCCCAGACCTCCGTGTTCGACCGGAACCCGAAGTCCGAACATCCCGAGGTCGCCCATGCGGCGCAGCACGTCACGGGGGACTTTGCCCGCTTCCTCCCAAGCATCACCGTGGGGGGTGACTTCGTGGGTAACGAAACTCACGGTCTGGTCGTAGATCGCTTCGAGTTCGTCGTTCATGTAGGCGTTACGCATTGGTTTCCTTTCTGAAAGTCACGAGGGTTTGGCCGGATTCGACTTGGTCACCGACCGTGACCCGCACCTCGTCAACGGTTCCGTTTCCACCCGCGGTGAGTGTGTGCAGCATCTTCATCGCTTCGATCACCACGATGGGTTCGTCCCCGCTGACGATCTGACCGGGCACGACCGGGACTTCGGCGATTACTGCCGGGAACGGCGCGGTGACCGCATTGGCCTCACCTCGGCCTGAGGTCACGTCGGGAGCCCACTGCTGCGAGCGACTCAACCGGGTGAAGGTGAACGACTGGCCCCGATAGTTGACCGTGATATCTGAACCGCGGACCGAGAAGTTCGCTGGCGGTTTGGGATGTGACGGGTCAGGGAGTTCGTGACCAACGCCGTGCTGGTCGACCAACATCACGGTTCGTGATGGACGGTGGGGGGTGAAGCGGCGATCGGTTCCGCCCCACGGGCCGGCGCCGATCGCGGTAGACACCTCGGCCGCCAAACCGGCCGCTTCAAAGGTGCCGTAGTCGTCAGGGAGCGAGGTTTCGTCGAGAAAGCGGGTGGTGATTTCGGCGGCAACAAAGTTGGGATGGTCGATCAGCCAGCGGTGGAACCCGGTGTTGGTGACAACTCCACCGATCAACAACTCGTCGAGCGCCGTTCGAAGCGCAGCGGTTGCCTCGGTCCGGGTCGGGCCATGCACGATGAGTTTGGCGATCATGGGGTCGTAGTGGGGGGTGATGGTTGAACCATCGGTGATAGCCGCGTCCCAGCGAGCTGACGGAACCCGCAGGCCGGTCACCGTCCCGGTTTGCGGGGTGAAACCGGTGGCCGGGTCTTCCGCGTTGATTCGGGCTTCGATGGCGTGGCCTTGGAACGCGACGTCGGCTTGGGTGATGGTCAACGGTCGGCCTTCGGCAACCAGCAACTGAAGTTCGACGAGGTCGAATCCGGTGATCTCCTCGGTCACCGGGTGTTCAACCTGAAGCCGAGTGTTCATCTCGAGAAAGAAAAACGATTCGTCGTTGGCGTCGACCACAAACTCGACGGTTCCCGTCGAGTCGTATCCGATGGATTCGGCGAGTCGCACCGCCGCCGCTCGGAGTTCGCGGTCCACGTTGGGGCTCAGGTTTGGCGCCGGTGCCTCCTCCAAGAGTTTCTGGTAGCGGCGCTGAACCGAACATTCACGGGTTCCCAAATCGAGGACGTGGCCGTGTTTGTCGCCCACCACTTGCACCTCAATGTGGCGGGGTCGAGTGATGAAACGCTCGACAATGACCCGACCGTCAGCAAACGACCGTTCGGCTTCGCTGACGGCTTCGCTGAGCGCGGCAGAAAACGCCTGCGGTTCGGCGGCGATACGAATCCCTTTGCCTCCACCACCCGCCGCGGCTTTGATCAGCACCGGATATCCGAGCTGTTGCGCGGCGGCGGCGAGGTCGTCGGGTTGTTGGCTGTCGGAGTAGCCGGGGATGGTCGGGACGCCAGCCTGATCCGCAAGTTGCCGGGCTTCGATCTTTGACCCCATGACCCGAATGGCGTGAGGGGAAGGACCAACCCAGATCAGACCGGCTGCGGTGACCGCCTCGGCGAAACCCGGGTTTTCTGACAGGAAGCCGTAGCCGGGATGGATGGCATCGGCGTTGGTTTCGTTGGCCACGGCCAGAATTCGTTCGACCGAAAGGTACGACTCGGCGAGCGACGCCGGTCCGAGCAGCACCGCTTCGGTGGCTTCGCGGGTGAACGGGGCATCACGGTCAGGCTCGGCGTAGACGGCGACGGTCTGATGACCAAGCCGTTGAGCCGTTGCGTTGATGCGGCGGGCGATCTCGCCCCGGTTAGCGATCAAGATTTTCATAGCCGGTTCACATCCGGTAGACGAGCCCGTTACCCCGAGCAGGTTCGTCTTGTCGAGCGGCGAGAGCTAGGCAGAGCCCGAGCGCGTCGCGGGTGTCGACCGGGTCGATGAGCCCATCGTCCCAGAGCCGAGCCGTGGCGTAGTACGGGTCGGATTGGGTTTCGTATTGGGAACGAACCTCGGCCCGGATCGCGTCGAGTTGTTCGTCGGTGGTTTCGTCGCCTTTCAGACCGGCTCGGCGGATGTCAACCAGCACCGTTTCGGCGGTGTCGGCGGCCATGGTGGCGATCCGCGAGTTGGGCCAGGCGAACAGCATTCGAGGGTTGAAACCGCGACCGCACATGCCGTAGTTGCCGGCCCCGTACGACCCGCCAATGAGCACCGTGTATTTGGCGACGGTGGCGTTGGCGACTGCAGCCACCATCTTGGCGCCGTGTTTGGCAATCCCGGCGATCTCGGAGTCTCGTCCCACCATGTACCCGGAGGTGTTTTGGAGGAACAACAGCGGAATTCGTCGTTGTTCGCAGAGTTCGATGAAGTGGGTGGCTTTGAGCGCAGCTTCGCTGAAAATGATGCCGTTGTTGGCGACGATCCCGACGAGGTGCCCCCAGATGCGGGCAAATCCGGTGATGATCGACGTTCCCCATTCGGGTTTGAATTCACCAAACTCGGAGCCGTCCACGATCCGGGCGATGATCTCGGTGGCATCGAAAGGAACCCGGTCATCGGCGGAGACGATCCCGTAGATTTCGGCAGGGTCATAGGCCGGTTCGGCTGGCTCGGACCAGTCCGCCCAAGGTTGCCGGTCGGTGATCCGACGCTGGTTGGTGGTCTGGCAGATCTCACGAAGGCGACCGTAGGCTTCGGCTTCGGTGGCAGCGCGGTAGTCGCTGACCCCGGAACGCTGCGTGTGAAGCGCCGCACCACCGAGGTCGTCGGGTTCGACAATCTCACCGAGCGCGGCTTTCACAATCGGCGGTCCGCCAAGGAAGATACGGCCGATGCCTTCGACCATGATGACCTCGTCGGACAACGCGGGGACGTAGGCGCCCCCCGCGGTGCAGCCACCAAGGACGACCGACAGTTGCGGGAGTCCAGCGGCCGAGAGACGAGCCTGCCGGTAGAAGCTCCCGCCAAAGTGGTCTTTGTCGGGGAAGATCTCGTCCTGCAAGGGCAGAAACGCCCCACCGGAGTCGACGAGGTAGATCACTCCGAGGTCGTTTTCGGCGGCGATGTCCTGCGCTCGCACGTGCTTTTTGATCGCGGCGGGAACCAACGAGCCACCTTTGACCGTGGCGTCATTGGCGATGATCACCCAGGGCACTCCGTGAATGATTCCGATCCCGGTGACGATCCCGGCACCCGGCACCTCGTTGTCGTACAGGCCGTACGCGGCCAGCGTCGAAAACTCAAGGAACGCGGTGCGGCGATCGGTAATCATGTCGATCCGGTCCCGAACCAGCACCTTGTGGCGCCCGAGGTGGCGTTCGATTGACCGTTGGCGACCGGGGCCACCGTCGATGGCCCACGTCTGACGTTCCCGAAGGGTGTCGGTGAGATCCCGGTAGGCCTCGGTGTTGGTCTGGAAGGTGACGCTGCCGGTGTCGATCCGTGAACTGATCGGTCTCATGATCCGAAACCATCCCAGAATCCGGTGGTGATGACTTCGGCTAGTTCGTCGAGGTTCCCGCGGTCGGCATCGAACCATTCGATCGTGGAGTTCATGGACCCGAAGAGCGCTAGTCGGCTCAGCCCCAACGGGGTGCCGGGGCGGAGGTGGCCGCCCGCCGCGAGTTCGGCCAGAAGCTCAGTCCAGCGAGCCTCGTAGGCGTCCCGGATCGGGATGATTTCGGCTCGGACGTCGGGTGGGGCGGTACGGAAAGCGGTGACATGGGCGGCGGTAAACGGTCCGTTTTCGAACAGGGCCGAAAGGTGGGCTCGGACGTGGATAGCGAGGCGAGCTCGGGGATGGTGCGGTGGTGTGTCCGCGGCGTCGTCCCACGCTCGTTCCATCACGTCGATGCCCTGCCGGAACACGGCGACGACGATTTCGTTCTTCGAGGCGAAGTGGTAGTAGAGCGAACTAGCTTTCATGCCGACGATGTCGGCGATTTGACGAAGCGGCACTCCGTCAATCCCGCGATCAAGCACTAAGGCGGCGGCAACGTCAAGGATTCGCTGACGGCCCGTTGAGGTGGAGACGGAAGACACCGCGGCACCCTACCTAACGAACGTTAGGTAGGCAACTGCCTGCTACCAGTATTCTTCGTAGTGGATGTTCCCTGGCGCTTTGCGGTGGTCAACGGTAAAGCCCTTTTCGCTCAGCAACTGGACCACCCCGACCGTTTCGGGGAACGAACCGTCTTTCTCCGGAACCCCGATCATGGCCGGGTTTCCGCAGAGGTAGACGTGGGTTCGGGCCGGGTCAAGGTCGGCACCGGCTTGTTCGAAATCGCCGTCGCGAATCAGGTCCTGGATGTAACGCTTGGGCACATCGGGCTCCCGAGTCGGCATCGGGAGGTAGTGGTAGTTGGCGTAACGCCGTTCCAACTCCCGGTGCGTTTCGATGTAGCCAAGATCAACCGAGTTGCGCACCGAAACCGCGGAGACGATCGGTCCGTAATGACCCCGTCGAAGCAGCTCAGTCACCATGGCGTTGTGGGGGGCTTCACCGGTACCGGTCGACAAAAACAGCACGGCCGAACCCGGATCGGTGACCGCAGCCAGCGTGTACCGACCCGCCACCTTCGGTCCCAAGTAGATGCGGTCACCAGGGCGTTTCATGGCGAGCCGGGGGGTGAGTTCGGGAATGTTCTCCTCGGTGGGGGGCACCAGCACGATGTAGAACTCCAGCTCGTCAAGGTTGTTTTCATCAACCAGATAGCCGTGGTCGTCAAGGATCCGAGAACTGATCGAATACGAGCGGCGGATCAGCTTGTCCCAACGCTGCTCAAGGTTCGGGTCGGTGGCGTCGTCAATGCGAGGTTCCCAGAACCCGAGTCCAAGCGTGGCGTACTGGCCCGGTATGTAGTTCGTTCCCCCATGGTCGGGCCTGACCCGCAGCACCCAAAGATCGGAATGGGTTGGTTCGAAATGGGTGATGGTGGCGTTGTAATGCTCGGTACGGAGTTCGTCGACCGCCCCTTCGTGACGGTGACGCCGACTCTGCCCGGCCCAGGTCGCCGCGTCGATTCCGGGAAACAGCGCGGCCATGTCGGGGCCGATCCGATGACCGGGGGCGGTGGTCTCCACCGATTCCTGATCGGGTTCTCCGAGAAACCACACCAGACCGGTGTTGAGTGCCTCGGCCGAAACCCCAACTTCGTCAGGGGTGAGCGTCCGCCGATGCGAAGCGATCACGACGTCATCAAACTGGAGGTCGGGGGTGCGGCGGTCACTGAAATACGCCATGGGGTAGCCGCCCACGTCGCTGATCTGATCGGGAACCGACCGGTACAAGATGGTGATTCGCCGCTCTCGTTCAAGCCGACGCAGCACATGATCGGCGGCTGGCGACAGACGATCCGGGTCCATCCCACCGGCGGCCAACACCACTCGGGCACCGCTCGCCTCGGCCGCGGCAGCGAGTTCCACCGCATGGTCGGTGTAGCCGACCACCAACACATCGTGTTCTTCGATGTGGTCGGCCATGGCATCAACCTGCACGCATCCCATGGTCGGGATCGGGATCGGCGGTTTCCAATCAGGAAGGCTGGGGCGATCGGCGATCAGAAGCGCTCGGGCCAGATACCGGTGCCGGCTGGAAACGATGGTCAAGCCGTCCTCGTGAGCGTCGACCGAAACCAGGCTTTCGCCGTAACCCACGTCAAGCTGGTTCATGCCGACCAGTTCGGGAAAGGTGACGGCGTTGTTCGCTTCAAGGACCCGCACGGTAGGGACACCGGAACGAAGCGAAGAGATCGCTACCGAAAGCCCCCCGGCGGTCCCTCCGACAACTACAAGGTCGTAATCGTGATCAGCCATGCAGAAAGTGTGCCAGACGCGGCCGGGCCGCCCGTAAAGGGCGGCCCGACAACATCATTGAGATTTTCCGAAGATCGGAAGTATCAGCCTTCGAATGCGTCCAACAGTTCGGTCAGCGGCACGAGGCCACCGTCGCCGTAGGTGCTGTCGTATTCCGACAGACGCAGCAGGTCCTGAGCGCCACGCTTCTCCATTGACACCGACGAGGCTCCGAGACCCGGAACGTAGAAGTCATTGAAGGCCGGGCCGTAGGCGGCATCGCCAAACGACGTCGGGGTCAGGTCACCACCGGCTGCGGTTGCGATCTGAACGAAGATCGACAGCGCATGGCAGTAGCGACGCAGCGAGTTGAACCAGTTCTCGTCCTGAGCCTCGTACGTCGAGGGGGTGCGCAAGTCGGCTTCGGCGATGCGCTCAGTAACCGGGGCAACACACTCTTCCTGGAACGCAGGATCATCCCAGATCTCGTCGTCGGTCGCACCGGTAGCAGCCAGCACGCCGTCAGCGATGGACTTGTCGGTGATGGTTGCACCCAAGTTGGCAAGGCCACCCGGGTTGTTCGACCAGATCGCGATCTCGCCGGCCAAGCCAGCCGCACCGGCACCACGGATTTCCGAGGAAGGAGTACCGAAGATCATCAGGGTGTTTGCGCCTGAGCTCTTGAACCGTTCGAAAGCAACAGCCAACTCGTCGTCCTGGGCCAGCGTGTCGCCGTCGCCCGCTTCGATGATTGCCGAACCAACAACTTCAATACCGCGAGCTTCGAGCTGGGCCAGCACGGATGCTTCCTGTTCGGCCGCCGCAGCGCCACCCATGGTGAACACGACCGCACCTTCGGTGCGACCCGTCTGTTCCAGAAGGTTCAGCAGGTTGATGGTCGAGTAGTCAGCGGTTGCGCTCGAGTGGAACCACGGAACCTTGGCCCGTGAAAGCTCGTCACCAGCGATCTCGCCACCAACCATGATGGTTGAGTTGGTGTCGGTGACGCAGACGTCGGCAGGACTGGCCGGGCCAACAAAGCCGCCGAGCACGGCGAAGCTTTCGTTGTCCTGGGTCAGTACGGAGCAAACTCGCTCGGCGTCAGCCGGGTCGATCGGGCTGTAGAAGTCGTAGACCGCTTCGACCATGCGTCCGTTGATGCCACCACGGTCGTTCAGGTCAGCAATAAGCGCTTCCCAGACGGCCTGCTGGTCACCCCAGCCGGCGGGGCTGAGGCCGAGGTCAACCAGAAGCTTGAAGTTGAGCATCGACACACCGACGTGGATGGTGTCGGCGGTGACGCCACGCCACGAGTCGGTGAGGACGATTTCCTCTTCAACCGGCTCGGCTGGCTCGTCAGTTTCAGTTTCGGCGGCAGCCGAGGTGGTCGTTGCTGGTTCTTCGGTGGCTGCGTCGTCTTCGTTGCTCACGCACGACGCGGCCAGCAAGGCCACCGCAAAGAGCGCGAGAAGACTACGAAGCGCTGATGAACGAAGCTTCTTCATGTTCCCTCCAAGGATTGACAGTTGCGAAAGTGCAAATGCAAGTGCTGAGTAAAGCAGACTGAGCGCCAATTGTCACCATTTCGTACCGTAACAACGTTGGCTCTGCCATGCTTCCGGTATGACCGAAACCTCCCAAGAACCCAGTGAGGGCATGGTTCAACTTCTCGGATGGACCGGTCCCTGGTCCGACGATGATCCTGACGCCAATTTCAAAGCCGAGGTCGCGGCGCACGCGCATCTTGATGCGTTGGCGACGGTGGAACGGCTCAGCGAAAACCTCGGAGTTCCGGTCGGAGCGCTCGTCCATTACGTGCTGGCCCGTTGGGCGAGCGAAGGGAGCAGCGCGCTGCTCGAAATCGGCCCCCGGATGACCCGTCGATTGCAGGAACCGTTCCTCAACGCGGAAGCCGAGGGGACCGACGCAGCCCGACTCGACGCCTACGAGCAGGTTCGCCAAATGGTGCACTGGCTCAACCTTCCCCTCGACCAGCCGGAGATCTACGAT
>Ga0075476_10000971_pt1 | contig 13240 bp, 6 predicted proteins | sample DEB08_DNA_5_FD_76339 | JGI IMG/M metagenome (GOLD analysis project Ga0075476, IMG submission 76339) | Aqueous microbial communities from the Delaware River and Bay under freshwater to marine salinity gradient to study organic matter... | ecosystem: Environmental > Aquatic > Marine > Coastal ...
AGTGCAGCATTCTCCACTTCTTGTGCCAGGTACCGGACCTGAGTGTTGTTGTCATTCAGGTCATCGGCACGGATAGCAGACCCAGCAAAGAACTGAGCCTTAGGATCATCAACGCTAGTTTGACGATAAATACGAATAGCTACATTACTGGCAGGTGCAGTATTAAAAGAAATAGTTGTAGCGTTGGCAAAGGAGTATTCAGTTGTAGCTTGGTCAACGTTATCTAGCGCTACTTTAACGTCAGCCTCTTCAAAGTATTCAAATGTAAAAGAGAAATTGGTTTGTGAACCATCCCCTGTATATGTATTTTGTACAGTTGCCATTGCTTAATTAGTTAGCGGTTTTGTAGTGGAAAGGATGGAGCTTGACCACGACGTTGGTCAATAATGTTAAATTCTTGTTGAATAGTTTTTGTTTTGATTTCATCGTAATTACTAAGACTTGCTTCAGCAGCAGCTTTAGCAAACCGTAGTTCACGATCTAGTTCATAGTACAAGTTAGCATAAACTTGTTCGTCAATCTGATGTCCTTCATTACGAAGTGCTTTAATTTGTGCACGCCATTCTTTGGCTTCATTGCTCTTCATGACGCGCTTGATTGCTTCACGGAATTTACCTTGCTTACCCATCAAGCTAAACAATTCAGATCGTTCTGCAGGTGTATATTCAACACCTTTACTGCTTTTGTTAAAGGTAGGACGTGCATCATATTCAATGTCAATAAGGAACTGACGTTCTTCAGATAGACCATCAGCAACTTTCATTGGCATGTATGCGTTCCAGAAACGATTAAAGAAGTTTTCAGTATAACCTACAGGCTTACCGTCAATCCAGTCATAAGCAGTTGGAAGTGCACTGTTGGGGTTGAATGTATCGAGGAATCTGTTACGGTTTTTAAATAGTTGGAACAGTTCTTGATTTAGTTCACGTAGTTCAGGTTGCATTAAACGACCAAGTTCATTACGGAAACCAGACAATGGAATCAAAGAGCTACCAAACGAAGCTCCCCAACGTGCAGCTGCAGCTGGGTTACCAGACAACACATCATTCATAGGCTCAAGACCAGCAAGGAATGATTTGTTTGTAAGGTTAGCACCAAGGACAAAGCCAGCTTTATTCATCAAAGATGTCCAGCTAGGTTCATCAATAGTGTCACTGTTATCCATAATGTCAGCAGTCACAGAAATGAAATCAGCCATAGGTCCAAGGAAGTCATAGCTGTACCATTTACCATCCCAACCTTTGTAGCTGCGAGGTTTCCAACCAAGTTGTTTACGGTTCTTTTGACGTTCCTTGTCGTAGTGTCCATTACCAGTCAAACGGTCTTGGGTAAACATAAATGCTGCACCCATTACCGAAGCAGTACCAATTGCCTTACGACCACGAATTTCTGCACGAAGAGTTTTAAAAGTCTGTTCTGCAAACTCATCAACAGGTAAACCACGTGCTTTAAGGATTTCAATAATCTCTTCACGAGTAAATTGTACACCAGGTAAAGCTAATCTGTTGTAGTCCTTCATAAAGACAGAAACCGGACTAAACTTGTTTACCATGCCAACCATGTTGTCCGCAGTACGTGGGAACATCAAGAATGGTTTGAGGAAAGGAGCACGGCTAATCAAACCACTAAGGGATCGTACGTTGTCAGTGTCCAAGTTAAGTGCAATTTCACGACTAGCAAAGTCAACAGCTTTGTCAGTAATCATACCTGACTTGTCGAACATGCTGTCATAAACTTCATTTTCAGCTTTAATGATGTCTGCTTTACTAAGCTGTGGACCGTAGCTATGTCGGATCATGCGGTCATATACACGTCCCCTTGCTTCAATGTTAGCGAGAGCAGCACGTGTAAAACCATCAAGAGCTGTCATAGCATTACCCCCAAACCTCAACCAAGGATGGTTAGCAATGTCTTGCATGGTCTCTGCCATGTTGTACAGAACCATAGGACCATCTTCACCTTCTTTTTGAGCAGACAAAGCAAATGAATGTAGAACGTCCATCGTTGCTTCGTTTTTAGCTACAAGATCATCACGCATGATGTAACCAACAGAAGTCGGATCAATAGCAGCCTTACTATACACAAATGACATATGTTTCATAGCTTTACTGAAAGTATCAGTGATAGCCATGTATTGATAAGAAGCACGTTTAATGGTTTTCATGTCACCAGCCATAGCTGCACCAGCAAACACACTAATAGGTTTCTGTACCATTAGGATAGCGTTACCAGCAAAAGCTTTGATTGGGGTAGAGAAAGCTGACAACACAGAATTGTAGATGTTACTCCAAACTCCTTGTACAATCTGATTAGGAATCTCAGGTTGTAAATCAATAAATGCCTTTTCAATGTTAGGTAGACTTTGATTGACAAAGTTATGCAACTTAGACAACGTATCAATGTTACCATCACTAAATTCCCAAGCCATCTGCAAAGGCACCAAGAAGTTAGGACGTTCTTGTGCCATGTAGCGTAAAGAATTTACAGAGTTCTTTGCACGATTGACAATGTTCTTTAATGCTTCTTCTGATTTTTCGTTTGCATTTTGACCAGCCTTAAGGAGAACCTCAGGGTTGTTGCTAAATCTTTTCCAAGTGTTAAGGAAGTTAAGCGAAGCACCCCAGTTGTAAGCAGCAAAACCTTTTTCAACCATCAAGTATTCAAGACGATCAAGGATCATTTCTTGTGCACGTCCAACTGCTTCTGTATCTTCCGCATAACGAGCACCTTCAGCAATATCAGAGATTTGACCAGCTTCAGAAGTCACAAGATAAGCAGCAGCTTTCTGAACATTCATATCAACGTAATCATCAAGATATTGCTTGATGGTTTTCATTACAGCATTGTAACCACTTTGAGTCAAGACACGCTTGTTTAGGTCTTGTACACCATCTTTGAATTGATCAAGTGTAGCTTTAAGCATTCCTGTATCCATCCTAGGATCAATCAGGATTTCAGCAAGCTTAGTACCAGCAGCATCAATCTCTTCAAACGACAATGATTTACCGTTTGGTAGCTCAGCTGAATACTTACCACCCTTACGAATAGTGTCTTTGATTTGATTGACAATCATACGTTTAGTTAGATTGTCTGCATCAAGACCAAGCTTACGTGCTGCTTCAGTTACAATACTACCAAGTCTACCATGTACAGTACCGATGTTATTTTGTACACGCACTGCATCTACGCTAGCACCGATGACACCACCAGGATCTAACGAACGAGCACCCGACTCTGCATCAGTAAATACATCGTGCACTCCAAGCAACGGTTTATCAAGATCGGTTGTTTTAGACAATTGATAAGCACCAATTTCATCTAGTGCATCCTCCTGGGATTGGATTGATTTAGAGAAAACATCTTCTGGTACTTCACCTTTAGCAGCAGCTTCGTTTAGTTCATCAAACAAAGCTTGTGCCGAATCAGGACCGGCAATATACTTAGTTGTTGCTTTGGTACCAATGACACCTTTTAAAAGCTTACCAGAGGCCTCTAGGAGGCTGCTGAACATGCCTAGACCAACACCTTCGTTAATACTCTTAGCACGCTTAACATCAGGGTCATCCCCGTCCATTGTAGCCCAATCCTTGCTGATCCAGCTAAACGTTTTAGGGAACATCTTTTTAAGTGTACCTTGGACGTTATCACCTTCCGCAGTTCGGGTGTTGGTATAATCGACAAGCACACCTGTGCCAATGTCCATACCAGCTTCACCAATAAGTTTTACTAATCGGTTCTGACCAATACTCCAACCAACCTTCCCTTGAAGACCAGCTCCCAAAGCCTTACCACCTCTGGCAAGGAACAAGTTGGGTACAACAAATGAAGCAATCTCCCTTGAAGCTTCAGCATATTCTGATTCAAACTTACGATACTTAGGGATCTTAACACCAGGAATCATGTTAAGAGTATCAGCAACATAATCCAGAGTACCAGCAGCAGTAGATTGCACTTGCTCAACCAAAGGTTGGGTTACTTCTTGTGCCTTTTCTGCTACCCCTTTAACAGCGTCAACAGCTCTACTAAGGCCATCCATACCAGAATACCCCCTAGGATCTTCTGTCTTAGGTTCTTCCTTTTTCGGAGGTTGCGTAACTGTAGTTGGTTCTTTCTGTTGTTCAGCTTGTTCTGCCTCCTGTAAAGCTTTATCTCTAGTCAATTGCTCAGTATCAGCCATCTGCTGTTGACGCATTTCATCTAGAACTGCATCATCTGGACCTTTTAGTTGGTCATCATATTCTTCAAATAATTCATCCATTGTCAATAAACCTCAAATACTCAGTAGGTATAGGTCCAGTCCAAGCTCCCTTTCCTGTTTGTCCAGCATAATGGAAGAAGTTACCAGCATCATCTACAAGTACGTCACCTAACCCCATGTTATGGCGTTGCGTAGTACCTTTGAAATCAGTCCTACCTTTTAGTCGGTGCATCATACCTACAATCAAACGCTGTCCTTCAGGACTTGCTAATTTAGCAGCCAGCTTTGGATCATCATAAGCGATATTTTTTTCCACCGCTTCATATTGTTTGGCTTGGAAAATAACATCTTTTACAGTGTTAGGGAATGCAGGGTGAGCTACGCGATTAAGCACGGATGCTGCAACAGCATATTCATCTGCAGTACCACGTGCTGCCTCAGCAGAGACAACGTAAGCTAAGTACTTGTAATCTTCCTCTGTAAGACCCTTCAAACCACCGCTAGCTGGTACATATTGAGCCATACCTGAACGGATAGACCAACGATCATTATGCAACCTTTGTGCCATCATCTGGTTACCAGCACCAGACATAATAGTATTGAGTTGCCTTTGAATGTCAGGAGTTACTTGATTAGATTTCTTCAAAAGTTCGGCATAAGTCTCCAATGGATCTTCACCAATTGCCTTAAGCTGTTCATTTAGAACTTGCATGGGATTAGCGTGTAGCATCTTGGCTACAAGTTGTACACGTTCAGAGATCTCTCCTTGTGCTTGGAACCTATTACGCATTGCAACGATCTCTTCACGGCTACCGATAATCTCTGGTGAAGTCAGTGCTCGTTGTCCGAGTGTACTATAAAGATTACGGATAGTGTTTAGTTTATCTTTAGTGGCACGTACTGAACCAAAGGCTCCTGCACCTGCTTGTCCAAAGTATTGAGAAAAGCCACCACCTTGTACATCATAGTAGTACCTGCTCTTTTGATTTTTAATGCCTTCAGTAAATTCATTGTTAATTTCAAGTAGTACTTTATCAGCAGCCGCACGTCGATCCATACCACCTTCAATCAGTTCATTGACACGTGACATGTATTTACGTTGTAGGTCCGTAACAATAACATTACCACCAAGAACATCAACACCTTTAGCAGTTACATACGGATTCCTTTTAACTAGAGTTTCAATGTCTTTCAAATGATCCCCATGGAAACCTTCACGCATCTTTTGCTGTCTTGCTGTAGATTGCTCAAATTCTTTTTGAAGGATAGGATGCTCTTTCTCAAGAATCTCAGGTGTAAGTGCATGACGCTGTTCAAGAAGCTTAAGACGTTTACGACGTTCGTCTAGCTCAGCACCACCCATACTAGCATTTTGCCATAGGTTTTGCAAAGCTTCAGGTGCACTCCAAGCAATACCAGCTTGAGCATACAACTCTTGTCCACGTCTAATCAAATCGGCAACATCACCTTCTGTGTAATCACCTCTAGATTGAAGGTACTCAATACCTTTTCTGATTGCATCTTCAGCAACAATCTTTTTATCGTACAGTTCGTTTTCACGCTCAATCTTTTGAGCATTGTAGATTGCTTTTTTAAAGTCATCAATACGATCTCGTTGTAGCGTAGAAAACTTACGACCATTCAATTCAATGTTTTCGTATTGTTTTAAGATTGCATCAGCAGCTTCTGGGTTAGACTTGTACAAAGCAGTTAGTTCTTCAAAGAACTTTTTGTGTGCACCAGGATAACCAATAGTCTTACCATTTTGATCAGGTGTGATCGCTACTGAATTGAGGTACTGACTAGCAGCAAATTGATTGGTTTTGTAAGTATCCTCTAGAACACCAAAAGCAGATTCCCTGTCAATATAACCACGATTAATGGCATACCCCTTTTCAGCAGCTTTGTTTAATTTAAGACTTGCTTCATCGATGGTAGGGAAAGCATGTTCAGCAAGTAAGCCAGGATTGATCAACGACAAGCCTGTATCTGCCATGTAGTCTTGACGGATACGTGACATGACAATTTGCTGTTCTTGCCGTGTCTTTAGTTGGCTGTTAATTGCTACTTGTTTTTGATTACCATTTTGATCGACATAATTGACAACAGTGTTATCTGTTTTAAGACGATCTTCAGCAATTGATTCAAAGTTAGCTGCAGCTTCTTTAGCAGTTAAGATAGCATATTGATATTGATCCCAACCAGAGCGACGCTCCAACTCTTTACTGACTTCATAAGGAGCACCTGCTTTGGTAGAATCTACTGCAGCAAGTTGGAATTGGGTATGTAGCGCACTAGCACCTTGCTCTTGCTCAACGTAACCAGCACGTGCTTGTTCACGTTGTTCTTTGTTTTGATAGAACTCTTCGGTTGTTTTTGCAATACGACCTTTGATGTATTCTTTGGCAAACATCTGACCAGCTTTCCAAAGAGTATCGGAAAACTGTGACAACTTTTGTACGTTTTCGTTTTGAATTAATTGGTCGTACTTTTGGATATTTTGTTTTGTTTCAATATTTTGCAACTCAGCTTTCTGTACATTAGACAGTTCATTGAGTTGATTTTGTTGACGCTCCCTTAGAAGCGGATCCACATTAGGAGCTTTTACCGGGTTAAAGCCTTGGCTTAGTTGCGAAGCTCTAAATTGTGATTCCAGATTTAATTCGTTCATTTGATAAGTGATCCAAGCTTCATATCAAGTTTAAACCCAGAAGAACCAATGTTACCCATTGATCCCATATTGGTAGGTGTATTGATACCACCACTGAGTGGATTAGTAGGAGGACTAAACTGTTTAAATGCTTGGTAAGCACCAAGACCAGCTTGTCCAATCTTTAACCATTCACCAGCAGAACTTTGGCTGACCATAGGCATATTCATAGCAGGAGGCAATGATTGCTCCATATACGGAGACATAGCCACGTTAGACCAAGCTTGTAGATCTGCACCATACCATTGACGTGCAGTACTAGCAAGATCATCAATAACCTTCATGTCAATACCACGCTCTGTCATAGCTAGTTCAGCCATGTTCTGGTAAAATCTACCACTAACATTCTTTAAGTTAGCAAGTTCAAAACTACGTCCTCGTCCTTCACCTGCTGCAATGTTAGCACCAAGTGCAGCAAGATGCTGTTGACGACCACGTTGCCTAGCAAAGTCTAAGCTACGCTTCTGTTCAACAGCATTGCTTTGAATATTACTAAAAGCATGTTGTGCAGCATCAGCATTAAATGCTCGCTGCGCATCATACATTTGTAGATTAACTTTATATCGATCAGCCTTCAATTGATTACGAAGGCGGATCGTTTCATTCATCTGTGACCGTTGCAGTTGTGCTGCACGGTTTGCCATCCTACGGCGTTCGTTTTCTTGGTCTGCTGCAGTAGGACCAAACATACCAAAAGGGTTGGACCCTAGTAAGTTTAGTCCAAAAGAAGCAGCTCCCATAATAGTCCCAATTGGCATATTTAGATTCTCCTGTAGAAGCGTGAATTATACTTACCTTCCCAATCGAAACCAAGTAGGGATACAGGGAAAGGTGTCGTGCCTTTAATAGTGATGTTTAAGTTATCGTTACGTTGGTAGATAGGTACAACATGTGTTGCATTAGCTTGCATGTTGACTTCACCAATTTCATATTCATACGGCATAGTTACACTAGCAGTATGTGTGTAGTCATTAAGACCATCAATTTTAATTTGGTAATCCACCGGACCACTTAGTCCAGTTTGCACACGTAGTCTATGTAAGATTAGGTTAGATTCAGGATCATTGCGTACTGACTCACCATCCTGTTGGTACACATATAACTTGGGTAGTGTAAGCTCCATGTCATAGTTGTAACCGATTACAATGTCAGTACCACGGTAGTCACCAGGCAATTCAAATGTATTGTTACTCAAAACATTTGGATACAACACAGCACCGTTAGAAGCACCTAACACTACTGCCGCTAAAGTTTTATCAGACAGTTTTGAGTAAGGTAAATAAACCCTAGTGTTAGTATTTTTAATGTATTTAAACCTAGAATCAGGTCCAACCAAAGTACCATCTGCTAAAGTTGGCTCGTCAGTAACGACATAAGCTTCAGTAATTTTGTTGCTTACAATGCGGTATGCTATAACTAAACTACCAAATTCAGAGCTAGCCCATGTTACAAGTCCATCTGCAGAGGTTATATCAGCATCTACTATTTGTAAAGTGCTGTGTATTTCTCTGTGTGGATTCACATAAAACAAATCCAAACACACATCAGTTTTTTCACCAGTAGGAATAGTTAGGAAACCTTCCTCACTAGACTGAGACATGTCATAGGATTCAATAACACCCTCACTATCAGTATTACCAATCACATAGAATGTATTTGCATCAAAGAATTGGTGCAACACTTTTGTAGTGGTCTTCCATTTATACCATGTCGATAGTTCACGTTTATCACGTGATGAGCTAAGGAACCTAAATTGATACAAGTCGTTTGTACCTTTAGTACCGAGAGAGATCAACGACAAAGCAGAAGAAGCTGCCATGCTGTCAACACTTACTGGTACAAGTTCAGGTACAACAACAGTATCGTCATTCATCAACGGAGGACGATCTCTGTTAATGTCAAGCAGTTCAAACAAACGTGTGTACAGCGGTGTCTTAGACACAAACGCATGTGATGTACCAACGGAAACTGGTTGAATCTTTTCGTCAGTTTCGTAGCTACTAAGTCTAGAGATCTTTACAGTTTTAGGACTGAACAAGTCAGAGTCAGTACTCAGCATGTGCTGCTCACTGCTACCATACAACACCAAACCAACTGCAGTAGGTAGTGCATGATTCAAGAAAGCAGGACGTGTACCAACAGCAGAGATGTCAATAGGATCGTCATCAGTAGCGACTTGTGCTGACGTGTTGAAGAAGTTAAAGTAGTCAGCAGCTTTACTCATAATAACGTTACCGTTAGACAAGAAGCCTAGTCGGTTACGATAAAAGAAAAGGTTTGAAATTTTTTGTCCTACAAATGTAGGTAGTGGGTTAGTGTCTTTGTCTCCTACAAGCCTATTAATCCAAGTGACAGGTTCATATTTAAATGATCCATCAGCTTGACGTACAAGCTGGTGCGGCATAGTAAGTGGGTCAAGTTTATACTTTAATCCAGGTGCAATGGTTTCAACCCAACTACCTACACCTGACGATGCTACAGTATTCTCTGAAGTTGCAGTAGTTTCAAACTGTACATACATGTCGTCAATATCGACATCTGTAGTATTGATGACTTTTACAACGTGTCCGCTGACGCTTTGGCTTGGAAGGAAAGAAGTGTTAGGCACACTGTCAGTGAATCCGTATATAGCGTTAGCAGTTGTACCACCGTTGACTGAAATAGAAAATTCAGGTGTTGTTGTACTTACGTTATAAGTTAACTGTGTAGATGCAAAAAAACTGTCATCAACATCAATGACATCACCATTTGTGTAACCAGATCCTTTTTGTGCAATAGTCGCTTTAGTTACAACACCACCTGCAACTAACAAATTAACTCTGAGGCCAGTACCAGTACCTCCGGTTGTAGGTATATTGTATTCTTGTCCATCAGAGTGTGTAGTAGCTGAATTGGTGACAGTTAAAGTATCAGTAAACCTTTTCAAATAAACACCAGGTCCTACTACTGTTGCGGTAAAATCTGCGTTATTACTCTCGTAGTGTTGTGCAGCAGTATTGGCAGCAACGGCTTGATTGATTTCCTGTGCCAAAAAAGCTACTACGTCTTCAATATCATTATGTGAATTGTTTTGAGTATTCGTTGTAAAAGTTTCTGTTCTTTCTACATCATCGTTGTCCTTGTATGTGAGGATAACTGAATAGTGTGAATTTGAATCATAAGTGTTGATGTAGAAAAAACCATCATGTATTTCTGATGGAGATTCATCAGTAGTCATACTGACAGTCTTAGCTTTGTTCAGTACAAACGTATAATCGTTGATTGTCAAAAACTCTAGATCATCTGCAGTAGCATCCTTTAGATATGCGTTACTTGGTACAGTTGTAATTGCACAGTTAGCGACATCGGCGTCGTAAACAGCACGCTTACCAGTTAAAGCTGTCTCAACATCCGCTACAGCTTCATCGTACCCGATGTTAGTAGCATGGGATTTAGCATCATCATATTCACCTTTTGCAGTCTGCAGTTGAGCAGCGGTGTGAGTTGCTGCTACAGGTTGCTGCAATTCATAGATACGGTAACCTTGACTAGCAATTAATGGGTACTGATTTGTACGCTCAGATCCTTTACTTACACCTGTTACAGCTAATGTTACATCTGGATAACCATCTAAAGAAAGCACTTCACCATCCCAATAACCTGTCCCATTAGTGTTAATTGAAACCGTATCAATTTTGTAATTACTTGTGCCACCAACCTGAGCAAATGTAATATCAACAGTAATCCCTGTACCTGTACCGCTTGAAGTAGTTGCGATATTAGTTGTACTGCCAGTGTTAGTTAAATTAAAAGCGTTCTTCTTTACACTTACAGACAAAGCTTCTCTTGTTAATATTGTTCCATTATTTTTAACAAGATATTGTCCACTAAAGTTTTCAAGGATACCAGATTCAAGAGTCTCTTCTACATCAACAGTATATGTATTAGATACACTAAACAACTTAGTAACTGTTGTGTTTTGACCAGCGGTTACAGCAGCTAAGGTGTCTTCTTTTTCACGCAGTGTGTCAAGTTTTGTCCCCACCAAAGCTACAGCAGTGTTTAGGTCGCTGGCTTTAGTTTTTAAAGTTGCTATATTACATGTCCCAGGTACACCTGTGTTGGTACCCATGTCAACAACACGGACACCACCATCAATAAGACTCCACACACGGAACACATTATCTGCATACTGTGCAATATATTTCTCTTGCTCATCACGCAAGATGTGGAACCATTTAGCACTGTCAGTTAAGTTTGCACCATGAAGGTTAGATACAAACTTAGAACCAGGACGCTTGAGCATACCCAAAGTAAAGTCAGGATATACATTGACTGCATCCTTTACTTGACCAGGACGTTTTCTGTTGTCAGGTTGCTGGGAAATACCAGCTAAAAGATTTGGGATTCTTTGGGTAATACTGCTCATTGCCTCATAAGTCCACGGAAGGGTTGATAGCTTTGGTAATAGTTTTCTCCGTCACGGAAACCAAAGATGTTGTAGTCACCTTGGTTACACTCGTCATCCAGTGCATAAGCACGGGTCAGTTGTTCTTGTTCCATCAGCATTTGATTCAACGCTGCATCACCAACCATCTTTACAGCACACATACGTGCAGCACGTGCAGTGATGTAAGCTTGGATAGCAGGAGGCAGGTGTTGGTAATCAAAGTAATAGACAACATCAGCATAGATAGTTTCGGTAAACTTATAGGTATGGTTATACCGATCATACAAGAAACCCTCACGTCGTACAAGATCGTACTTTCCGTAATGTTTCTCTTCGTTGGCATCCATTGACAGAATGTTAGTAGGATAAGGAATCATACTAGTATTACTGTCAGGTTGCATTGCCACCTTACGTTCAACATTAAAAGTCCATCCTTCTAGTTGGACCATACGACTGACTTCACGGAGAGTGTTTACAGGGATGGCAACCTCAGGGTTCTGTAGATTGAGCGTGGTGACAGGAGCCTGTCCCACTGAGCTAAGTATTTGATTTACAGCATCCAGTTCTGTGGACACAGCATAAGTAGGAAAAGACATGTCGAATAGATATAAAAAAAGGGGACCCGAAGGTCCCCAAAGTTTGCGACGATAGTTACTTGGTAGTTGTCAAGTAAAGCTCAATATCAAGCGTTAGCAGGATACGTGGTACCGAAGGCTGCATCAGCAGAAGCACCAGCGTACAGTTCAACGCAAGCAGCAGGGTTCAGGAAGTCAGCACCCATAGCCAGGCGACCCAGGATCACGTCACCCTGATAGATCACGGAGACATCACCGGAAGTCACTTGCACCTGAGGAGCAATAGCTTCAACACAACCAGCACCTTCACGTTGGAAGATCAGACCGCAGGAAGCATCGAAGGCAGCTTGCTCACCGTAGTTGTTGTTCATGCCGGTCACGCCACCGCCGTCTTCCAGCTCGTCGTTGTTACCAACAAAATCACCGGTGTTGCCAGGGTTGGCAGGACCACCAGACACACCATACTTGATACCGTAGTTACCCAGGAACGGAATGTTCATGGACTTGTAGATCTTGATACCAGCGATTTCGATGATACCTTGACCGGACTGCAGAGCAGTACCTTGAACGTCACGGTTTACCAGTCCGTTGGTACCAACTGCTTGAATCAAAGCATAGTACTGGCGAGGGTTCAGAACACCAACACGTCCATCTTGGGACACGCCTTTTTCATCCATGGCAGCAGCTGCATCATAGAAAGCAGAGACCAGAGATGTTGCATCGAAAGCCTTATCTGCAGTAGCACCCACTTGAATTTGGGTACCACCGGGTTCCCGCATAGTGGCAGGAGTACCAGCCTTGACGACAGGAGATGCTTGACGTGCGCCTTTTGCAAGAGCACGGAAGATCAGACGGTCATACTTTTCAGCAAGAGCATAACCAATCTTGCGGGAGATCTCAGAGCGCAGATCATAGTGAGACAGAACTTCATCGAGTTCGTACACAAATGCACTGGAGATCAAAAGGTCATCACAAGTGATGGTCTTCTCTGCCACTGGCGGACGACCGTCACCATCACCAAGGATGCTGTTACCAGGAGTATGGTACTCAGCACTGGTACGACCTGTGTAGATGAACTGAAGACTCTTACCGTTCTTCAGCGTACGCTTCATAACAAGGTCACGAGCAATCGTGTTATTTTGGAAGCCTTTGAACATTTCACCCGAAAACAGTTTCAGGTAAAGAGCACGAGCGTCACCGGCAGCATTAAGCTGACCACCACGAGTGAGCTGTGCAGGATTAACAGAACTTTGAAAAGCCATTGTAATTAAAATAAAAAGAGATAAGTGTTAACGTTACCTCTAAGCGCTTAGAGTATTCAATTGTAT
>Ga0075476_10000979_pt1 | contig 13203 bp, 6 predicted proteins | sample DEB08_DNA_5_FD_76339 | JGI IMG/M metagenome (GOLD analysis project Ga0075476, IMG submission 76339) | Aqueous microbial communities from the Delaware River and Bay under freshwater to marine salinity gradient to study organic matter... | ecosystem: Environmental > Aquatic > Marine > Coastal ...
GAGCAAGAGCTTGCTCAACCCAAAAAGGTTCCAGAAAAAGATCCTGAAAAACTAGAACCACCACCAGAGCCACCAGCGATTGTAAAGCCAGTATTCGCTCCATTAGCAAAGATGATTAGTAGTGCTGCTGTTGATGATCTGAAAGCAATTTCTAAAACTAGCAAAACGAAAATCCAAGATGTAACTAGAAATGTAGAGGCGACCAAGTTTATTCAAAAAAATCAATTCAAACAAATCGGAGATACTTTCCGTAAGTTTGTAGAAAATCCGAAACCAGATAGCAAAGCAACTACATTAGTTCCTAGAAAGGGAACACCATTCGCTGGTTTGCCTGCAACTGGATCTACAGGATTTATGGACTCTATACTAAATGAAAAGAACAGTCTAGGAAATCTGTTGTCTGGAACAATGGGAAATATCGATGTTCAGAAACTTTCTGCTGAAGCAGATGCTGTGGAAAAACAGTTACGCGAACCAATTTCAGATGAAGAGAAAGCAAGAAGGGAAGCAGAATCTGATGCCGAAGGGCGAAGACTTGCAGCGGCTGAGGCAGATGCTGAAGGTACAGTTCCTGTTGTCACTGGAACACCAGAGGAACAGGAAGCAGCTCGTGTAAGAGCATCGAAGATATTTGGTTTCAATCTACCTGGTGGAATTCAGACCTGATGCCAGCTATACATAGAAATGAAGATGCTCGTGCTTGTGGCGCAACTACAATCGTCACTGGACAATCTACTGTTTTTGCAAACGGAAAACTTGTTTCTGTGAATGGAGATGAAAATAGTCATGGTGCTGGTGCATTGATAGCTGGTTCGAAAAATGTATTTGCTGAAGGAATAGCTGTTGTGAATAATACACCAGATTCTGCTGCTGAAGATGATGAAGATCATGTTAATACTCAGACTGCAGCTGGGTCATTGAATGTGTTTGTAGGTGATCTATAGTATATAATATGACCCCTCGTGACATTACTCATTATAATGTAAAACAAATCAAATGTAAATGGACTTTTTTGAATAAATAGCATCAAGGAGAAAAAACAAATGCCAGTTGCTACAAAAACAATCCAATACAAAGATTTTGATTTGAGTTTCAGATCTCATCCTGTAACTGGTAAACTGTTGTTGAAGAAGAATAATGATGCGGTCAAGCAAGGTGTGAAGAACCTCGTTCTTACAAACAAATTTGAACGAGTGTATCGCCCAGACTTTGGTTGTGATATAAGGCGACGTCTTTTTGATTTGATAGAGGCTACGACTGAATCTGAAGTTGAAACTGATATAGAGTTTGCATTTTCTACTTATATTACAAGAGCACAACTTCTAGATGTTACCGCTATAGCAGACAATGATCGTAACTCCCTCCGCGTCAATATTGTGTATAGACCGATAAATGCAACTGAGCCTGTAGAAACCACGCTTATCCTAGAAAGAGTTCGCTAATGCCAGCCAATACAGCAATATCCGTAACTGGTCTAGATTTTCCATCAATCAGATCAAACCTTCAGACATTTATTCAGGCGAAACCAGATTTTGCTGATATGAATTATGAAGATTCTGCGATCGGAACTTTGCTGGATCTTCTTGCTTACAACACATACTATAACGCCATGTACACAAATATGGCACTCAACGAGTCATTTCTTGATACTGCGCAGCTATACGAAAGTGTCGCCTCCCGTGCGAAGGAAATAGGATATCTCCCTCGTTCGGCGTATGGAGCGACCGCCAATGTCAAGATTACATTTAACACAGCAGTTGCAACTGAAGTCAGCCCAACTTTGACTATTCAAAAGAATACAAAATTTTCAGCTTCTGTTAATGGTGTTTCATATGAGTTTGTCACGCCAACAACATATACTATTAATGCAAACACTACCAATGGTTTTGCGGATTATATAGAAATTGTCGAAGGTGTTCCACTTCAGCACGATTTTGTATATACCGCAGCCAATACTTCATTCATTCTACCAAATGATCTAGTCGATACAAGAAGCATTTCTGTTCAAGTGACGTCGGGTGGGGTTGCACAAACATATACAAGAGCATCCGACCTTAAATCGGTTGGGGCAACAACTCGTGCATTTTTTGTAGAGGCTGATAGAGAAAAGAAATATAAGATAACATTTGGCGATGGTGTTATTGGACAAAAGCCAGATAACAACGATATTGTTACAGTCGATTATCGAGTGTGCAGCGGAAGCCGACCCAATGGTGCAAACAACTTTACGTCATCGGCAACGATTTCGGGCGAAACCGATTACAGTATCACGATAGCACAAAGAGCATCTGGCGGTGCTTATGAAGAGGGAATAGAACAAATTAGATATAATGCCCCTCGTGCATATGAAACCCAAAACAGGGCTGTTACAGTCGAAGATTATAAGCGAATCATTCTTCGTGAGTTTACAAACATCGGTGCTGTTAATGTTTGGGGCGGCGAACAAAATGATCCGCCAATTTATGGTAAGGTGTACGCATGCGCGAAGCCAAAGGTTGGTAATATTATTTCAGCAACGGAAAAAGAACGAATTAAACAAACTCTGAACAAGTATAATGTCCAATCAATTGATGCTGAGTTTGTTGACCCGTCCTTCTTATATATCCGACCAACGATCAGTGTGCGGTATGATCCAAATGAAACAACTAGAACTGGTGCTCAACTTGCATCTTTAATTGGTTCAAGAGTTACATCATATGAAACCACAAATCTTAATACATTTGAGGGGTCTTTTAGGCTTTCGCGGTTCTTAGATGAAATAGATAACGCCGACCCTTCGATTGTTGGTTCTCAAGCAAAGGTTGAAGTAGAACGTAGGATACAACCAAGAACCAATGCTAAACAAACATACACGATTCAGTTCAATCGTACAATATATCACCCGCATGCAGGACATAAGTATGCGGTGAGCAGTTCAGCATTTACATATAAAACAAGAGCAAATTGTTATTTTGATGATGACGGTGAAGGGAAGCTCAGAATATATTATAACGCAAACAACAAACGAATTTATGTCGAATCATCTGCAGGAACTATAAATTACAATACAGGGAAGGTTGAAATAACCAACTTCCTGCCAAATTCATATGTTGGTGATGACCTAAGTATTATTGTTCAGGTTGATTCATATAATATTTCTCCAGTGAGAAATCAGATATTATTGATTTCAAATACTATCGTAGATGTAGTTGATGATATTTCAAATCTTCGTGCATCAAGGTTGGAGGTAACGACTATCGGAAGCACAGCTTCACTGAATCAAACTGGCGTTCAAACAATAACATCGTACTAGAAATATGGCAATTTCCGGAGCAGAAGACACAGTAACAAAGATCTCCTCGCTTGTAGAATCTCAGTTTCCTGAGTTCATGCGCGAGGATGGTCCTCGTTTTGTTGATTTTCTCAAAGCATATTACGAATTTATGGAACAAGCATCGACCGCTAATGGTCCGATGCCGATTCATGCTGCTCGGAGTTTACCCAATTATACCGACATTGATAGAACGCTTGAGAGTTTTGTCGAAGAGTTCCGTAAAGAATTCATGACATCTATTCCCAAGAACATACAATCTGATAAGAAACTTTTGTCGAAATATATCAGAGATTTTTATCGGTCACGAGGATCTCAATATTCTTATGAAACTCTTTTCAGAGCCTTGTTTGATGATGAGGTTCTATTTTATTATCCAGGCGAGGATATACTCCGAGCCTCAGACGGTCGTTGGATAAAAACAACTACAGCAATTGTTGGTCCACCATTTACAGGAAACATTGACGAGTTTGGTGGTCGTGAAATAACAAGCTCGAGCGGCGGTACAGCTACAGTTCTTGAGGTTTATCGTATTCAACTCAAAGGTGTTGTTCAGTATGTCTTGACTCTTGATAATGTCAAGGGCGATTTTGTAGACGGTGACTTTGTAACCGATACTGAAGGAACTTCTGCTGAAGTTTTATCCTCAGCAGGCTCTTTGATTCAGATAGATATTTTGGATGGTGGTGCTTTTCATAATGTTGGAGATATACTTAATATAACTGGTACAACCAGTGGTGCCGCTAGCATAGGTGTGGTTAGAGCTACATCGACCGGAACAGCTGTAACTGCTAGAATCGTTGACGGTGGTTCGGGATATGAAGTTGGCGCCAATAACATAGTTACTGTGAGTGGCTCACCGGGAACTGGTCTTGATTTATCTGTCACCGCAATTGCAAACACTTCAACTGCAAATCTAGCAGTTCAAACTATTTTGCCTGTTGCTACGGTGCCTCTGAACCAGGGTCCGAACTTTCAGGCTGGACCAAACACGGCGACTCTGACATCGCAATTTGCTACTGCTAATGTTGCTAATACACTAATTCAAGCACTCAAATTTGAAAATATTACTTTTGGTGCTATATCGAAAATTAGGATAAATGATGTTGGCAGTGGTTATACGACTTTGCCTGGACTTAATATAAAGAATCAACGAGTTTTTGATTTGGGTGAACCGAGTAAATCTTACAGTGGTGCAAGACGTGGTCATGATGCAATTTTGGTTTCGAACGTTGCCCCCGGAACAGCATCAGTAATTCAAATTACATCTGGTGGTTCAGCTTTCCAAAAGGGCGAAATCGTTACGTTTACGAATCAAAAAACTCAAGTGGATAATGATACATCTACATTAGACCGAGATAGCAAAACTGTCACAACAACAACTGCTTCTCATTATGATGGTTCTGGTGAAGCTGTTGTTTCTGGTGTTATTCAGAATCCTGGTTCGTATTTCGATACAAAGGGTTTCTTAAGCTGGGATAAAAAACTTCAAGACAATTATTATTATCAGGAATACTCATATGTCTTGAGAGCAACAACGAGACTCAAACAATATCGTAATATTGTTGAAAAGATCCTTCACCCTGCTGGAACAAAAATGTTTGGGCAGGTTGATATTGTTATCACTGCTAATCTACAACCGACTGCTATATTTACGTTGCCTTCGGTATTTCCAGTCGATGAAGAAGAATCTGTCTCTGCTTCTGATGAGTTCGTACAAGGCACTGTATTTGCTACAATATCTCAGAGTGAAGCAGTAAGTGCTGGTGATGCTGTCGATGCAGTAAATGTTGCTGTCGGTGAGCTGATAGAAAATGCAAGTGCTTCTGATGCAACTGATGCAACTATTTTTGCAAGTGGTATTCTTAATGAAACTACAAGCGCAACCGATTCTAAGGTTGTAACAGTCGACTTTGCTCCTGCTATCAATGAATCTGTATCTGCGAGTGAATCTCAAGTTCAGCAAACCGACTTTGCTCCTGCTATCAATGAATCTGTATCTGCGAGTGAACAGCAAATTGCAGAGCACTTTATACAAGACGAATACTATGTCCAAGTTCAGTATGCCAACAATGTCATACTAGAGTATCAAAGTCAGCAGATTCAACAATATCAATCTGTTCCAATCGAGGCGCTCGATGGAAATCCAAGACTTGTTACTGCCGTCTCGCCAGATGCAGGTCTTACAGCTTCCTTCGCTGGAGGAACACTCAAAGCGAACACAGGCTCTATTCAGGTTGGCGGTCCAGGCACCAATCTCATATTCGTACCAGTTTCAACTGGTACACCAAGCGCAATATTCGCGGTCAATACGATCTTCTCGAATACTGCCTTCACGCTGCGCACTGACTTCTTGCCAGTCACAGCAAATGCAAGATTCTCTTACAGCACTGCGTCGTAAGAGTATAAATAGCGATAGAAATTTAAATATTCTACGATCTAGGAGGTAAATATGACTGTAGAAAAAATTAACATCACTGATACAACTGATGCTTCAGTTGTTCGTGGTGGTTCACTTGGGGATACGGTTGATCCTCATGGTTATTATACATTCACGTGCATCGGACCAGATGGTAATGTAAAGTGGGAAGATGATATCGATAACCTTGTCACAACAGTTGGAAAGAATGCTCTTCTTGACGTTTTCTTCGGCACAGGAGTTCAGGGTGCTGGTAAGACAACTTGGTACATGGGTCTTGCTAACTCTGCTCCAACGGTTGCTGCTGGCGATACGATGGCTTCGCACTCTGGCTGGGTAGAAAAAACTGGATACAGCCAATCTACTCGTCCTGCTGTTACTTTTTCAGCAGCCTCGAGCGGAAGTAAAGCGACTGCTTCTGTTGTCGCATTTTCGATTAACGCAACTGCTACGATTGGTGGAGCTTTCGTTGCCAATAATAACACCAAAAGTGAAACTTCGAGTACACTTTATTCTGTAGGTGCATTCACTGTTGGTGATAAAATTGTTACCAGTGGTGACACGATTAACGTAACATATACTGCTTCTGCATAATAGGATTTTTCTATGCCAGGTGTTGTTTCAGAATATTTTAGACTGCATAACGCAAAGCAGTTGTATGAGTCAATTGGTGAAGCATCGCCCGATGTTTATTACTTGTTCATCGGAAGGACGCTTCCGCATGCGGATGATACGACGGGAAATGCACCTACACCAAAAAATAGTGTAACAGAAACAGCATATGATCCTTGGCCATCGATGATTGCTATGAAACGAGTCAATGAATCTGATGAAAGATTTTTGACTACACGCCATAATTGGGTGACGAATAGATTGTATGAAGAATACAATGATAGAACTGATAATTTAGATACTAAGAATTTCTATGTTATTCAGAATGACGATAATTATGTTTACAAATGCATAGATAATAATAGCGGAGCGAACTCTACAGTAAAGCCAACAGGAACAAGCACCGATATCATTTCTACCTCCGATGGATATCGTTGGAAATATATGTTTTCTATATCTGCAGCAGATAAGGCACGGTTCGCAAGTCCAGCATTTATTCCAGTCAAAAAAATTGATAGCGACGACGGAAGTAATCAGTTTTTAGTGCAAACAGCTGCGGCGAATGGTGCTATAAACCATATCAAAGTTACAGCAAATGGCAGTGGATATTTTGCAGAATCTGGAAACGTTGTTGCAGCAAACAGTTCTTCCGTAACAATTGCAACTACAGCAGCTGCTAACGATTCATTCTATGTTGATTCTGCAATATATTTTAAAGCTGGCAAAGGTTTGGGCGAAATCCGTAGGATTATTGCATATGATGGTTCTACTAAGGTTGTGACAGTTAATGGTGCATATACAACTGCAACGATTGCAAATACACAAACACAATATGTTATTAGTCCAAGAGTTGTAGTAAAAGGCGACTCGGGTGCTTCATCGACAAACCTTGTAAAAGCATATGTTTCTAATACTGCTGGAGGTCAGGTTCGCAAGATAGATGTAATTGCAGCAGGTTTGAATTATGGTAGAGCGAATGTTGCTATAGTAGCAAACAGCTCATATGGTTCTGGCGCAACTGCTCAGGCAATTATATCGCCACCTGGCGGGCACGGGAAAGAAGCGTGGAAAGAATTGTATGCTAAGAAACTTGTTCTGAATGCACAACTTGCTGGGGCTGAAGGTAATACGCTGCCAACAAATAATGATTTTAGATCTGTTGGTATTATTGCAAATCCTTTGTTGAGGAATGGACAAGCTGCAAACGCAAGTATCATTGATCAATGTTTCAGGTTGACGCTGACTAATGTTTCTGGCGATTTTACTGCAGATGAATTGATCACAAGTAGTGTTGCGGCAGATGCAACAGGATACGTTGTTCGGTTTTCTAATACAAATGCATCCGGCACAGAAGGTATATTAAGATTGACTGATGTTAAGTCTAAAGGAACAGGCTTGACATATACTCTCAATTCAACAATCACTGGTGCAAATTCGGGTGTGACTGCGACGTTGTCTGCATTTGCTAGACCAGCGGTGAGAGAGTTCACTGGTGATGTGTTATACTGGGAACAGCGTGATAAGATTTCACGTGACCCAGCACAAATAGAAAGTTTACAATTTATCGCTCAATTCTAGAATATATAGAATAGAGATAATAAGGAGTTCACGGAATGGCAACTGAAGCCAATACAAATAGTCTGGTTACGAATCTAAATGTAGATCCGTATTATGACGATTTTGATGAATCGAAAAATTTTCATAGGATCTTGTTTCGCCCAGGTTATTCTGTTCAGGCTCGTGAGCTTACACAGATGCAGTCGATGCTGCAAAATCAAATTGATCGGTTTGGTTCACATATTTTCAAAGAAGGTTCAGCAGTCCGTGGCTTAGAAATTAATCATAAATCAAAACAAGAGTTTATTAGGGTTAGAGATAGCGGTGGTTTGTCTAATGTTGCTGCTAATGTGTATTCTCTATTAAATAAGACCATTCGCGGAACAACCAACCGTCTGACTGCAAATGTTGTAATTGTTAATGATGGTTCTGAAGCAAACACACCTCATCTAAAGACGCTTTATGTAGACTATACATCTGGAAATAATACCATAAAACAAATGGCGGTCGGTGAAATTATAGAGTGGACTGCCAACACTACAAATGCAGCAAACGTTCAGATGAATGTCCACTCAGTTGGGCAAGGCACGTTGCTTTCTGTAGGTCCTGGAGTTTTATTTGCAAAAGACCATTTCATTCGTGTTGGTGCACAGAAACTAATTTTAGACAAATATGTTCCATCTAATTCAACATATCGCGTTGGGTACAATATTGTAGAAACAATTGTTACAGACCTAGATGATAGCACTTTACAAGATCCAGCTCAAGGTGCATATAATTATACAGCTCCAGGCGCCAATCGTCTAAAACTATCTGCGGTTCTAACTAAAATCGGTCCAAATGAAATTGCATCAAATAATTTTGTTGAGCTCGTACAATACACAGGTGGACGTGTTGAAGCATCATCTGTTAAACCACAATATGGTGCAATTAGAGATTATTTTGCTGAACGAACATTTGACGAATCTGGAAATTATATAGTCAAGGGTCTGCAGCCTAGAATTCGTGAACATCTTGTTGTCGGTAACAACCAAGGTGTATTCTTAAATTCTTCAATTGATAATCAAGTAATCAACGGCGTTAAACAATCTGGAAACAACGAATTGATGGTTGTTGAGATTCAGCCAGGAAAGGCATATGTTAGAGGTTATGACAATGAAATTTATGTTCCTCAACGTGTTATAATTGATAAAGGTATTGACTATGAAGAAATCAATGATGCACAAATCTATGCGTCATATGGAAACTATATTGATGCGCACGAAGTTGTTGGTAACTGGGACACAGTAAATCAAAAAACTGTAACACTCCGAGAAACTCAACATAAGAGTACTGCGAATGGTACATTTTCTACAACCGCTGCTTCTGGTACATCGATGGGCACTGCACGTGTTCGTGATGTGCAATATGTTTCTGGTATTCCAGGAAGTAGTGACGCTCGATACAGAATATATCTGACAGACATAAAGATAACCGATACCGCCAAAACATTTGCTGATGTTAAGAGTATCCATTATAATGCTAATACTGGTTTTTCTGATGCAAAGGCAAGCGTCTATGGCACAGCAACATTAAACGATGCTGAATTTAATCGGGCAGTGTTCAGATTACCAGCAAGGGCGATAAGAACTCTTAGGGACTCGTCAGACGCCATTGATATAAATTACACTTTCCAAAAAGAGTTTGATTTTTCATTCAGCTCAAGTGGTACAGCTACAATAAACTCAACTGTTGCCGCAGAAACTTTCACTGGTAGCGGAACACTTTCTGATGCAGTAGCACGTGATAACTATTATGTTGTCCTAAACGAATCTGCCAACACAAGCAACCTGACAGGAACGATTACGATTTCCGGAAACACTGTTACAGGTTCGGGGACTGCGTTTGCGACTCAGCTCAATGTTGGCGACGTGATTTCAACTACAGGTTCTGACACTTATGTGATCAATGAAATTACAAATACGACATCTGCTAAAGTTCTTGGGACTGGTCACTCGGTTGGTGCTGGAAATGCATTCCACAAAAAACTGTTCCAGGGTCAAGTTATCGACATGGGTGGTGTTGGTATGCAGGGAGCAAGCAGAACAGTTTCTGTTGCTTCCACAACTCAAGTTGATCTTGATATTCAGGAAACTCTCAATAGCCCATCATCTATCACGGCAACTGCTTTCGTTCGCATGGCAAAGAACGATGTTCAGGAGGCAACCAAATCTATAAATCGTGGGCGTTATGTTCAACGAACTATTGCTTCTGATACGGCAGGACCATGGAACCTTGGTCTTTCTGATGTGGTTAGAATCGTTTCTGTTCGTAAAAAATCAGGATCAGACTTCACAACTGCAAGTGAAGGCAGCGATGTAACATCGGACTTCTTCTTAGATTCTGGGCAGCGTGATAACTATTATGATCACGGAAAACTAGAACTCAAGAATAGCAGCACATTGACTATTTCTTCCGGTGATCGGTTACTTATTGAGCTAGACTATTTCAGCCATTCTAATAGGGATCGTGGTTTCTTCAACTTCCAATCATATCCTGTAGATGATACATCGCCAACAGGTGCAAACATTGCAACATATGAAGTTCCTATTTTTAAATCAAAAACTTCAGGCGAATCATTCAATCTTCGGGATTGTATTGATTTTAGACCAAGGATCGCTGATACTGCAACCGATACAACTTCGGTTGGTTCTGCATCAAACAACCCAGCAGCATCTACGACATTTGTTGAACCTGCTGGTGGTTTAGATTTTCCATCCGCAGATAGTTTGTTCCAAACTGATTTGAGTTATTACTTAAAACGCACAGATCTGATTATAATGGATAAGGATGGGATTGTTGATAGCGTTCGAGGAATACCATCTAACAATCCTAAAACCCCGCCACCTCCTTCTGATAAGATAATTTTGGCTGAGGTATATGTAAACACATATCCTTCACTTCCAGATGAAATCGCAAAACGGAACAGCAGACCCGATTATGCTAATGGTCTGAGAACCATTAAGAATGAACGGTTCACTATGAAGGACATTGGAGCTATCAGGGATCGTGTTGATCGTCTTGAATATTATACAACATTGTCTCTTCTAGAACAACAGGCTAAAGAACAGCAGCTCAAAGACGGAAGTGGTATTGATCGATTCAAGAATGGTTTCTTAGTCGATGCGTTTACTGGTCATAATGTAGGAAACCCATATGACCAAGATTATAAGATTTCTATTGATCCTGCGAAACGCGAAGCACGCCCACCGTTCAAACTCGATAACATCGAGATGTTCTATAATGCTGCAAACAGTTCAAACATCGTTCGCACTAACGTAACAACCACTGGAGTTTCTAGAGATCAGCGTCTTACTGTCAACACTGGAACATTTTCTAATGGTGAAACGATCACCGACGGAACTCGTACAGCCACTCTTCGTTGGCAAAACGGAACTGGCTCTGGGAGCAGGTTGTATGTAGAAAATGCTACAGGAAACTTCCCAATCGGAGCAACGCTGACTGGTGGTACGAGTGGTGAAACTGCAAATGTCACAGCTGTGCAGGTAACGACTCCTGGTCGCGTTATGACTTTGCCATACACACACACTCTTGTACAAAGACAAAGATTTGCAACGAATACGAGAAATCTTGCCGGCAAATTCTACAATTGGCAAGGTGTATTAACACTAACACCAAATGATGACTATTGGGTCGACACAGTTGAAGCTCCAGAGGTTCAAATTAATTTGGACAATAATTCAGATAACTGGCAAGTTCTTGCTGACGCTTGGGGTACTCAATGGGGCGATTGGGAAACTGTTGCGGTCGGTGCGCCTGTTGCTGTAGGTTCGCCTGTTCAGATAACGAACGGTGGGCGTATAGAAAATGGAGCATTTGTTCAAGATGTTTTCGAACAACAGCAGTTTGTAACGACAACTACATCACAGGCAATTGGAACTCAACTCAGTGTTACACTTGGACAGCAAACTCAATCTATTGGTTCTGTTGTAAAAGATGTTAATATTCAACCATTTATGCGTTCTAGAGAAATTAAATTTGTTGCTCAGGCGTTGAAACCAAATTCTAGGTTCTATGCATTCTTTGATGATGTTAACATGGGCGAATATGTTACTCAAACAAACTCTGCATACGCAAATACAAAAAATGAAGGGTCCGGTTTGGTAACAGATGCCAACGGAGTCCTATATGGTATTTTTAGATTGCCGAACAATGAACAATTTCGTTTTAGAACTGGTGAAAAGATCTTTCGTTTAAGCGACCAACCCAGAAATGGTGCGGCACTAAGTGCAGCTGAAGCAACATATGCTGCTGATGGTCTGATCACAACAACTCAAGAAACTACAATCGGAACAACTGTTGCTGAGTTAAGCACAGATACAGTGAACAGAACTACTATATCCTCTGTAACAGAAACAACTACAACAGCAGCTGGTCAGATTAGAACCGAGCTTCCGCAGCCACCTCCTCCACCACCTGCTGTATTGTGGCAGGATTGGGGTGATGGTGATGGTGATGGTGGTGATGGTGGTGGTGATCCGCTTTCGCAGTCTTTCTTGGTTAATACTTTTACACAAGGAAAGGTGAATTCAACATCTGCTTTCTTAACTAAGATTGATTTGTTCTTTTCCAGTAAACACCCAACACTTCCCTTAATTGTAGAAATTCGTGAAGTTGACCAACTAACAGGATATCCAATTAAACGAATGGTGCCGCATGGTCGTGCTATTGTTCCAGCAAATGATATCAATGTTAGTGAAGATGGAACTGCAGTCACACCAATTTATTTCAATGTTCCTGTACATATTCAGGATGGGCGTCAATATTGTTTTATCATGAAACCAGGCGGGAACAACCCAGAGGCTAATATCTGGATTTCGGAACTAGGTGCAAATGATGTTGTTTCGGGCGAGCGTGTTTCAAAACAGCCTTTCAGTGGTATGTTATTTGCGTCAGCCAATGACTTGACTTATACACCTCTTCAAGAGGAAGATGTTAAATGTAACATCTACTATGCTGATTTTGGTGGTCTTGGTCAAACTGGCACACTGATAATGAAGAATGAAGATAAGGACTACTTGACTGTTGCTAACCTAACAGGAGCATTTATTAGAACTGGTGAAAATGTTCATGGTGAAACCTATATGAAGGGTGTATTCGTTCCAGGAAACCAAGCCACAGGAAACGTTGCAACAGGCAACACCTATGTGCAAGGCATGGTATCTGGCGCGACAGGTGAGGTTACATATCTCAGTGCAGCTAACAATGAACTTCGTGTAAGAAATGTTTCAACAACTGCTCAATT
>Ga0075476_10000989_pt1 | contig 13158 bp, 11 predicted proteins | sample DEB08_DNA_5_FD_76339 | JGI IMG/M metagenome (GOLD analysis project Ga0075476, IMG submission 76339) | Aqueous microbial communities from the Delaware River and Bay under freshwater to marine salinity gradient to study organic matter... | ecosystem: Environmental > Aquatic > Marine > Coastal ...
ACGGGCGAGCTGTTGCTGCAGGTGGCACCATCCGAACTGCGGCTTTAGTCATCCGCGGCGCGCGTTGCGCTGTCGTCAAGGTTGCTGTCTCTGCTGTTGCTGTTGCCGTTGCCGTTGTTCCCGTTGCCGTTGGCGTTGCCATTGCCATTGCCGGGGTTGTCGTCATCGCCTTCCTCATCCTCCTCCTCGTCCTCATCTGATGACTCGACATTTGGATTATTGCTGTTACCGCGGCCGGGCGTGTTGCCGCTATTGCCGGGCGGGCCTGGATAAACGGGGTTCCAGCTTTCGATAGGCAACGTGGTCGTCGTCGTTCCGTTTGACCCGCCGACAGAGTCGTCATCGTCGTTTGCGTTGCTGTTGCCGTTGTTTGCGTTGCTGTTGCCGTTGCTGTTGTTCGCGTTCCCGTTGCCGTTGTTCCCGTTGGTGTTCCCGTTCCCGTTGCTGTTGCTGGGGCCGTCATCGTCGTTGTTCCCGTTGCTGTTGCCGGCATCGTCGTTGCCGTTGCTGTTGCCGTTGTTCGCGTTCCCGTTGCCGTTGTTCCCGTTGGCGTTCCCGTTGCCGTTGTTCCCGTTGGTGTTCCCGTTCCCGTTGCTGTTGCTGGGGCCGTCATCGTCGTTGCCGTTGCTGTTGCCGTTGCTGTTGCTGTTGCCGGGGGCGGTCGCCGATGGGTTATCGCCGGCAAGTCCAGGTGGCAGGTCATCCGGGTCGAGACCCGGTGGAAGGTCATCGATATCGAGCCCCGGTGGCAGAGGTAGCCCGGTGGTCATCGGAGCTGGTTGTGTCGTTGTCGTCGCGACCCCAGGCGTGGTCCCCGCCAGGATCGTCGACGTCGACGTGGCAACAGTTCCGTCAGCTTCAGCATTCGGGTCGTTGGTGTCGTCGTCATCAGCTGGGGCGATAACAGTGCCATCTGGGGTGGTGCCGACCGCTCCATCGCCGCCCGCTCCGTCATTGCCTGCATCGCCGGGGCCGTCACCAGTCTCTGCGACGCCGTTGTCCGCGGCGTTGGCATCAGAACCTGCATCGGACTGGTCATCAACCGGGTTCTCAGTGCCCTGGTCGTCATCATTGGCCGGGACGATGATCGTCGACGACACCGGTCGCGGCACCTCGATGTTCACCACTTCCAGCACGTCGGCCACCACGCGCTGCACCGGATCGGGCAGGTTGCCGGTGCTTGCGAGGCCAACGCTGGCGCCTGCCGCGGCCGCACCGGCCCAGCCGAACACACCGATTGCGCCGATCACAGCACCGACGCGGCGTCGCAGCCGGCCGCTGCGGGCGTCGGCCGCCATCGACGACGCCACTGCCAGCGAGACCAGATTCTCGATCATCACCGCATCTGCACTGAACTGCACCTCGTCGGCTCGTTGTGCAGCAAGTCGGCGCTGGAGCCGGCGGTTCTCGGGCCAGACACGGCTCGCGCCGAAGATCGGCAATGCAACTGCCAGCAGTGCCCCCAACATTGACGTCGTCACGATGGGTCACCTCCGTCGAGCAGGTCGCTCACCAGAAGTTCTTTCAACTTGGAGAACGCACGGCTGATCGCCACCCGAGTAGCCACCTCTGATTTGTCGAGGGCGCGTGCAGTTTCCTTGGTGGATAGGCCCACCACGTAGCGCAGGTCGAGCATTCGGCGTTGCTCCTCCGGCAGTCGACCGAGCGCGGCGAGAAGCTCCGGGTCGTTGAACGTCTCCTCATTCGGCTCATCGGCCTCCAACAACGCCAGCGTGTTCTCAATCGACACCTCGCTGCGGCGGGTGGTGCGGCGCAATTGGTCGACGATGCGCGCATGCGTAATCGAGAACACATATGACCGCAGTTGGCTTTCTGAACCTTCGAATGTGCCTATGTTGCGGGCGAGAGCCTCAAAGGTGGCTCCCATGACCTCGTCGCCGTCGCGGACACCCATCCGGTTGGCGTAGCCGACGATCTTCGGACCTAACTCGGCAACGAGCCACGACCAGGCAGTGGGGTCACCGTCTTTGAGTCCTCGCACACCCATTCGCTCGCGGCGCCGTCGCCGCCTGTCGGTCATGGGCAGGTTCATTGGCCGTTCACCGCCGCCCACACCGCGATGACCGTGCCGGCCACCATGAACGGTCCGTACGCGATCAGCGTGGTGCGCCGTGCCAGCCCGATCGCCATCACCGCGAGTGCGAACAGAGCTGCCAATATTGCTGTGGCCACCCATGCCGTCAGCACTGCCCATGGGGTGACTATGCCGATGATCGTCCCCAACAGTGGCGACAGGTACACGTCCCCACGTCCGAGTTGGCTGCGCGACAGCGTCCTCAAGGTCACGCTCACCATAGTCATCGCTGCGGCTCCGGCCAGCGCGGGCCACCATCGCGAGGTGCCGGATCCAATCGGTAACGACAGCATCACGATCGCTGCAGTTATCAAGCTCGGACGCAGCGGTAACCGGCGCACCCAGACGTCGATCGTCACCTGCGCACCCAACACACCAGCCGCAGCGCCCAGTGATGCATGCACGGGCCAGGCCATGTTCTGAACCGGCGACTGGCGGGTGAGCAGCACTGCGGCAACCGTCAACACCGCGCTCACAGACAGCGCGCAGAGCACGGCGAGGCTGCGTCGGCCGGTGGTGGCGACCAACGTCGGCCCCATCGCCATGACGGCGACGACGGCTGCACAGATAACGACGACGATGCGCAAGTATCCCAGCATCTGTTCGCTGAGCGTCGGCGGATTCGCGTAGTCGGCGCTCAGTGGCCCACTCTGACAGTGCGGGGCGACATGATGCCGGGCTGTGACGGTTGGCCATCACAGCACATCCATCAATCTCACGATGGCTGGGCCCACCACCACGATCAGCAGCACCGGCAAGATGCAGAACACCGTCGGGAAGATCATCTTCATCGACAATTTCGCGGCGTCGTTCTCGGCCGCCTGGCGTCGGTGCCGACGGATGGTGGCGGCTTGCTGTCGCAGCACGCCGGCGAGGGGAGTGCCGAGGGTCTGGTTCTGCTCAACCGCAGCCGCGAAGAGCCGGACGGTGGGGGTGGCGTTGCGAGCGGTGAATGTTGCGAGTGCCTCGCGGCGGGTGGCGCCGAGTTGCACCGACCGCGCCATGTGGTCGAATTCGGTACCGAGAGCGGAATCGCGGCGCGCGGCATACCGCACCATCACTGCTTCGAGTATCAGGCCGGCTTCAACACCCATCACCAATTCGCCGAGGGCATCACCCAGTTCACGATCGAGGCGCCGAGTGCGTTCGGTCTCGCGTCGACGTGCCGCGATCAGCGGAACTTGCCATGCCCCTCCAGTGGCGATGAGCGTCGCTCCGATGGTGGTTGGCGTGGGGTCGGTTGCTGCGAGCAACACCACGAAGGCACTGACGATGCTGATCGCCACCCATTGGGTGCGCGCGACGCCGCGGAGATGTTCGGGGGTGGCGTTCACCGGGCCGAGGGCGTCAACGCGCGAGCGGTCGAATCGTCCGGTGGCGGTGCGCGCCGTGGCGCGGTCGATCACCACGTCGGTGGCGATGTTGTCGTCCGTCAGGAGTTCGTCCGTGAACGGCGCGATGCCGTATGCGGGCGCGACTGGTGCGGTCGCGTCAGTCGGTGCACCAGCACCACGCCGTGAGGCGCGGCCGGTGACCATGGTGGCGGTCATTCCTACACCGGTCGCGATCAGCATGATGCCGACGAGGGAACCGTTCATGACGCCTCCCCAGGACGGCTGAGGGCTCGCAGCCACCACCATCCGATTACGCCAAGAACACCGCCGACCATAGACATCGCACGGCCTGCGGAAGTGGCGATCAGAGGCGTGGCATAGCCGGGGCTCAGCAGCGACAACAGCACAATGGCGGCGATGGGAAGACCGAGCAGGACCTGGGCGCTGAGGCGCGCATCTGCGGTGAGGGTGTCCACTTCGCGACGCAGGTTGTCTTCGGCATCGATCGATTCGGCCACGGTCGCGAGGATTTCGGTCAGTGATCCGCCGTGGTGCGCGTGTAGCCCAATTGCGGAGGCGATCACGTCGAGATGCCGGCTGCCCTCGGTGGTGGCCACGCGGTCGAGAACCTCATGGATGGGCACGCCGAGACGTGCCTCGGCCAGCACCTCGTCGATGATGGCACCAAGAGGCGCGTCGGCTCGTTCGACCACGGCCTGCAGCGCACCGGTGAGGTCACGTCCCACACGTAACTGGTCGATGAGGAGCTGAAGAACACCACCAAGGGCGGCGTCGAGCGCGGCGCGGCGCAGCCGGCGGCGATGCGACACCACCGCGCGTCGTGCCATTGGCGGAACAGCACCGGCCAACAGGCCGACCGGGCCGATCAGCAGCGCGGCGGTGAAGGCTACGGCGGCGATGGTGATGGCCATCGACCTGCTGACGCGAGGTAACTCGCGAGGGGGGGCTTCTTGTTCCAGGCCGATCTGGGTGCGTGCGGCGCGCGCGATGCGTCGACGCGACGTGGTGTCGGTGGCCCATATCGCCAAGGTGGCAACCCCAGCGGCAACAGCGACTGACCCAATCATCGGCGTGTCGATGGTGCTCATCGGTGCTCACCACCAATGTGCGCGGCGTCGACGTGTGTGGCATCGGTGGTTGCCACGCCGGTGACAGCAGAAGTGGTGGCGGTGTTCTGCACAGCGCCGAGGGCACGCGAGGTCACCCCGGTGGGCACCAGTTCATCGCCGGCATCGGTGGTGCGGCGGGTGAACAGGTCGGCCGTCGACACTACGTCACCTTCCAGGCCCACAACTTCGGTGATCGATGACACCACGCGGCGGCCGTCACTCATCCGCGTGAGTTGCACAACCAGGTCGACTGCCGAGGCGATCTGCTCACGAATCGCGCGCAGCGGCAGGTCGATACCGCCGAACAGCACCATGGTCTCCAACCGGCGCACTGCATCGCGGGGAGAGTTGGCGTGCACGGTCGACAGCGATCCGTCGTGGCCGGTGTTCATGGCCTGCAACATGTCGAGCGCTTCCGCGCCACGCACCTCGCCGACCACGATGCGGTCGGGCCGCATACGAAGGGTGTTGCGCACCAGATTGCGAATGGTGACTTCACCGGCGCCTTCAGTGTTGGCCGGCCGGGCCTCGAGTCGGATCAAGTTGGGTAGATCCAGCGTGAGCTCGACGGCATCTTCCACCGTGACCACTCGTTCGGTGCGGCCGATATGCGACGACAGCACGTTGAGCATCGTGGTCTTGCCGGTGCCGGTTCCACCGCTCACGATGACGTTCATCCGGCGTTCCACAGCGGCACGCAGCAGGGCAGCAGCATCATCGCCCATGGCGCCGCGCGCGACGAGTTCGGCGCTGGTCAGGTGGCGGGCAGTGAACTTGCGAATGGTGATCGACGGTCCGTCCACGGCGAGCGGGGGAAGCACCACATTCAGTCGTGAACCGTCTGGCAGGCGAGCGTCGACCATCGGGGAGGACTGGTCGACGCGACGACCAGATGTGCGCACCATGCGTTCGATGACGAGCAGCAGTTGTTCCTCGCTCTCAAACACGGTGTCGGCAGGTTCGAGCCGACCGCCACGCTCAACGAACACGTTCTGGTGTCCGTTCACCATGATTTCAGAGACGTCGTCGCGGTCGAGGAGGGCCTGCAGGGGGCCGAAGCCGAGCAGTTCATCGGCGACAGCTCGGCGGATGGCCGAGACGGTGCCGCGGTCGATCTGTTCGTCCTGTGATGACAGCACCGTGGTTGTCTGCTGCTCGACGAGTGCACGCAACCGGTCGTCGGAGAGCCGGGTGCGATCGGGGATGTCGCCGATCGCATCACGAACTTCCCCAACGATGCGGCGCACCACGTCGCGGTCAACGGCGCCGACAGACGGCGTGATGGTGGCCACGCTGTCGAGCCGCGTGATTCGTACCTGGTCGTCAACAGCGGAGTGTTCAGCGGCGTGAGGCACGACGTGCACATCGGGCTGTTGTGGTGTCGGCTCGTGCTGGGCCGCTGCAGTCACCGACACAGCGGTCGGTTCGGCATCGGTTGCGTCTGTGTCATGCAAGTTGGTTGTGGTGTCCGGGGTGAATGGCTCCGGCGCATCGTCGTGCGACGACGGGGGCACCGTGTCACGCGGAGCCGCAGAGGTGGCCGTCGTGACGCCTGAGTTATCGATCGATGCCGATGTGCGGGTCGTCTGGTCGACGCGTGATGCCAAGCTCATGATCGCCGTCCCGTGACTGCGGCAGCCATGTCGATCCCGAGCAACACATCGGCGTACTGGCGGAATGCCGCAGCGATGGGAGAGCGGGGGCTCGACTCGGTCACCGGCGAACCCGAGTTCATGCCGGCTGCAAGGCTTGAGTGCTCTGGAATGGTGATGACTGCATGACGACCCAGCGCGGTCTCCACATCATCGACGGACAGCCCCACGTGGGCATCGGCGCGGTTCACCAGCAGATCGACACGGTCGAGATCCATGTCGAGACGGCGCATCGTGTCGAGCAACTTGCGGCCGGCCTGCACCGAGGGCACATCGGTGCCGCACACCATCACCACGCGGGTGGCGCGGTCGAGAGCACCGAGGGAGTAGTCGCTGATGCCGCCGGCGGTGTCGAGCACCACGGGACGCCCTGCGGCGATGATGCGATCGATGACCGTAAACGCGTCATCGACGGAGAGTCGGTCGGCGGCGACCGGGTCGTTCGGTGCGCACAGCACATCGAGACCGCTGGGGTGGGTGCTTAACATCGTCATCGGGTCACGACGGTTAGCGGCCTCCACCAGGTCATCGAGGCGATGGGCTGGTCGCATCCGTAGGGCGTACTCGACATCGCCAAAGTGGATATCGAGATCGACGATCACGCTGTCGGTGTGGTGGGCGAGCCCCACGGCTAGGTTCGACGACACAGTGGTCTTGCCGTTCCCACCCTTTGGCGACACGACCGCAACGACGGGAATGTCGGTCGGTGCAACAACCTGACGCTCGGCAGTGTCGTCGCGGTGCTGTCGACGCCCGATCATGATCCCACCAGCCACAAGCGGTTATCGGCAGCAGCTGTGATCACGGCGCCCACGGTGTCGTTGGGTACCGCCAGAGTGATCACCTGCTCTGAGCGGGGATCGAGGTCGGCTGTGTCGGGAGTAGCGACGATGCGCACCTCGGTCGCCAGCACGGTGGTGCCGGTGTCGGCAACTTCGTACACATCGACGATGTCGCCGGTGGTGGTGAATGGCCCAGACCAGCGCTGCGGGTCGAGGCGCACCGACACGGCAACGAGTCCCTCGCCCAGGGCATCGACCACGTCATCGGCCACCGATGAGGACAGCACCTGCTGGCCGGGCACGAGATCGGTGACGAGGATGCCCGATGGCACCGCGTCGGTCGAGGTCAGAGCCCCCTCGGCTCGTGCGGTGGCCGGCAGCATGCGCACCTCGCTGGCAGCGATGATCTCTGCCGTGGACGCACCGGCGGCCACAGCGCGGGTCGCAACCACGGTGGCAACACCATCGGGGGTCACCTCGGTGGTTGTGGATCCGTCGGCGGTCAACGCGTACAGGCCGACTGCGGTGATGGCGAACGCGGCGATCGGCACGGCGGCACGGCGCAGATCAGGCAGGGGGCCACGCGCACGGATGCGCCGAGGAGCGTTAGGTGAGGTGGCGGGCTTACGGGACATCAGCAGTCTCCTGTTCCGTCGAGGTTGCAGAGCCGGGCAGCGGTGACACCGGCGTCGATCTGGGTGCCGGTGGTGCAGCACCCGGTGGGGGTGGCCGAGCCGGTCTCGGTGGTGAAGTGCAGGCGGACGTGACGTCCGCTGGCGGTGCCGTTCAAGGTGGCCTCCTCGATGACGATGCCCACCACGCCGACAATCGAGAATTGGGCGTTCTGGCCGGTGTCGGCGGCGTTCGCGAAAATGGGGACAACGATTGGTTGGCCGATGATGGCGGTGAGATCGAATGCGGGGCTCGGGATGCCGGGGTCGCCATCGATGGTGCTGGGCACCTGCACGACGCCCTCATATCCGTTATCGATCCAGCCCTGGGTGACCGCGGTGGAGTTCGATCCGCCGTCGAGGTCCAGCACACCCCAGTTGCCGGGTGTGTCGCCGGCGCAGGTCGCGCCATCGGACTCGATACCCACGACGTAGGTGCTGGTGTCGGTGAAACCCGAACTGATCCAGGCCTGCAGTGCGGGATGTTCCGCACAGATCGACAGGGGTCGCACACCGCTGACCGCGGTGGCGCCGCCGGTGCGGGCACCGGCTGACACGGTGATGTTGGCGCTGTCACGCCCGAAGAGCGCGCCAAGACTGAGGTCGCTGGTGGTGGCCGCACTCACGTTCACCGTTCCCGCCGTTGCGGTGCCGGTGGCTGCGCAGGTGATGGTGGGGGCCGCGCCGACGGCGTTGGTGATGTGGGTAGTGGCGCTGGCGCAGGCAGATACGCCGTCGCGGCGGTCGATTGCACCGGCGAGAGCTGCGCCCTCCACCGCGGTCTGCAGTTGCTGACGTTCAGCGGTGACACGGCCGGCGTCGACAACGACAGCAAATAGTCCGACGATCGGCACCATGGCGATCGCCACCAGCACAGCGATCGTGCCAGCGTCACGGGTTGGCTCGCTGGCCTGTGTAGTAGAGGTGACGATGTCGGGCATAGGAATCGGGGGGGGTCAGATCTCGCAGCGGTAGCTGGCTGTTGATGAGAGGTCGATGGTGCGGTCACCGATGAATGGGATGGTGACGGTGCGGGTGGCGTCGATACGAATCACGGAGTCGATGCCGGGACAGGTGGCGATGTTGGTGCAGTTGGTGGCACCAAGGGCGCTGCCAGCATCGGCGAGACGCGTGGTGGCGAGAGTGCAGGCGGCGTTGCTGTCGAGAGCACCGGCGCGGGCGGCATCGCGCGCCGTCGAGTTCACGTCGAGCTGGGCAGTGGCGATGGTGCCGGCGGTGATGGCCGCGAACACCAACATCACGATGAGGGGCAGCACGAGCGCGAACTCGACGGCGGCGACGCCACTGTCGTCCCCGTCCCGTCCCGGCCGACCGCTCGCGGTGCGGTGGCCGGGACGGCAAGCGAGACTCACGGCAGGATGCTGTCGAACAGGCCGCCGATGCGTCCGCCGAGTGCGGCGGCGGCGATGGCGACGACGCCGACGATGCCGGCGAGCAGAACGCCGTACTCAGCGGCCACGCCACCGGTGTCGTCGGTGTCGGTGCCGAGTTCGCGGTATCGGTTCGCGATGTCGATGAAGATGCGGTTCATGGTGTTTCTCCCTTGTGTTCGGCCGCCCATTGGTGGGCGGATACAGGCGTGATCGCACCGCAACGTCGATGTGTTACATCTCGACAGATTTTTTCTGAGATTTTCTGCCGGGCATGTTCGGCCGCGTGTCGATGGGGTGCGCCAGCGCAGATTCCGGCTGTGGCGCCGGTGTGGGAGCGGGCTGGGTCAGATCCGGACGAAGCCGTTCACGTCAACGATGATGTCGGCCTCGCCGTAGACGTACACACAGATGGTGCCGGTGTCCGACAGCGGGGTGAACACCGCATTCGCCACGGTGTCACCAACATCGAAGTTCACGTTCGACGCATTCGGGATGGCGCCGCACGGATACACCGTGACGTAGCCAGCGGCAGTGGCGCCGGTGACGGTCACGTTCAGTGATGCCCCGGTGACCCGATCGGTGGGGATCCCGGCACGGCCGGTGATCTTCACCTCGATGGGTGCTCCGGTGCCATCGGCGCGGCCCACTCGGCTGCTGGCATCCGGTGTGCGGGTATCGGCCAAACGTGTGGGCCGCAGGGCCTGGTAGCCCTCGCCGTCGACGAACCAACCGTTCACATCGACGATCACGTGTGCGGCACCGAACACGTACACACAGATCGAACCGGTGTCGGACAGCGGCGCAATCACGCCGTTGGCCACGGTGTCGCCAGGTGTGAAGTTCAGATTCGACGAATTGGGTGTGGTGCCGCAGTCGTAGACGGTGGCGTATCCCGCCCCGATTGGCGACGAGGTATCGGTCACCGTGAGATTCATGGTGACTGCATCGACGCCGTCGCCGGGCACTCCTGAACGGCCGAGCATTGGGATTTCCAAGATGTAGTCGCCGCCGACGCGGACGGCAGGCACGTCGCCGAGGCCGCTGCGAGTGTCGGCGCGACGCGTAGGCGTGACCGGTTCGAAGCCGTTGTTGGCCATCACGGCACCGTTCACGTCGGCGATGATGTGTGCCGAGCCGTACACGGTGAAACACACTGTGCCGTCGGCAGACAGCGGAGTGAGAACCGAGTTGGCGACCGTTGCGCCATCGGCGAAGTTCACGCTGGATGTGTCGGGCACGGTCGCGGTGCACGGGTACACGGTGATGTAACCGAACCCGCCGCGAGTCGACGTGGATGTTGCGGTGACGTTCAGCGACACAGCGCTCACACCGGTGGCTGGCACACCGGCGCGACCGGCGACCACCACTTCGATGCGTTCAGCATGAGCCAGTGGTGTGACGCGGTCGATGCCGATGGCACTGCGGGTGTCGAGCAGACGATCGGGCGACACAGCGGTGATCGGTGCGCTCCACGGATCAGCCGTGTCGGGTTTCACAGGGGCAGGTTCAGGGGTCGGCTCGGGCTCTGGAGACGGCTCGGGTGTTGGTTCCGGGGCAACAGGTGTGGCCGTGACCTCGGCGGAGGCGGCGGAGGTGGTGCCGTCGATATCGGTGCTGGTAACGCTGAATCGGTAGGTGATGTCGTTGGCCAGTCCGTCGATCACACATGAGGTGAGGTCCGCAGCCACCGTGCACCCACTGGCCGGCTCACCGGTCACCGTGTGGCTGGCGAGTGCGATCGAATGCGTGTCGTCGACGGTCCATGACACGGTCACCGATCCGTTGCCGGCTGCGGCGCGCACGTTGGTCGGTGCGTTTGGTACGGGCGCCGCGACCGGTGCGGGCGAGCCCACACGCAGCAGGCGGTTTGGGCTGTTCACACCGGCGTCGCTGATGATGCCGTCGATCGATTCGTTCACCAAGGTGGCGCGCACGTCCGCAGGGGTTGCGCTGGGGTCGAGAGCAAGAATCATCGCGGCCGCTCCTGCCACGTGAGGCGATGCCATCGATGTCCCGCTGTAGGTGGCTGTGTCATCGTCCGAGCCGATACCGGCCGCGATGATGTCGACACCTGGGGCGAAGATGTCGACGCATGATCCGGTGTTGGAGAACCAGGGGCGTGCGTCGGCACTGTTGGTTGCAGCCACGGTGATGGCTGATGGTTCACGTGCCGGCGACACGTTGCACGCGTTCTGGTTTTCGTTGCCCGCGGCAACGACCACCACGAAGCCCGCGGCCACAAGATCGGCCACGGCATCATCGAGAGCGGGAGAGGCCGGGCCACCCAGGCTGAGGTTCACCACGCCACGTCGGCCGTCGGCGTCATGGGTCAGGATCCAGTCGAGGCCGGCGACCACGCCCGAGGTTGTGGCACCACCACCGCAGTCGAGAACGCGCACGGGCACCACCACGGCGTCGTCGGCGAGTCCGAATCGATCACCCACAGCGGTGGATGCCACATGGGTGCCGTGGCCATGGCAATCAACCCAGCTGCTGTCGCCGGCCACGGTGCTGTAGCCATCGAGGAGGCGGTCGCCGAATTCATCGTGAGGGCGGATGCCGGTGTCGACCACGTACACCACGGTGCCGTCACCACGGGTGCGGGTGGCGTAGAGATCATCGAGTGGCAAGGCGTCCTGGTCGACGCGGTCTTGGCCCCAGCTGGCAGCAAAATCGACGCGCCCCGAGGTGTCGGCAACGGTGAGAGGTGCCGACACCTTCGAGGCGGGCGATGCTCCGATGGCGTTCGATGAGACGACGGTGAAGGTGTAGGTGGCGCCAATAGTGAGCCCATTGATGGTGCACGCATCAGGCCCCGACGCCCACGTGCAGGTGGCGCCGCCGGGCGATGCGGTGGCGACTTGGGCGGTGATGGGCACCGTGGAATCGCCGCGGGTCCATGTCACGGCCACGGCACCGTCGCCGATGTTCACGGCGCGCACGCCAGAGGGTGCGTCCGGCGCGGCAGCTGGTTCGAATATCCAGTTCAGAGTGATCGCACCGCGGCTGCCATTCCAGCCGTCGACCGCGATGTGGTGGGCAACGCCAGCATCAACTTCAAATTGCACGCGAGAGGTGAGCGCACCGCCGGCGTCGTCGTTGGTGGCCACAGTGGCGAGTGCGTCGACGCGGTCACCGATGTGGGCGCCGAGCATGGTGTCGAAGTTGGAGCCGACCGTTGTGACGGTGAGGCGGCCCGGCACATCGGGGGTGTAGGTGAACCACATCGATGCAAAGGGTCCGAATGGGTGTGCGGGTTCGCCGGTTTCGGCGGTGGCGAATGCATTCGACGATGTGACGGTTCCCGAGGTCGCAGTGAGTTCATTGGCGTTTGCGAACGTGTCGTTGGCGTTGCCGAGCACGATGGTCGCACTACGGCCGGCGCTGGTTCCTGCGCTGTTGCGCGCTGTCACCGTGACGGTGTGCTCCACCCAGCGGCCGAGACCATCAAGAGTGCATGTCATGACATCAGGGGTGGTCGAACAGCCGACTGAGGTGCCGTCCACAGCAACGTCGTAGGCGAGGATTGGTGCCCCACCGTCGTTAGCGGGGGCCGTCCATGTGGCGATGACCGCATTGCCTGATTCGGCAAGGCTGAGAGAGGCCGGTGCGGCGGGTACGTCGGGGGTGGTGTCCACCGTGAGGTCGATGGCGGTGGCCAGCACGCCAGCGGTGTCGGCTGCGGCGGCGTGGCGGATGGTGTAGGTCTGTTTGGCGACCACGTCGACCTCGGCGGTGGGCGTCGCTGCGGGATCGCCGTCGAGGCCGGCCCACCCGTTCACCGGGCTGAGTGTCTTGAGGCTGTTCCCGGTGTAGACCTGCAGGAGGGAGTTGACGGTGGTGCCAGTGCGGTCGAGTGTGAGAGTGCCGTCGTCGTCCGGGGTGTAGCGGTACCAGATACTGCGGTACCCGCCGCCGGGTTCGCCGGCTTCCAGGGCAGATGTGGCGTTCGTGATGTTGACGGTGCTGGCATCGGTCGTGCCGGTGAAGGTGGCAGGGGCGCAGAATTCGTCGTTGGGCACCTGGGCGTAGCCGCATGCGGTGGTGGTTTCCCAGTTCAGCACGATGTCACCCCGGGTTGAACCCCAACTGGCGACCCG
>Ga0075476_10000990_pt1 | contig 13156 bp, 18 predicted proteins | sample DEB08_DNA_5_FD_76339 | JGI IMG/M metagenome (GOLD analysis project Ga0075476, IMG submission 76339) | Aqueous microbial communities from the Delaware River and Bay under freshwater to marine salinity gradient to study organic matter... | ecosystem: Environmental > Aquatic > Marine > Coastal ...
GGAAACTCGTATTCTATCCAACTGAACTACGGGCACATATTTTGTTGGCGGTCCCTAGGGGAATCGAACCCCTCTTTCGAGGATGAAAACCACGTGTCCTAACCGATAGACGAAGGGACCACTTGGTGGAGGATAGGAGAGTCGAACTCCTGACTCATCCATGCCATGGATGCGTGATCCCACTTCACCAATCCCCCAAAACTTATGGTGCCCGAAGAGAGAATCGAACTCCCAACCTACTGATTACAAATCAGTTGCTCTACCAATTGAGCTATTCGGGCCTTAACATATTATACTACAATCAATGTGAATATTCAAGCAGTTCCGTGATGCCGTTGTAGGCAAAGTATATGGCCAGCAACCCAAAAACATACCTGCTGTATTTGAAGACAACCTTGGCCGGGATACGTTTTATTTGACTCTGTCCAAATATACCCAAAATCACCAAAATTACCAAACCAACCATCACGCCCATTCCCACCGAAAAGTGATCCATGGTAGTGACAATGATGCCTGAAAGGAATATGACTACTTCCACACCCTCTCTGAACAGCACGGCAAAAACGACCAATCCTAACAGCAGAGAATTGTGTGTGGGCAACGCTTTGAGGTGTTGACTAGCACCGTGACAGAACCAAGCAACATAGGCCAATACAACTGCTGTAAATAGGCTGATTAACGCTTCAAATCGCTCTATATTAGCGTGGTTGCCCAAGATCTGAACAGTTATACTGCCCAGAGCCAAAGTGGCTAAAATAGCGCCTGCTACAGCAAAATATATGCTTCTGATCTGTGCCTTGTGATTACCAACCGCAGTGAGGGCCAGCATGGCCAAAAGCCAGGCTTCTAGGCCTTCTCTGGCTATTACAAAAGCACTTGTCAGTAATGGTGTCATCTAGTTGCGAATAGTTATTAGTTGCATCTGTACTTATTGTACCATATAGAGATGGTTGTGTCAACTGAAAGTGCGTGTTTTTTGATATTGACAAATCTGAACAATAATGTACTATGTGTTTAACGCATACCAGATATGCTAAATACAAAACACGTTCGAGCAATATGCTTGGAAGTAGGCAGAAGCCGAAGGAACGCACCTAACCTTATAAGGAGGGTGACATGAACTTTAAATGGGATTTAAAAAAACTGTTCACGGAAAAGAGCAGAGAGGTATCGGCCAAGGCCCAGTTAAGGAAAAGAAGCATGGATTCTATTGCTAGACCAAAGGCAAAGAAAAACATAACTTCAAAAGATCCAAGACTTCAGGGAATTTAATTACATCTTTTAGGACGTGGTCCAAATTTAACCGTTTTGACCACGTCCGGAGTAAATAGATCTGAAATGATTTTCACACAGTATCACGCCAAAGCATTACTAACCGTTGCCGGTATGGCCTTCATTATCATGACCTTCACAGGTTGTGTGAAACCAAAGGTTGCCGACCAGACAGGCCAACCAACGCTCACAGACACGATAGCCAACATGGGCAAGACTGGAAAAGTGATAGGATGTGTGTTTGCTCCATGGACAGAAGAGTGCAAGGCCTTGAAAACGGACAAAAACCCACATCAATCTCAGGAAGAGTATCTAGAAGAAGTCAACGAGGACTTTGAAAAACTCGATAAAGATTTAGAATCTAATTAATTTTTTTGTTTTCTTTCGTGAACAGATGTTCATAAACAGTTTTACCTGTTTCTTTTTTCACAATGATCTGAACACCCGTGGTTGTCATGCCTTGTGTGATCTTTCCATTTGCCACGCCAACGACGGCACCCGACATTGGTAACATTGACGTAACCACAGGAACCGCACAGTTGGTAAGTGAAAACAAGAGTAGAATCGCTAGTGCTCTCACTTGCCCTCTAATTTCTTTATAAGTTCGCAAGTTTTTTGGTCTGCTTCAAGTCCTTGTTCTTTGTTATACACCCAAGCATATGAGTAATAGATGGTGTCACCTTTCTGCATACACTTCTTGCCAAAACTTACTTTTGGGTTTTTTGGTACGGAGCATCCTATCAACAGCAACGATCCAACCAAGATTGATAATATTGTCTTCATATATTAACTATAACACAATTTTACTTTTTGTCAAACGGTGTTGGCAGTCTTTTGTCAAATTGTTGCTGTGTGATCATCTCCAATTCTACACAATCTGCACCGGCCTTGTACCAATCCCATACTTCTTTGAGTATCATTTTGTATGGGAAATAACCATAATACCAAGTGTCATACTTTTTTTGGAAATAGTATGACCCGTCTGGTTTGAGTTTGGTCACTTTGAATTTATAGAAACATTCGGATTCCATTGCCTAATTGTACAACATTTTTGGTAGTAGTCAACGATAAATATTGGTAGGAGAATATTATGTTTTTGACAATTGGATTCGTAGTAGGTTTTGCCGCAGGTTGGTACGTCAACGAAAAATTTGAAGACCTGGCAGGACTTATCAAATTCTGGAAAAAGAAATAATTAATTTTTTGTAAATTGTTTCCTAAAGCACAATCTGTTTGTGTTGCCTCCTCGGCTATACTCATTGTATTTTCCGTTCCTGTCTATGCCAAACAACACACAGGCACTGGGTTCCACTGATAGTTTCTCACATAGTTCTATCTGTTTCTGTCTGTATTTTTCGAAAGTATGATCTGCACCAAACTTGTCCATCATGTAATATCCCAGTCCACAAGAAAATTTGTTTACGTATTGATTCTGTTGATAGGCTATCATTAGGTCATCGTCTATTCCTTTTGTAAATCTTATGCCTATGCGATAATGAGGGACTGGAAAAACTTTGCTGAGGCTTGTGGTCACAACCTTGATGCATTGATATGAAAGATCTATGCTGAGTCCTTTGGCTAGATTGATGTAGGCCATGTCTACAAGAACTGGAACCTGCTGTTTTTCGCAACTGTTCATGATCTTTTCAAAGTCGTCTGGTATGTTTCCTGTGTCGGCGAACGGACAACTTATAATCACGACATCGTCCTTTTCTATAGGACCGTCCTCTATCCACTTGAATGATTTATACACTTCTCTTGCGGCTATCTGATGATAGAAGTATTCACCTCTGAGCAGACGTAACCTTCTGTGATTAGTGACCTGATACCATTTGTCAAAACTTTCTGTCGTTCCTTGACTGACCGTCTTGCCATCAAACGTGCCCAATCCTGATATTTTGTGAGTCGACGGAAACCATTTCGAATATTCTTCCAAAAACAAGTCTGACTCAAAATCTGCCAAAGAATGAGAATGTTCGTCGATTATGTTGAACAGATGATTGTTTTGTTCAAAATCTTCGATGCACCATGCTCCGCCGTATGGTTTCTTTTTTAAGTCGGGTATGTTATGTTTTTTTAGCACCATCTTGATATCAAATAATTATGCACAGCAATGAATAGTTTCCTTGATATTGACATTCCAAATTTGGAAATTGTGAACTATGGACCAGCGGTACCCCAACCGCCTGTCGCGTCCACTGTATCACAATTTGACAGGTATCAACACATATTTGACAAAACCAAAATCTTGATAACATTTTCGGACCTGTTAAATCATAAGTTCACAAAGAAGTATGTGTTGCTATGGCACATGAACTATGTCAATTATTGCGGAGATCCCGAACCGGCCAGCAGACAAAGTTACAATGATGTAATAAAAAAAATCAGTAAACAAAATCCGGACAAAAAATTTTTTATAATTGACGAGATAGCAGTGTTAAACATAGACCAAAAAGAATTTCCAAACGTGCAGGTATGGCATAGAAAATTCCAATTCAATCTGCAGGTTTTGTTTGAAGATGAAGTTGATATAAGTCTGCATCGTAAACATTGGTTTGTTTCTATCCTGGGGCGGGCCGATCCTTTCAGGACAGACTTTTTTAATTGGATATTTGAAAACCAATTCCAAGAAAACAATTTGATCAGTTATGGTTGTTATGATGCTGTCAACAGGACAGGATGTCCAGTCGAACGATGCCGAGACAACTATCTGGCCTCCGGAGGACTAGAAAAGAGAAAAAACATTATACCTTTCAATAATTTTGGTTCTGTGCCGATGGACCTGGATGGCCGACTACAGATAGATCAAAAAACTAACCATGCCTTGATCAATATCGTGTTCGAAACATTTGCTAACAAAGAACACGTGTTCTTTACCGAGAAGACCTACAAGTGCCTTCTCCAGGGTCATTATCCCTTGATCATTGGAGGACTGGGCTCAATGAGCAAACTGGCTTCGCTGGGTTTTGAAATTCCCGATTATATCAATTGGCACCTGTGGGATCATTTGCCAATGGACGAAGCAAACTATGGCAAAATGGACATCATCAAAAAACAGTTACGTGATTTGTTTGGAAAATACAAGATAGAGGACATAGCACTGAATTACTACGAAATCGCAGTGAAAAATAAACAGAGGCTTATCCGTTTCGAGGATCTAAACAAACAGGAAGAAAAAGAAATCTGCAGATGGTTATTAACAGGTTGTGAACAATTAAGTAATCCCGGACTGCAATATTTGTATAATTAAGATTATGCTCAAGGAAGTCAAGTTAAACATAGATTTTGAATTGTTTACACAATGTGAATATCCCGACTACACAAGTTGTACCAAACACCAGGTGCACGAACTGAAGGACATCCATAAACAGTTTGGGGGCTTTCCGGAATCTTATGTGTTCGAGAACACACGAATCAAACAGAGATGGTGGAACAATGAAGAAATTGATTTTGACGACCTTGGAAGGCAGTTGTCTATGGAAGTGATCACTGTCAGTACAATCAAACAGTATCCAGGAAACACCATTCCGTGGCACAGAGACACGTTCTATCAAATTAAAAAACGCTTTCCGGAAAGACAGGATCAGCCTGTGAGAGCAAACGTGAATTTGGAAGATTGGAAGATCGGACACTTCATACAATACAATGACCAAGTGTATTCCAACTGGAAGGCAGGCGATGGATATATGTGGGACAGCACTGTGCTACATCTCGGAGCCAATGCCGGCATGGAACCAAAATACACTATACAGGTAAGTGGTTATCTAGTCTAAAAACTCTCTGTTGAACTTGACCCATTCGGACACCATGTACTGGGCCTGGTCACCGTCTATGTCGAATCCCAAACAATCGTTCAGTACGCCGGCAACATATTTTCCACCCTTGTTCCAAAAATCTGAAAGATTGATGTGACAGACAACCCTAGGGTCCGATGATGCGGCACACAATCCTTTGACCTCTGGGTGATCATAGAACTGTTCTTTATAGAAATCCTGTTTGCTTTCATACACATACTCGGTTTTAATATTTTCATGGGCAAACCTTTTGGCAAGGTCTGGATGTGCTATGTGTCCTGTTATGAATCTTTTTAGATAGACCTTTGTGTTGTCGATCTTGTCCCATTCGTAAAAAACTATATCCCTGCGCCTACGTAAGAAATCCATGCTGTCGGGATCATTCACGATCCTGACACATTGTCCGGTGAACCATTGTTCAAGATATGGTTTACAGGTGGGAAGCACTATGCGTTCTAGGTCGAGGTACTGTGGATTTTTCTGCTGGAAAAGGTCCTGTGCTTCCTCGGTCGTGAGCGAATCACCTCTGGTAAATGGTAATTGTCTAGTGTAGAAATCCATAAGATATGGATGTTGTGGTTCCTGTTTCATGTGTTGGTAATGGTCAACCAGCATGAACTGGTGCACAAATTTTTCTAGATCAGTATCAATTACCTTGTTCCAGGAATCAACACGTTTGTCCAACTGACTGATACAGCACAGAAGTTTGCCTCCCGCACCGGGAGTGTACTGGCACCATATCCAATCAGACACATCAAGCATAATCATAATTATCGTTATGATCTTTAGAGGCACAACCGATCCGAACTGGAACATAGACACAGTGAGATCCTTGCCGTTTGTGAGATATCCTGTGGACACACAAGGATGGCCAGAGGCAAAACACTATCCAGAACACTTGGTAACTGGCAGTCTGTGTAGCGACAAAACAGCAGAAGAAAAAAAATTAGATTGGTCATGGACCAACGGGTTCAGGATACGAGAATGGAAGGTATGTGCTTTGTCTTTCTACAATCTACCTCCCGGACACATCACTCCATGGCATCATGACGATTTTGTCAAGTTCAAAAAACATTACCAGGCAGAAGGTATGAATGTGTTGAGGAGATTGATTTTCCTAGAGGACAGTCTGCCCGGTCAGTTGTTTCTGATAGATGACATCACTATAGACAAATGGAAGGCCGGAGAATGGGTGCAGTGGACCCGGGAACACAGACACATGGGAACCAACCACAGCGACCAAAATAGATTTACTTGCCAACTAACAGGTTATATAATATAGAATGAAAGTTTTTACTAAAAATGAATACAGCGAACTGAAGAGTGTTATTGTCGGCAGGCCCGACAAGGCCAATTGGCCAAGGGGTGACATTTACTTTGATCGCCTGATACAACTCAGTACCTATGAACCAAAACTGAAATCTGGTCCTGTCCCCGAACAAGTTATAAAACAGGCCAGCGAAGATGCCTATGCGTTTATCGACAGATTAGAGGATCAAGGTGTCAAAGTCTACAGACCAGAGATAATGGACTGGAAAAGGACCGTGGCAGGCCTCAATCACGTCACTACCGGAATGCACAGTTGGAGTGCTAGAGACCTTTTGTTGGCCGTTGGCAACATGGTCATAGAATGCCCCACACCGTTTGTGTCTAGACAGCACGAACACATGGCGTTCCAGGAAATCAAAAACCAGGCCATTGCCGATGGCTGTCGTTGGATTGCGGCACCGGTGGCTCGAATGGAACCTGCCGAATGTGTGATAAAAGATGGCAAAATAAAACTGACAGAAAGATATCCAATCTTTGATGCCGCCAATGTTTTGAAATTTGATGACAAACTGCTGTACCTTGTGAGCAGTACTGGAAATTATGCTGGTGCCAAATGGTTACAAAATGTTGTGGGATCGGAATATGAGGTCGTGGTATGGGACAATGTCTACAACTTTGCCCACATAGACAGCACAGTATCTGTGATCAATCACAACACAGTGATGTTGAATGCGGATCGGGTGTCGGGAGAGATACTGCCCAAATTTTTGAAACCCTTCAATAAAATATGGGTACACGACTGTGAAGCATCCAAATTCCACAAGTTTCCTTATGCTTCAAAATGGATTGGCATGAACACATTGACCATAAATCCAGAGACTGTGTTTGTGGACAGTGTACAGAAGAGCCTAATCAAACAGTTGCAGGATTACGGATTGAATGTTATCGATATCGAATTGAGACATTCTAGAACACTGGGCGGCGGTTTTCATTGTATGACCTGTGATCTAGAAAGATCACTCTAGCCTTGATGTAAAAAAATTTTATCGCTTTTCAAATCTAGTATTTCATGATAGTTTAAAGAAGTAAGCAATTCAAGAAGATTTTGTTGATTTTCAAACCATTCTAAACAAATGATTGGCCTGAATTTTTTTATCGTTTCTTCTGCTCCGAGCAAAGCATTGTACTCAGCGCCTTCGATATCTAATTGTATCAGATCACAGAATTGTAAATTCAAATCATCTATAGACATCACAGGAATCGTGCCTGCCTCTTCTCCTATCTTGAATTTTCCTGTGTTGGGATCTTTTTTGCTATCAAATCTAACGATGGATGCCGGTGGTTTGTTTTTTTGTCCTACAAATGCGTTATACTCCACTGTATTGTCGCACTGTTTCAAATTCTCTGTCAGGCAATAGAAGTTCAGCGATTCGGGTTCGAACGTGTACACAGTTTCAAACACATCAGCAAACTGTTTCACATATACTCCTGTGTTGCCCCCGGCCTGTACACAGACTTTTTTGTTTGTCACATATTTCAAAATAGATTGTGGCAAATCATATGTTCGTTGAAAACAACGCCAACAGCGAACATCATCCTTGGGCCACGTCCATCCATCGCGAGTTTCAGTTAATTCTTTCATTGAAATAGTTTGTAAACTATTTAATCCGTGTGTCTTTGAGATTCGACCTTGTCTGCCAGACCGTAGGCCACTGCCTGATCTGGAGTCATGAAGTTGTCTCTCTCCATGTCTGCTCGTAGTTTTTCTTTGGATTGGCCTGTGTGTTTTTCGTACACGGCAATCAACTCATCTTTCCATCTCAACAGTTCTTTTGCCTGGATCTCCACATCAGTGGCCTGTCCAGAAGCACCACCCAAGGGTTGATGTATCATGTGTCGGGCGTGTGGCAACATCAATCGCTTGCCTTTGGTTCCTGCCGATGCCAATAGAGAACCCATTGAGCAGGCCTGTCCCATCACTACCGTCCTGATATCGCAGGCGATGTACTGCATGGTATCATAGATGGCCATGCCCGCCGTTACCAGTCCTCCCGGCGAATTGATGTAGATAGTGATGTCTTTCTTTGAGTCCTGTGATTCCAGGAACAACAACTGTGAGCAAAGTACGGATGCCGAATGTTCTCCAATGGGACCTTCCAACATGATGATACGGTCCTTGAGCAACCTCGAGAATATGTCATAACTTCTCTCGCCCTTGCTGGTCTGTTCTATTACTACTGGTATTAGTGGCATATGTGACTATTATATCACACAAGGTGGGCTATGTCAACCTTTTTTCCACGCAGTCCTTTTAGGTGCCATACCGGATAGGATCGCCAGCGTGTTTCCACGGGATCGTCTCGTAGATCGTGATGGCAACACCAGTCATGTTCCAGGCGGTTGTGTTCCAGGCTGAATACCTGCTTGAGCAATCGTTGATCCACGGAACTGTCGCCCTGCTGTCCGTTGAATATGTGTTCCACTTCCTGGCTGTATCGCCTCCATTGTGCCTGCTCGGTGCCACAGGCCGATCCAAAAGTGGCCATGAGCCTCTGCTTGTATTTCTGGAAAGCGGTGCGCCTGTACAGTTTGTCCAGCCATTCCTGTGAGGGAGATCTCGTGGCACAGGCATCCATGTCCGTGACCACTGCCTTCTGTGACGGTGTGATCCTGTGTCCGGTCACCCAGAATCTCGACACCTGATAGAAACCCGCCAGCCAGATATACCGTGCCTTGTCGGGATCATCACCACGACCTGTGCGTTGCGTGTAGACCTTGGTCTCACTGTCCACCCACTCGGGATCAAGACGATTCCAGGTCACCGTGTCCGCACAGGACTGTGCCAGCGTGATGTCGGCCGGTGTGGGATCCACCACGTGCAGATGCAGGGGCAGGTGCCAGTGCTTACGCCAACTGGCGGACCATCTGGGAGCGTACTCGTGTAGGTACACGCCGTCCGCGCCGGCGATTATGAATCTGTTGGTAGAGGGCCACTCGCCCTGTATGTCTCCGGACCTGAGCATAGCGATATTTAAGCCAGTAAATAACAGCATGGACTCATGGTATGACTGGGACACATCCGACCAACCCGAATGGAGCCTGTACAGAGAATGGCTGGATCCAGAGATAATGGGCGAGCGATTCACAGAGAGCGGCGGATTCGGAGAGGACGAATGAGACGACCCCGACTGATCAATGCTGTGGCACCCTTGTGGAATTACCGCAGTTGGCCCATAGGCACCTGTTGGCAGAACCCTGCCGGCACGCTGAGATACATTCCGATCAGCAAGTGTGCCCACACCGCCACTGTGCGAGCGGTCCAGGCCGGGGGTTGGTCACAGACCGATTTCTTCCGAGAACCCGATTTCCGGGGCCGGTATGTGGTGATCCTGAGAGATCCAGTGGATCGTTGGCAGGCCGGAATTGATGTGTACATAGGTGCCGAGCTGGGTGGTTGGGACTCACTGTCGGATCGCACGTGGCAGGCCTTGACGGACATATGGCGAGTGGATCCACACACGGAATCGCAGATGCTGTATCTACACGGATTGCCCTTGTCACAGATCCAAGCCATAGACTTCCAGGCCCCCGACTGGAGCAGGTTGGGTGTGGAAGTGCCTCAGGGAGTCAACAGCAGACCACACTGGTGGCCCAGGCCCAGATTACAGGAATTCAGACAGGACGCGGCACTCGTGGCCAGATGCCAGGCAGTGTACAGACAGGACTATCATCTAAGAAGTTGGTTGTTGGGACACGCCGTCCCTGACACGATCAGGTAACCTGACGGGTCGATGCTGGTGATCTATGACGCACATCTCACTGGTGGCGTCTGCCAATACCCGGTCGTTGGTCTGGAACCTGTGTCGGAACACCACACGCACACCCTCAACTGACACGTGGGTTGTCTGCTGGATCGTGGCATTGAGTCCCACATTGTCCCGATATCTGCAGTCGACACGCACCAATCTCCAACTGAGGCCTTGGCTCTGGGCATGATGCTCGTCATAGCCCACCTGGCTCCAGAATGCGGAACGGGCCCAACCCATCCAGTTCATGTACTGGGCGTGATTGACCACACCCTGCATGTCGGTGTGTTCCATGTATACCCGATGTTGGGTCTCTATCTGCATAGCGTGTTCCTTTCTTGACCTGCCCCCGCTGTAGACGGGAGCAGGCGGATCTACAGTCCCTTATGGTACGGTCAGCGGGATTTGAACCCACAACGTCCTCTCGAACTGCGGCGTCGAGCGCCACACGTGTCTGTGTACTCCTGCTTCCACCATGACCGCAGGTGTATTGTAGCACAGTCGGACCGTGGTGTCAATAAGTACACACACAATGGACGAGCGAGAATACTACATCCAACAGCACAGGCAGATGCACAGGGTCACCAAGCGATTCCGTGGACACAGCCTGGTGCCACACATAGCAGAGATCGATCGCCTCATGGCGGAGCACGGGTGCGACACCCTGCTGGACTATGGCTGTGGCAAGGCCGCCTACTGGCCCGATCACTGGCGGGTCACGGGCTACGATCCCGCCTACGAGCCCTACAGCCAGATACCCGGGGGCACCTACGACATGGTGATCTGCACCGACGTCATGGAACACATACCGGAATCCGCCACCGCCAGCACGTTGCGGGAGATCTTTGGCTACAGCCGCAGATGGGTGTATCTCAGCATCAGCACACGCACATCGGACAAGCAGATGCCCGCGGGCGGCTCGGTGCACGTCAACGTCAAGCCCAGGACCTGGTGGCAGGAACAACTGGCACCCTACGAGAGCTACACCGCCGTCTACGACGACTGATTAAATACCTTCATATGAAGGACTGGATCCAGCACTGGAACACACCCGAATACCAACAGATAAAACAGCGGGAGATCGCGGCCGTGGTACAGCACCTGGGAGCCCACAGGCCCCGTGCAGTGCTGGAGGTGGGTGCGGGCCTGGCCCAGGACAGCAGGGAGATGCAACACCAGTGGAACTGCGAATGTGTGCTGTTGGACGTGGAGCGGGAGCCCAGGGACCAGAGAAGGAGGCACAAGAGCTACGGAGAGGTCTCCAACATGCAGGCCTATCACACACTGGGGCAACTGACCGACACCCTGGACCGGATGCATCCGGATTTCAGATACACCATGCTGGATGGCAGGCACCTGCCCCCGGGCACCTGGAGTTTTGACCTGATCTACAGCAACAGGAGTTGGGGGTTCCACTACCCCGTGACCACATATCGCGACTGGATCCTGGAACACTCACACGCGGGCACAGTCATGATAGCACAACTGCGACGCGGCATCGCACACAAGGGCATACGCATACAGCATCACATATGGAGCGACAGCAAGTCCCACATCGCACAGTTCGTTTGGGCCTGACGGCCAGATCGGTACAGTGTGCTTATTTTTTCCGCTGTGCAAATTTTCGAGATCCCGAGAACACGGGGTACGGGTGCTTTTTATAGCACGAGATCCGGATCCACTTCGCTCCGAGGCACATCACACACCTGTACCAGATCGTATCGCTGTTCCAGTGAGTCGTGCAGTATGTCCGCTGATTCCGAATCAAGTAGCACATACGCACGGTGTACGACGGCACCCTTCTGGCACATCACGTAGTAGTATCGCATACAGGTTATTATACACTGTAACGGAGCAGTTGCCAACCTGGGCATACAGGGTGTTACAGGTGCTGTGCGTTTTTTTTAGTATGGGGGTATTTTATCATCAGGCCGGTGATTTCATGACCATCACCAAAAAAAATTACCGTTTTGGCTTTTTGTTTTACATGCCGGCCGCCCCATCCGGATGCCCCACCTTACCAACCTTACCAGCCAACCGGAAGCTCGCGGAGCGAAACCTGGCCGCCACTGCAGGCCCGACCACTGTGTGCCATCCTGGCCACCGCTTCCGTACGGCCAAAAAGAACCCCCACCGTGTTGCCATGATGGGGGTCCATCCTTTCAAGGGAGGTCGAAAGAATTCTGTCTATGTGCCCGGCCTCATACAGGTCTGCTCGGCCAACTGCTGATAACGGTCCGGGGCCATCTTCCAGAGATCCGCCACCTTGAGCACCATACGGAGTGATATCTCACGAAGCCTGTGCTTGTTGTTGAAGATGTAGTCCACCAGGGTCTGCTTGTCCGCTTCTGGCATATGGTACTTGTCCAGCATACCCGCCCTGACTATCTGTCGGATACGGAGCATACGATCACGCATCGAGTCTATGGTGAGGTCCAGGTAGTGGCATCTTGACTGTAATGCCTCCAAATGATCCCTCAGTTTCTTTGACTTCACATTGTCGAACTTCACATTGGTGATGAATATGATGCCACCCCTGAACTCGAAACTGTTGGGCATGCCCTCTGCCATCAGTGTACGAGATTCCGTGTTCCAGTGCAGGGTTCTTGTGCGACCGGTGTCCAGTGCGGCCTTCAATAGGTTAAGTGCTAGGTCATCGTACAGTATCACGTCACAGTCATCGAAACACACGACGTGTCCCGGATCCGAGTGCTCGTAGAGTTTCTTGTACAGGCCTATGGGGCTCATGGCACCCTTGACCACCTCGAACTTGCGTTTCGATCCCGCGATGTCGTCGAAGGTGGAGAACTTGTTCATGGTGCTCTCCACACCGTATGACTTGCCTATGCCGGGAGGTCCCGACACGATCATGCCCTTGACCTTCTGCTGGATCAGGGCCTCGGTCATCTCCTCCAGGATCTGGAAACGGCCCTGTATCCGCTCTATGGCCACCTCGTCGGTCTCTGTGTCAGCGGTATTACCACTGGATATAGTCTCGTTCTGTTCTGACTTGAA
>Ga0075476_10000997_pt1 | contig 13123 bp, 13 predicted proteins | sample DEB08_DNA_5_FD_76339 | JGI IMG/M metagenome (GOLD analysis project Ga0075476, IMG submission 76339) | Aqueous microbial communities from the Delaware River and Bay under freshwater to marine salinity gradient to study organic matter... | ecosystem: Environmental > Aquatic > Marine > Coastal ...
ATCAAATTTAAAATCGTTTATATTTTTAAGTAATACATTGTCACTGTCTAAATGAAAAATTTGCTTATAGTTTCTTTCTAGTAAAAAATCATGGATTATAAACACCCTCTCAAAATTCATCCACTCAATGGCTTGTGGTTGGGTGCTGTAATTTACAAAATATTTTTTTAGATTTATGATTCTATTTCTTGTTTCATATTGATCTATGTTGACAAACTCTATGTTGTCACTTATTGAAGCTAGGTTACTGACACTTTCATCACCAATTAGAAAAACTTTATTATTTTTAGATGTAATCTCCAAATTGAATTTCAAGTAAGGCTTAAAACCTCTGTGAACAATCACGCATGGAGTATCATAATTTGCCATAAAATATATTTTAATGTTTTATGCACTCTGCTAATTAAATTTTTTACAAAACTTTATCAACACAAAAATTTTATTAATTAAACTAAGATAACATTAAGTTAAATGGTTTGTTTGTTTATAAAAATAAATTTAACAGTTCGATTCTGTTTTTGACTACTCATGGAATATAAAAAATTTCACCTTAAACGTCTTAAAAATGAACTATTAAACCGTAACAAGCTGTCCGACTCTTCATCTAACGACTATGAATATTTAGATGTTGTTCGGTCTGCAATAAATAATTCTGAAGCTTATAAAACATTCAGAAGTAATCCGGGTTATAAAGACATACTAGAACATGTAGGAGAAGACTTGGCCAATGCATATTTTGAAAATCTTTGTAAATATCTAACTAACGAAGAAATATTTAATTACTGTAGTGCTATTAAAAATGTAGGAAGTCCTGAATTAATCTCAATAAACAATTCTTCTATAAATCCAACAAGTCTTAGATATCTAAACATAGCTATAGATATTAAAAATAGATTCCCAAATACTTCTTTTGAAAATGTTATTGAAATAGGGGCAGGATACGGCGGTCAAGCATTAATTTTGGACAAGTTTTTTAAAATTAAAAATTATTACTTTATTGATCTACCTGATGTAAATCTTCTTATTGAAAGATTTTTAAATGACCATAATGTAAATTTTGAAGCACATTTTGCGACAATAGAATCTATTGCAAGTAATAATAATTATGACTTAATTATAAGTAATTACGCTTTCAGTGAGTTACCAAAAAAAATGCAACTGAATGCAATTAATAAGATAATTAATAAGTCAAAAATGGGATACATGCTTGTTAACAATTTTCACAAAATCTCATTTAGATACTTGTCTCAAAATGAATATAGTAAAAATATTAAAAATCTTAAAGTTCATGAAGAAATTCCAAATTCTTACCTGTTTAATAAACTGCTTACATTTCAAATATAATATTTGCTGTATTAATCATGTAAATAGATAGATTCCATAAAAAATTATTAGCTAACATAGGTGTAGTAATCTTATGGAAAAATTTAAAAACAATATTATTAATCTCAACAGGTACGCTGCTTTAAATTTTTCTACAAAAACTTATACAAGATTTTGGAATTTTATTTTTATTATTACTAATAATAAGGTTAGGTTCAAAGCAGTTGTAAATAGTAATATACTTGTAAAAGATAAAAATTATAAATTATTTATATCTCAGAAAATGCGAGGTTGGTTTTACTTTAAATCTTTAAAAAATCGTTTTGAATCTCTTGGTAGAATGTATTTTCTTGACAGAATAGAATTTGGTAAAAATGATATTATTGTTGACTGTGGTTCAAATATAGGTGAGATTTATCATTCATTAAAGGTTTTTAATAAACAAGATTTTGAATATTATGGCTTTGAACCTGTTGAAAGTGAATTTAAGATTTTAGAAATGAATACCTCTAACAAGATTAAAAACCCCATAGCATTGTTTGATAAAAATGAAATTAGAAAACTCTATGTACATAAAGAAGGAGCTGATTCAACACTTTTTGAAGATCCTAGGTACAGTAAAGGTATCGATGTTGAGTGCGTGAGGCTTGATTCTGTAGAGAGTTTAAAGAATAAGGATATTAAATTGCTTAAGCTTGAAGCTGAAGGTGCTGAGTTACAAGTATTAATTGGATGTGAAAATATTTTAAATAGCATTGAATTTATTTCTGCAGATATTGGTTTTGAATTGGAACAAGGAACCAAAAGTAACCAAAAAGAAGTTTTAGCATTTCTTACAAATAATAATTTCGTTAATCTCGCTAGTAATGACAGGAGTGTTTATTTATTTAGAAATAAATCATTTTTCAAATAATGAATAAATTTAAATCAAAAAATATTGGATATTTATTTCTTTTTACATCTTCATTAGTGCTTGTATTCTCAAACATAAATTTGCACTACCTATCGACTTATGCACCAGATTATCAATATTATAAAGATTATATCTCCTATTATTACGACGACTATTTAACAACCGGAAGAGAACAGGGGTTAATTTACTTTTTTCTTGTTTCTTTTTTTATAAAAATAGGTTCGGATAATTTTAGTTTATATAATTCTGACCAATTAGTAAGTAATGCTATTCAACTAACAAATGTATCATTGTATCTTTTAGGTTTATTAGGTTTATTTTATTTACTAAGACAAAAAGGTTTTAAGACTAACTCTATTTTGTTAACTTTTACAATTTTAAATTTTTTCCCGCAAACTTTGAACATGATATTAACAATGAAGCCTGAAATATTTGCATTTGCATCACTTCCATGGTCTATTTTGCTAATTATGTTGTTTTTTGAAAAAAATAATTATAAGTATTTATATTTCTCAATATTGCCCAATACATTACTTCTAACTTCAAAGGCATCTATTGTTGCTCCTGTCCTTTTAATTTATTTTTATATAATCTTTAAAGAAAAATTCAATATTTTTAATAAAAAATTTATCACCTTTTTTATAATTTTTGTTTTATTTTTAACACCAATAATAATTGAAAACTTTGATGCTAATGGTAAGCATATTTATCAACACACTTACGAAGTTGAATGGACGCCAGAAGTGGCTGATCCAGATTTTTTATATACAATAAATTTTCAAGAATTACTGTTTGATCCATACAGGCACACACACGCAAATTCATTAATAGGCATGATTGTTCTTGATACTTTTGGTGACTATTACCAATGGTATGCGTATCACGACCATAGTGCGTTTATGTACATGAAGAGAAATTTTGATAGCATTTCCTACATCACTCATTGGCGTCAGTTTTTTTCAATGATTCTTACTATCTCTCTATATTTATTTATTTTTTATTTTTGCCTTAAGGACAAAAAAAATAAAATATTTTACCTTTTTCCATTTTTTGGCATATTTGTTTTACTTCTTCAAGCATACGGTATACCTCAAAAGGGGTTTGATAAAGAAACTGCTGAACTTTTTAAAACACATTATTATGCATTTTTATTAGTTATTTGCTTAGCTTTTGTAATAATCAACTTAATAAACCGGGATACTAAATTTGGTTATTTTATTTTAGGTGTATTTATTTTTACAACTTCATTCTTATATGGACTTCCTAATGATAAACCAGGATATATAGAATTTATTAATGAAAAAAATCAACATATCGATACGTGTTATATAAATGCTTTTTTTATTGAGGGATTTGATAAAAGTAATTGTAACAATAAAGCAATAGACATTTGTGAATTTGATCAAATCATATACACCCCAGCTTATATAGATTTATACAATGAAGAGCTGTACAATGACCGCAATAATTTATCTTTACAAACATTAATTAATTCTGAAGGTAATAGTTTCACTCCACAAAGTAAAAAAGAATGTTTAGAGGCAGTTAATAATGGTTTTGTATACGATTCACCTTATATTCAAGATATTAAAATACCTTTTTTTAACTTAATTTATTTTGTCTTATTTTTAATAAATATGGTTTATTTAATTAGAAAAAAACATTTATTTCATTAACTATAAGAATTGGAAAAATTTCATATTTATAATTAACCTGTGTTGATTGACAAAACTGCAATTATCCATAAAGATACCGAAATTGGAAAAGGCGTTTCTATTGGTGAATACACAGTAATCCACTCTGGAACAATAATTAAAGATAATGTTAAAATCGGTAGTCATTGCTCTGTTGGTACAGATCCAGAAATAATAAATAATGAATTTAAGTCTGGACTTGTCATAAACGAACATACAATAATTAATAATTTTGTTTCAATAAATTTAGGAACTAAAAAAAACACTGAAATAGATAAAGAGTGCTACATAATGAGTCATACATTTATAGCTCATGATTGCTTAATTGGTGAAAAATCTGTCATTACATCGGGTGTTAGAGTTTTAGGTAATGCAACTATTGGAAAAGAAGTTTATTTGGGTGCAAATAGTGTTGTTCACCAAAACTGTAACGTGGGTGACTTGGGTTTACTTGGAGCTAACTCTTTGGCTAAGGATACTTTAAAATCTGGAATAATTTATGCAGGAAATCCAGCAGTTCCTAAAAAAATAAATCATGTTGGATTTAAAAAATCTAAACTAGATGAAAGTTTCAAAGAAAAAATAAAGCAACAAGCTAAAGATTTTTTAAGCTCTATGTGAAAAGTTTAAAATTTAATATTTTTATATTGATGTATAAGTTTTTTTAGATTTTTTTTAATATGTTCTAATTCTTGTTTTAATGGAAAAGGATAAAGTGGAAGGGTTAATGCTTTCAATTTTGCATTTTCAGTATTGACTAGATTATTGTTTTTTAGAGAAATCTTAGAATCAATTATTACATTTTGGAGATGAATAGGTTTATCATAATAAATGTTTGCCTCAATTCCGTTCTTATTTAATTCATCTTTAAATTCATCTCTAATATTTTTTGGCAAAAGAACAGTAAAGTAATTCAGTAATGTATTTTCGTTGAATTTATGTATTTTTATAAAATCTACATCTTCAAAAATCTTAATGTAAAAGTTTGTAAATTCTATTCTAGATTTTGAAATTTGATCAAATATCTTTAATTTTTCATTTAAAACATATGCATTTAAAGAATCTAGTCTAGAATTTCTACCTAAAATTTCATGATTGTACTTTTCTACTTGGCCATGATTCTTAAGCATATTTATTTTTTCATACAAAGTCTTACTATTTGTGCTTATAAATCCACCATCACCAATGCCTCCGAGTGTTTTGCTTGGAAAATTTGAAAATGCATTTATGTCTCCAAAAGTTCCTAAATAATTATTATCTTTTGATTTACTACCAAATGCTTGGGCTGTATCTTCTATAACTCTGATATCATTATTTTTTGCAAAATTAATTATATTTCTAATGTCTGCATCGTAACCGTACAAATGAACTGGAATTATACATTTTGTTTTTTTTGTTACCAATTTTTTTATAGTATTTAAAGATATACAATATGAGTCTTTTTCTATATCTGCAAACACAGGAGTTGCGTTTACTTGCAAAACTGCACCAACTGTAGCGAAGTATGTAAATGATGGGACAATAACTTCATCACCTGGTCCAACATCAAGAGCAATCAGCGAGAGAATAAGAGCATCTGTTCCAGAATTCAAGGTAGAACAGTACTTTACTTGTAAAAAATTGGAAAGTTTGTCTTCGAACAACTCAATATTCTTACCTCCTACGAATACTCCAGATTTAAATTCTTTATTAAAATTGTCAAAAAAATGAGGAATTTTAGATAATTCTCTTTGGGGATTAGCTATCGGAATAATGTTATTCATAATTTAAGATTTTAATTTATAAACCTTATTAAATGGACAAGATATTTAATATGATCAAAAATATTACTTGATAAGTTCATTTTGGATTTTCCATATTCTCTTGGTACTAATTCGCAAGGAAACTCATATACACTGTTCGTCAATGTTAATGATTTCGTAAATAACTCCGTTATTGCAACAAAATTTTCCCTTGATATAGAAGTTTTTTTTGTCAGTTCAGTTTTATATATTTTACATATTGAACTTGTTGTATAGACTTTTTTCTTTAATATTATTCCATAAATGTAATTTATACTTTTACTCAAAAATAGTCTAAATTTACTTACACCTATGACATTTCCTTTTGGATGGTATGGAGATGCGTTTACAATATCAAAACCCTCTAAAGATTTTTTAAACATTCTAACCAAAAGTTTTGGAGAGTAAGAACAATCACTATCCAAAAATGATATGTAATCAGTTTCACAATCACTTATTGCTGTTTTTAGAAAACCTCCTAGATTTTTATTTTCACCATGGCTAATTATCTTAAATTTTTCATTATTGAAATAATTGTGCAATTTTGTTAAGGTATTGTCTTCGCTACCATCATCAACCAAGATTATTTTAAAACTACAAATTGATTCAAGCTCTTTTTCTATCAGTTGTAGTTTATCTGATAGGTTTTTAACGCCTTCTTCTTCATTGTAAAGAGGGATGTAAATAGAAAGTGTTTTTTTTGTTTTCACTATTCAATTATATTTTAATTTTTAAACTTTATTTGTAGATAGAACTTAAGAGTCATGAATACTTTTAACTTTAATTACAGAATTATTTAGAAGGTATTTTTCAATACTTTCAGAGCTTGATAGAAATTTTTCTGATATTCGATCACCCCTTCTGGGATTTATAATTACTTTTTTTCTGTCAGGATATAGTCTTTCCGCAACCTCATTCATATTTATTAGAGCACTTGAATTAACAATATACCTTCCCGGTTCTTCATTAACTGCAAAAAGTATCAGACCAATAGATTCATCTAATGAAATAAAATGACGTTCACAAATTGAAGCTATTTCAATGGGGTCATTTCCTGGAACGTTGTTCCATATTTCGAAAACGTTTCCCTGTGTTTCAATAACGTTAAAAAACCTGGCAACACTTCCACCAATATTTAAAACCATTCTCTCTGCAATTAATTTACTAGCACCATAGACAACTTCGGGGTTGGTGGCTTTACAAGTAGAGGTTAAAATAAATTTTGATTTCCTATTCATGTTTTTTATCATGATGCTTGTTCCTATTGTGTTTATTTCAAATGTTTTCAGGGTATCAACTTCCCCTTCAGGAGCATGTTTTGCTCCAGCTAAATGAATAATTAAATCAGGATTGTAAGACTTAAAAACTTTTTCAACAGCTTGCTCATCTGTTACGTCTAGTTTTTTAAATCCTTTGATAACATCTGTTTCTAAGATTTCTCCATTGAAATATTCAAGTCTTTTAATCAGTCCTCTACCAATACTTCCCCCTGAACCAGTGATAAGAATTTTTTTAAATGCTAAGTCTTTTCCATTTAATGAAGAAAGCTCAACATGTTGTTCTCTGCCAAGAATATTTTCAATATTCGATTTAGTAAGAAAGCTCATTCTATTATTATAGTTATTTGATATTTTGCTGAAATAAATAGTTCGATGTTTCTTAAATTGAAATAATTACTTTAGATTAAATTTTATGTAATTAGTTATTAAGCACATTATTTATAATATTTTCAACTGGTTTTTCTTTTCCATAGAGCAACTTACTATCGTTTACAGACTTCTCTAATTTAGACTTATTATTTATAATTTTTTTTGATTCATTTGTAAGTTCTTTGTTGTTTTTTACTAATAAATTAAATTTATTCAACATTTCGGGTCTTTCTGTATACATTCTTGGAATTAATAGAGGCTTTCTAAATATGGCTGCTTCCTCCTGAAGCCCACCTGAATCAGAAATTATAAATTTAGAAAACTTTATCAATTTAATAAAATCGTTATAATTTTTAGGCTTTAAAAAATTGATATTATTTAATTTGTTCATATCATCATTTTTAAGATTTGATTTTGTCCTAGGGTGTATTGGGAAAATTACTTTGTAATTAAGTCTATTTATAGTTTTGAGTAAACTTAATAACTTTTCTTTTTTATCTACATTTTCTGGACGATGTAGTGTTAGTAGTATGTAATTATTGTCATAGGACACATCAAGATCTTCATCAACCAATTTGACAGACGAATAAACTGTACTTCCTGTTATAAAAATTTTATTTTTGTTTATACCTTCTTTTAAAAGATTTTCTTTATTTAAGCTGTGATTGCAAAAGTTTATATCTGCAAGGTGTGATGTAATAACTCTGTTATATTCCTCTATTTGCAAAATATCAAAACTTCTCATTCCTGATTCTATAAAATATAATTTTTTGTTTAAAGTTTTTGCAGCCAATGCACCAACAAGTGTTGTGTTGGTGTCGCCTTGCACGATTATTTTTTTTGCATTTAATTTTGTTAATTTTAACTCTAATTTTTGCGTTAAAATTCTTATATTCTTATCAAAGTCTTTAAATTTTGTAAAATTTAAATTTATTATCTCCTTATTCTTAATTAGATCAAAAAATCCTTCAGACATATATTTACTAAAATGCTGTCCTGTAAATAAAATTTTGCAATTTAAGTTATTAGCTATAGGAGCAATTTTTGTAATTTCAGGTCTTGTCCCTATTATGAAGATTGTTTGGTTCACTTTATATAAATTTTACTTCATATTTATTTATTAAATTACAAAGTCGATAAAAATTAAATAAAATCAATAATTTTTACATCTGTAAATTTTTACTGTATAAATTAATACGCAAGGATTAACATTAAATCATGGAATTTACGTTAAGGTTAAAAACTTTTATTTTGAGTTCTTTGACTAGAAATTTTAATGATGTCAACCTTCATAACTTAGAAAAATTTCAACAAATTAAGAAAATCTGGTTCAATATCTATTTGGATAACATCCAAGGAGACTACATAGAGTTTGGAATTTTTAAAGGAAAATCTCTGTACCACTCAATCAAAGTAGCAAAAAAACTAAAATTATACAATGACATTACATTCTGGGGTCTTGACTCATTTAAAGGATTTCCAGTTGAAAATCATAATTTTTACATATCTGAAAATTTTAAGTCTTCAAAAAAAACAGTTGAAAAGTTTTTTTCAAAATATAAAAAAACAAAAATCATTGAAGGCTTTTTCGATCAATCTTTAAATAATGAGCAGTTAATAGATATAAAGAATATTTCTTTTGCATTTGTTGACTGTGATATATATGAGTCTGCTGAAGAAGTTTTTCAATATCTAAATAAAAGAATTTCAAAAGGTGGATTTATTATGATAGATGATTTTACAAGTATTGATAAAAATGGAAATTATATTGCTAAGAGCTTTTTTGATAATTTTTCAAACCGTGATTTTATTCTATTTGATATTTATTCAAACGGCCAAACATATAGAATTATGAATTAATTTTATGAAGATTGTTTTTTCAGGTCCAGTTAAAAATTGCGGTAACAATCTTGAAAAAAATTTAAACTTTTTAATGAATTTAAAAAAAGATAATCGAATTGATTTAATTGATATTTTTATTTTAGAAGGAGATTCAACTGACAACAGTAAAATTACTTTAGAAAAATACAAAAAAAATTCTGAAATAATTTTATTTTCTGAAAACAATTTGGAAAAAAAGCTTTCTAATAGAGTAGAAAGAATTGTGTATTGCAGAAATTTACTGCTTAAGAAAATAAAAAACAAAGAAACACCTTATGATTTTTATATACCTCTAGATTTAGATGTTGATTTATTTTCAAATATTTCAACAAATGAATTTATACAAATTCTGACTCGAATTCAAAAAGACGATAATATTGATTCTTTATTTCCATTTTCTGTGCCATTTTATTATGACCTAGCTGCTTTAAGATCTGTAGGCTGGGTAGAAGAAGATATCTGGATAAGGTTTAATAAAATGGCCAAAAAATTAAAAATTGGAAAAATTTTCTTAAGAATTTTATTAATTTTTAATAAACAAATTAAAAAGCCTAAAAATAAAAAATTAATTAAAGTGGAGAGTGCTTTTGGAGGTATTGGATTATATAAATTAAAAGAAGGAATTTCAGACCTGTACAAGTACGGTTTGACTGATAAAGCTGTGTCTGCAGATCATATCGTGTTTAATTCAAATTTTAACAAAAAGTACATTGATCCAAGTTGGACTGTTAGTGCTCCTCTTGAGCATATTGAATTTAAAACTTTATCATTATTTGGAAAGGTGAAATATATTTATAAAGAATTGCAATTTGAATTAAAAAATCTTAAGACACAATAAAGGACGTTTGGTTTTTATATGAATGTAATTAAAAGATTTTACGTTAGAATTTTTAAATTTATCATAAGTAAATTACAAAAAAGCTTTGAAACTAAGAGGCTTGGGACTGAGTATGGTGGTTGGAGTTTAATTGATTTTAAAGACTTAAATAACAAAACAATTATCTCTGCTGGTTGTGGTGAAGATATTTCATTTGATATAGAATTTTTAAATTTGTACGGAGGAAAAATTATTCTTGTTGATCCTACCCCACGCTCAATAAAACATTTAGAACAGGTCTTTAATTCTGTTGGGAATAAAAAAACGAAAGATTATGTAGATGGTGGCAATCAAAAAATAGAGTCCTATGATTTAGAAAATATACAAACCGAACAACTTATTATCAAAAATTATGCTTTATTTAAAGAAGATGGAACAACTGTTAAATTTTTCCCACCAAAAAACCCAGAACACGTAAGTCACAGCATCTCAAATTGGCAAAAAGGAGAAACCGATTCAAATAAGAGTATTGAGGTCGAAACTATTACTGTAAAAAAAATTATGGAGGACCATAAAATTAATGAATTAGAACTTATAAAACTAGATATTGAAGGTGCTGAAAATCAAGTTTTACCAAACTTAATTACAAACAAAATTTTTCCAAATCAAATACTTGTTGAGTTTGATGAGCTGCATACTGATAACTTTGTGTCATATTGCAAAGCATTAATAATCATTTTAAGATTGCTGTTTAAAAAATATATCCTAATTAAAACTAATAAGTTTCCCGACATGTTGTTTGTAAAAAAAAGTTTGATAACTTAATTTAGATTAAGACTGATTTTCAAAAAATAAATCTAATGAACTCATCAGTAATTCAGTATCAAGACTTTGGCTAAAATATATTTCAAATTGTTTTTGTAATTGGTAAATTGACATGTCACTACCTGGAATAAACAATTTATTATTTTTTTTTGCTTCAAGGACTAAATCATTGAGATTCTTTGTTACATTTAAATCAATTAAGCTATCACAGTAGGAAAGTATATTAAAAACTTCTTCTTCTTTAGTTGTGCTTGGAGTTGCGTTGATTAATACTGAATATTTTTGATTTGAATTTAATTTTTGTAAATTATGTTTTTTAATAAATTTTTTTGCTTTCTCTTTATCTCTTCCAGTTAAAGATATATTGCTACAATTTAAATCTTTCAGGCAACTTACAATTGTGTTAGTTACGGAACCATATCCATAAATTAATGGATTGCTTAAATCAACTTTTTGTGCAACCTTTTTGAAGCCATAATAATCTGTGTTGTAGCCTGTCAAAATTCCATTTTTGTTTTTTATTGTATTTATATTTCCCAAACTTAAAGCTGCTTCATCAACAATGTCGACTAATTTAAACATTTCACTTTTTAATGGTGATGAAACACTGCACCCATATAAGCTAAGTGTTTTTATGGATGATGCTATCCCTTCAGCATGAATAGAATTAAACGGCAAATATATATAATTCATATTCAACTTATCAAACAAATAATTATAAATTGTTACTCCAAAATTTGTAGGGTTATTGGAAACAGAAATTAACAGCCTCGTATTGTTATCGAATCTATTTTTAGTCATTTAAAATTTTAGATACTCTTTTGCCAATACCTATTTCATCTAAATTGTACCTCTCATAGAGATCGTTTGGGTCACCAGATTGCCCATAATCATTTACTGATATACAATCTATATCAACACATAACTTGTTAAAAGCTATCAAATTTAAAATAGAGTCTGTTATTCCACCAACTGAATAGTGATCTTCAATTATTAATATTTTTGAATATTGATTTATTTGCTCAATGTAACTTTTTGAGTCTAAAGGTAATGACGAAACTGAAATTAAACCAACTCTATTTTTTTTATCTAGCTTTGTAATAGCTTTGTGTGCTTCAACTGTTGGAGCTCCCTGGGCAATCACTAGAAGATCGCTACCATTTAAAATACTGTCTGGTTTTCCAAAACTAAAAGGTTCTTCATAGTGAAAATACTCTTGCGGCTGCCTGTTAAGCCTGAGGTACTTAGGTCCTTGTAGTGTAACTATTTGGTCCATTATGGACGAAGTTTGATACTCATTAAAAGGTTGGAATATCCTTACATTTGGCAACAGACGCATCAAACCAATATCTCTTAAACCCATCTGGGTTGGGCCATCTTTACCAATTGCCAAACCAGCATGTGTACCAACTAATGTGACATTCGCATTATTAAGGCCGATTGATTGAAATATTTCTAAAAACTTTCCAGTCAAAAAATGCCCAAAACTAGTTACAAAAGGTTTGAGGCCTTGAGTAGAGAAACCAGAAGCAATTGAAATTGCGTTTGCTTCAGCTATTCCAACATCAAAGAATCTGTCTGGAAAAGATTCTTTAAAATCTAATACTCGTGTGGCCTCTCCCAAGTCACAATTAATAACTATTATTGACTCATCATTATCTGCAAGCTCTAAGAGCTTTGTTCCAAAAAAATCTCTAGTCGCTTTCATATACTTTCCTTTATGTCTAATTTACTTATGACTAATGACATTGTTTCCTCGTCAACAACTCCTCCATGACTTCCGTCTAAAATCTTAGTATCTTTATTTATAAATCCTTTAGTAGTATTTGAATTCACAAACAATGGTTTGTTTGAGTCCGAATCTAAATGATTTTTAACTGTGTTCATTATTGCATTTGAATCATGTCCATTAATTTCATCTACATCCCAACCAAATGCTTCAAACTTTTCTCTCAAAGGATCTAAGGACATAATTTCTGATACTTTTCCATCTGATTGTCCGCCGTTATTGTCTAAAAACAGTATTAAATTCCTTAAGTTTCTATTTCCAGCAAACATAACAGCTTCCCATATTTGTCCTTCTTGGATTTCCCCATCACCTACTAGAACATATACTTGACCTTGTTCTTTTTTTAATCTTTTTGCTAAGGAAACGCCTATACCAAAAGATAATCCTTGCCCCAGAGCCCCAGTTGTTAGCTCAACTTCGGGAAGTCTAGAAACATCTGGATGCCCTTGGA
>Ga0075476_10000998_pt1 | contig 13117 bp, 7 predicted proteins | sample DEB08_DNA_5_FD_76339 | JGI IMG/M metagenome (GOLD analysis project Ga0075476, IMG submission 76339) | Aqueous microbial communities from the Delaware River and Bay under freshwater to marine salinity gradient to study organic matter... | ecosystem: Environmental > Aquatic > Marine > Coastal ...
CGCGGGTCCTGGCCACGACCGTCGGCCCGTACGCCCGGCTCGGCCTCCCGGTCGCCCGGGCCTGCGCGGCGGTCGGGACGCAGTACGCCGACATCACCGGCGAGCCGGCGTACGTCGCCGCCCTGGAGCGGGAGGTCGACGCGACGGCCCGGGCGAGCGGCGCGACGCTGGTCGTCTGCTGCGGCTTCGACAGCGTCCCCCACGACCTCGGCGTCCACCTCGCCGTGTCGCGGCTGCCCGACGACGCGGACGTCGTCGTCCGCGGGTACGTCCGGGCCCGCGGGCGGGTCAGCGGCGGGACCGCGCGGACGGCGCTGGCCGCGCTGGGCGACCTCGCCGGCGCGGCCGGCGCGGGCCGCGACGGGACGGACGGTCCCCGCCGCGTGCGGCGCCTCGACCTCGGCGCCCACCGGCCGGGCCGCCTCGGCGGCTGGGCGGTGCCCCTCCCGACGATCGACCCCGCGATCGTGCTCCGCTCGGCCCGCGCGCTGCCGGGGTACGGGACCTCGTTCGCCTACGGCCACTACGCGCACGTCCGTCGGACCGCGACGCTGGTCGGGGCCGGCGCCGGCCTCGGGGCGGCGGCCCTCGCCGCCCGCACGCGACCCGGTCGGGCGCTGCTCGAGCGCCTGCTGCCCGACCCCGGCGAGGGACCGGACGGGGCGGTGCGGGCGGCCGGTCGGTTCACCGTGCTGGTGCTCGGCGAGGTCGGCACGACCCCGGACACCGACGGCCCGGCCCCGGGCAGCGGCGTGGTCGTGCGGGTCCGCGGCGGGGACCCGGGGTACGGCGAGACGGCCCGGATGCTCGCCGAGGCGGCGCTGACGCTGGCCTCCGACGAGCGGCCGGACGTCGCCGGCGTCGTGACGCCGGCCGTCGGGCTCGGTGCCGCCTACCGCCGCCGCCTGGAGGGCGCCGGGATGACCTTCGAGGTCCTCGAGACGCCGACCGCCTGAGCCGCCGCCCCTCCCCCGACCTCAGTCCCGGGTCAGGAGCAGCTGCAGCTCGACGGTCGCGACGTCGGCGACGCTGAGGACGATCGCGGCCCGCGGGACGACGACGTCGAAGTCGGCGAGGGTCACGTCGACGGCCCCGCGGACGACGAGGACGTCGCCGTCGAGCGAGGCGGCGAGCACGACGACGACGTCGCGCTCGACCTCGCCGATGCGCAGCCGCCCGGGCGCGTCGACGACGACCGCGGCGCCCGGCTCGGTCGGGACCTCGAACGCCAGCGGACCGGACAGCTCGAACGACGTCGGGCGATCCCCGATCCGGCGCCGGACCTGGCCGTCCCGCATCCCGCTGTCGCTGGTCAGCGTCGAGAGGTCGGCCGTGATCGTCGCCTCGAGGACCTCCGTGCCGGCGACGACCACCGTGCCGCCGACGTCGGGCGTCCGCCCCACGGCGGTGAACGCCCCGACGGTCGCGAGCTCCTCGTCGATCCGGTACCCGACCCAGCTGCCCGCGCCGGCCGCGCCGTCGAACGCGACGAGGTCGGTCCGGACGGTCCACGTCCCCGACGGATCGACGACGACGTCGGCCGCCGCCGAGCCGCCGTCCCCGGCGTCGGCGTCTCCGCCCTCGTCGGTCCCGTCGTCGGCGATCCCGGCCGCACCGACGGCGTCGGCCGCCGGGGCGGTGAGGTCGACCGCCTCCGGGGTCGGGTCGCGCAGGACCAGGAACGCCGCCACGGCGGCGAGTCCGAGGACGGGGAGGGCGACGAGCAGGACGCGGCGCACGGTGACCTCGTGGGGTCCCCGGGTGGAGGGCGGGCCGGGAGCGTCCCGGCGGGGACCACGCACGGGTTCGGAGCGGGCCCGGACCCCGGACGGCGCGGGCGTCCGGCACACTCCGGCCGACGGGGGGTCGGCATGCGGGTGGCGGTGGTGACGGGCGGGTCCAGCGGCATCGGGGCCGCCACGGTCCGGGCGCTGGCCCGGGAGGGGTGGACGGTCGTCGCCGCGGCGCGTCGGACCGACCGGCTCGCGACGCTGGCCGAGGAGGTCGCGGCGGCCGGGGGCCCCGGCCGCGTCGTCCCCGCGACCCTCGACGTCCGGGACACCGTCTCGGTCGACGCGCTGGCCGCGGCGGTCGCGGACGCGCACGGGCGGTGCGACCTGCTCGTCTGCAACGCCGGCGTGGGCGGCGGCGACCTCGAGGACCGCGCCGACCTCGACGAGGTCCTCGAGGTCCTCGACGTCGACCTGCTGGGCACGGTGCGGTGCTGCGCGGCGTTCGCGGACCTGCTGGCCCGGTCCGCGCCGTCGCAGGTGGTCGCCGTCGCCTCGGTCGCCGGGAAGCTCGGCGTCGGCCCGCCCGGGTACGTCGCGGCGAAGTTCGGCATGGTCGGGCTGGCCGAGGCGCTCGACCTGGCGTGGCGACCGCGGGGCGTCGCGGTGACGCAGCTGAACCCGGGCTTCGTCCGGACCGAGGGGTTCCCGCAGGCCTGGGCCGACGGCACCCCGGCCGCGCGCGTCGTCGCCGAGCCGGACGACGTCGCCGCGGCGGTCCTCCGGGTCGTGCGGAGCCGCCGCCGCGAGCGGACCGTCCCCGGCTGGTACCGCGCGGTCGTCGTGCTGCGACACACGCTCGCACCGGCGTGGTGGCGGATCGCGGCGGCGACCGACCGACCGCGACGCCGCGAGCGGGCGCTGCGCCGCGACCGCCGCGACCGCACGGCGTGAGCGCCGTCGACCCGGCCGAGCGCGTCCTCCGGGACGTCTTCGGGTTCGCGTCCTTCCGCCCGGCGCAGGCCGACGTCGTCGCGCAGGTCGTCGCCGGCGGGGACGCGCTGGTCGTGATGCCGACCGGGAGCGGCAAGTCCCTCTGCTACCAGGTCCCGGCGCTGGTCCGGGACGGCACGGCCGTGGTCGTCTCGCCCCTGATCGCGCTGATGCGCGACCAGGTCGAGCAGCTGCGCCTGCTCGGCGTCCGCGCCGCGTTCCTGAACTCGACCCTGTCGCTCGACGCGGCCCGCCGCGTCGAGGCCGAGGCCGCCCGGGGCGAGCTCGACCTCCTGTACGTCGCACCGGAACGGCTGGTCGGCGGCCGGTTCATGGCGCTCCTCGACGAGATGTCCCCGGCGCTGTTCGCCGTCGACGAGGCGCACTGCGTCTCGGAGTGGGGCCACGACTTCCGACCCGAGTACCTCGAGCTGGGGCTGCTGCGCGAGCGGTACCCGTGGGTGCCGCGGATGGCGCTGACCGCGACGGCCGACACGGCGACGCGGGCCGAGATCGCCGGTCGGCTGCTGCACCCCGACGCCCTCCACGTCGTGACCGGGTTCGACCGTCCGAACATCCGCTACCTCGTCCGGCCCGACGAGGGCTCGGCGCGGGAGCAGCTGCTGCGGTTCATCACGACCGAGCATCCGGGTGCCGCCGGCATCGTGTACTGCCCGACGCGGCGCCGCGTGGACGAGACCGCCGCCTGGCTGACCGCGCAGGGGCTCGACGCCCTCCCCTACCACGCGGGCATGACCGCGGAGGACCGCGACGCCGTGCAGCAGCGGTTCCGGCGGGAGGACGGCGTCGTCGTCGTCGCGACGATCGCGTTCGGCATGGGCATCGACAAGCCGGACGTCCGGTTCGTCGCCCACCTCTCGCTGCCGCGCAGTCCCGAGGCGTACTACCAGGAGACCGGCCGGGCCGGCCGTGACGGGCTGCCGAGCGACGCCTGGATGCGGTACGCGCTGGCCGACGCGGTGACCCTGCGCCGCCGCATCGAGGAGTCCGACGCCGACGAGGCGCACAAGGCGTACGAGCGGCGGCGCGTCGACGCGATGCTCGGGTACTGCGAGACCGCGACCTGTCGCCGGCGGGTGCTCCTCGCCCACTTCGACGACGACCCGGGCCGCGACTGCGGCAACTGCGACAACTGCCTGGAGCCCCAGGAGACGTGGGACGCGACCGAGGCCGCCCGCAAGGCCCTCTCCTGCGTCTTCCGGACCGACCAGCGGTTCGGCGCGGGGCACGTCATCGCCGTCCTCCTCGGCCGGACCGACGAGCGGATCCTCCGGCTCGGGCACGACCGCGTCTCGACGTTCGGCATCGGCGCGGACCTCGACGAGGGGACGTGGCGCACGGTGCTGCGCCAGCTGGTCGCCGTCGGGGCGCTGGCCCCGACCGAGCACGGTGGCCTCCGGCTGACCGACGCCAGCCGGCCGCTCCTCGAGGGCGGGGCCGAGCTGCACGTCGCCCGACGCCTCGTGCCCGCGGACGGGCCGAGCCGCCGCCGGACGTCGGCCCGCGGGGCGGCGGACGCCGCGACGGCGGAGCTCGACGACGCCGCCCGGGCCCGGTTCGAACGCCTCCGCGGGACGCGGCGCGCCCTCGCGGCCGCGCAGGGCGTCCCGGCGTACGTGGTGCTCAACGACCGGCACCTCGCCGCGATCGCGGCCGCCGCGCCGACGACCCCGTCCGAGCTGCGCGCGCTGCCGGGCATCGGCGACGCGAAGCTGGCCCGGTACGGCGACGCGATCCTCGCCGCCCTCGCGGAGGACGGGACCGACCCGGCGTAGGCTGCAGCCGCTCCCCGGAGGCTCCCATCCCCCCCAGCACCGTGCCCGTCCGCGACCACGCCGGCTTCACGCGGCGCGGCCTCGTGGTCTTCCTGGCCCTCACGATGTCGTTGACGGCGCTCGGGATCGACCTGCTGCTGCCGGCGTTCCCCTCGATGCGCGCGGACCTCGGACTCGCACCCGGCTCGACCGAGATCGCCGGCATCATCACGACGTTCTTCGTCGGCCTCGCGCTCGGCCAGGTCGTGCTCGGGACCGTCAGCGACACCGTCGGCCGCCGCCCGATGCTGCTGCTCGGGCTCGGGCTGTACGTCCTCGGAGCGGTGCTCTCGGTGCTCGCGACGACCCTGCCCGCGCTGCTCGCCGCGCGGTTCGTCTGGGGACTCGGCGCGGCCGGCGGACGGGTGCTCTCGATCGCGATCGTCCGGGACCGGTTCGTCGGCGGTGCGATGGCCAGGACCTACTCCCTGGTGATGGCCCTCTTCGTCATCGTCCCGGTCGTGGCGCCGTCGCTCGGCGCCGTGGTGCTCCGCGTCGTCGGCTGGCGCCAGCTGGTCGGGCTGAACCTCGCGGTCGCCGTGCTCGTCGGCTGGCTGGTCCTCCGCCGGCTCGAGGAGACGCTGGCCCCGGCCGACCGGCGCCCGCTCCGCCCCCGGCTGGTGCTGACGGCCGTCCGGCGCATCGCGACCGACCCGCGGTCCGGACCCCCCGTGCTGGCCCAGGCGGTGCTGTTCGGGGCGTTCGCCAGCTACCTCGCGACGGCCGAGGTCGTCATCGGGGAGGTGTTCGGCCGCCCCGGCGCGTTCCCGCTGGTGTTCGGGGGCATCGCGGTCGTCGCCGGCGCCGGATCGCTGGTGAACGGCCGCGTCGTGGAGCGGGTCGGCATCCCCCGCATGCTCGCGACGGCGCTGACGGGCATGGCCGTCGGCGCGACCGCGCTGGTCGCCCTCGCGGTCGGGTACGACGGCCGACCCCCGATGGCGGCGTGGATCGCGGCGCTCATGCTGGTGATCGTCACGCACGCGACGCTGATCCCGAACCTCTCGACACGGGCGATGGAGCCGATGGGTGACATCGCCGGGGTCGCGAGCGCGGTGATCGGTTCGGTCCTGATCGGCGGCGGGGCCCTCCTCGGCTCGGTGTACGACCGTGCCTACGACGGCACCGTCCGGCCGCTCAGCCTCGCGTTCCTCGGCAGCACCGCGGTGGTGGTGGCGCTGGTCGCCCTGGGCGGCCGGGCCGCGGGACGGCGCGATCGGGCGGCGACGGCGCCGCGCGCGACGGTCGCGCCGCCGCCGGTGGCCTGACCGTCCGTCGACGGCGGCCGATCACCGGAACAGGCGCCCGATGCCGCGGCCGGTCGCGCGTCCGACCACGCGCCGGCCGACGCGCCGGCCGATCGTCCCCTTCCGGACCGCCTGCACGTCGCCGAGCAGCTTCGCCAGCGCGTACAGGAACCCGCGGGTCCTCCCGATGCTCATCCCCGCCCCTCCCCGCGCCCGGGGTCGACGTCGTGCCCGGCGGCGGGAGCGACGAGGGTAAGGACGCCTCCGACACGTGGCTAGCCTGCGGCTCATGTGCTCGCGCGCCCGCTGCCGGACCTGCGGCCTGACCACGTGGTCGGGGTGCGGGGCCCACGTCGACCGCGTGATGCGGGGCGTCCCGGCCGACGAGCGCTGCACCTGCCCGGGGTCCGCCGCGCCGCCGCGGCGCGGGGGCGGGACCGCGACGCGGCGCTCCCTCCTGGCGCTGCTCCGCGGCGGCTGAGCGGGATGGCGGCCGACGGCGCGGGGGGCATCCGACGGCTGCTGGTCGCGAACCGCGGCGAGATCGCGGTCCGCATCATGCGCGCGGCGACGGAGCTGGGCATCACGACGATCGGCGTGCACACCGACGCCGACCGCCGCTCCATCCACCGCGTCAAGGCCGACGAGAGCTACCCGGTCGGTGACCCGGCGCGGCCGCTCGCCGGCTACCTCGACGCCGAGGCCCTCGTCGAGCTGGCCGTCCGGGTCGACGCGGACGCCCTGCACCCGGGGTACGGGTTCCTCTCGGAGTCGCCCCGGCTGGCCCGGGCCTGCGCCGCGGCCGGCGTCGCCTTCGTCGGTCCGCCGGCCGCGGTCCTCGAGGCCGCCGGTGACAAGGTCACGGCCCGCGGCCACGCCGCCGCGGCCGGACTGCCGGTCCTCGCCGCCACGGGCGCCCTCGATCCCGACGCCGACCCGGTGGCCGCGGCCGCCCCGCTCGGGTTCCCGCTGTTCGTGAAGGCCGCGGCCGGGGGCGGCGGTCGGGGCCTCCGCCTCGTCCGGTCCCCCGCCGAGCTGCCCGACGCCATCGCGGCCGCGAGGGCCGAGGCCGAGGGCGGGTTCGGGGACGCCACCGTGTTCCTCGAGCAGGCGGTGCTGCGACCGCGCCACCTCGAGGTCCAGGTGCTCGCCGACGCGACCGGCGAGGTCGTCCACCTCTTCGAGCGGGACTGCTCGGTCCAGCGGCGGCACCAGAAGGTGCTCGAGATCGCACCCGCACCCGCCCTCGACCCCGGGATCAGGGCCGGGCTCTGCGCGGACGCCGTCGCGTTCGCGCGCGAGGTCGGGTACGTGAACGCGGGGACCGTCGAGTTCCTGCTCGGACCGGACGGCCGGCACCACTTCATCGAGATGAACCCGCGCATCCAGGTCGAGCACACGATCACCGAGGAGGTCTGCGACGTCGACCTCGTCCAGGCGCAGCTGCGGATCGCCGGCGGCGCGACGTTGGCCGACCTCGGCCTGACCCAGGACACGATCGCGACGCGGGGCACCGCCATCCAGTGCCGCGTCACCACCGAGGACCCCGCGAACGGGTTCCGGCCGGGGACCGGCCGCATCACGGCCTACCGCTCCACGGGCGGCCACGGCGTCCGGCTGGACGCCGGGACGATGGACGTCGGGACGGAGGTCTCCCCGTACTTCGACTCGCTGCTGGCGAAGCTGACGTCCCGCGGCCCGGACCTGCCGTCGGCGGCGCGGCGGGCCCGCCGCGCGCTCGCGGAGTTCCGCGTCCGCGGCGTCCCGACGAACCTCGGCTTCCTCCGCGCGCTGCTCGAGGACCCGGAGCAGCTCGTCCGCGAGCTGTCGACGGCGTACCTCGACGACCATCCGGAGCTGCTCGCCGCCGGCGGCGGCCGGGACCGGGTCAGCCGGCTGCTCGAGCACGTCGGCGACGTCACGGTGAACCGCCCCCACGGTCCGCCGCCGGGCCGCCCCGAGCCCCGGGAGCTGCTCCCGCCGGCGCCGGAGGGGACGCCGCCGGACGGCACCCGGCAGCGCCTGCTGGCCGACGGCCCCGAGGCGTTCGCCGCCCGGATGCGCGCGTCCACGGCGCTCCTGGTCACGGACACGACGCTGCGCGACGCGCACCAGTCGCTGCTCGCGACGCGGATGCGGACCCACGACATGCTCGGGGGCGCACCGCACCTCGCGCACCGGCTGTCGGGGCTGCTCTCGCTCGAGGCCTGGGGCGGCGCGACGTACGACGCGGCGCTGCGGTTCCTCCACGAGGACCCGTGGGAGCGGCTGGCCGCCCTGCGCGCGGCCGTCCCGAACGTCTGCCTCCAGATGCTGCTGCGCGGTCAGAACGCGCTGGGGTACCGCCGCTACCCCGCCGACGTCGTCCGGGCGTTCGTGCGGGAGGCCGCCGACGTCGGGGTCGACGTGTTCCGGGTCTTCGACGCGCTGAACGACGTGGACCGCATGCGGCCGGCGATCGAGGCCGTGCGCGAGGTCGGCCGTCTCGCCGAGGGCACGCTGTGCTACTCCGGGGACCTCGCCGACCCCCGCGAGGACCTCTACACCCTCGACCACTACCTCCGGACGGCCGAGGGCCTGGTCGCGGCCGGCGCGCACGTGCTGGCGGTGAAGGACATGGCCGGCGTGCTCCGTCCACCGGCGGCCGCGACGCTGATCGCGGCGCTGCGGGATCGCTTCGACCTGCCGGTGCACCTGCACACGCACGACACGCTCGGCGGGCAGACCGCGACGTACCTCGCCGCCGTCGGGGCCGGGGTGGACGCGGTGGACGCCGCGGCGGCGCCGCTGGCCGGGACCACCAGCCAGCCGCCGCTGCCGGCCGTGGTCGCGATGGTGGCCGGGACGCCACGGGACACCGGCCTCGACCTCGACGCCCTGCTCGACCTCGAGCCGTACTGGCAGGCGGTCCGGGCGGCCTCCGCCCCGTTCGACGAGGCGCTCCGGGCGCCGACCGGCCGCGTCCTGCGCCACGCCATGCCCGGGGGCCAGATCACGAACCTCATGCAGCAGGCCGCCGCGCTCGGCGTCGAGGGCGGGTTCGACGCGCTGGCCGACCGGTACGTCGCGGCCGACCGGCTCCTCGGCCGCCTCATCAAGGTCACGCCGACGTCGAAGGTCGTGGGCGACCTCGCGATCTGGCTCGCGATCAACGACGTGACGCCGGAGGAGCTGGTCGAGGACCCCGGCCGGTACGCGCTGCCGGCCTCGGTGCTGGACCTGCTGGCCGGGGACCTCGGGACGCCGCCCGGCGGCTGGCCCGAGCCGCTGCGCTCCCGTGTGCTGGCGGCCCACGGGGTGACGCTGACCGAGCCGACCCTCGCGCCCGAGGACGCCGCCGCGCTGTCGCGGCCGGGCCCCGCGGCCCGGACGCTCCTTTCCGAGCTGATGCTGCCCGGGCCGACGCGGGAGTTCCACGCGGCGCGCGAGCGGTACGGGGACCTCTCCGTGCTGCCGACCGAGGTGTTCTGGCACGGCCTCGCCCCCGACCGCGAGGTCTCGCTCGAGCTGGAGCCGGGGGTCGAGGTCACGCTCGCCCTCGAGGCCGTCGGCGAGGTCGACGAGACCGGCCACCGGTCGCTGCACCTCCGCGTCAACGGCCTCCCGCGGACGGTCGAGGTGCTCGACCGCGCCGCCGGCACCGCGCTCGAGGAGCGCATCCTGGCCGACCCGGCCGAGCCCGGGCACCTCGCGGCCCAGATGACCGGCGTCGTGACCCTCACGGTCGCGGAGGGGGACGTCCTGACGGCCGGGGCGTCGGTCGGCTCGATCGAGGCGATGAAGATGGAGTCGCCGCTGCGGGCACCGGTCGACGGCCGCGTCGCCCGGGTCGTCGTCACGTCGGGGACCCGTGTCGAGGCCGGCGACCTGCTGCTCGCGGTCGAACCCGGCGACGGGGCGGCCTGACGTGTCGCGCGACGTGGCGGGCGACCCCCGGCTGGCGCTGCTCCACGCCCGCCGGACCGTGTCCCGGCTGGGACCGCCCGGACCGGACGCCGTCGAGCTGGCCGCGATGCTCGACGCGGCCGACGCGGCCCCGGACCACGGCCGCCTGCACCCGTGGCGGCTCACGGTGCTCGACGGCCCCACCCGGGACGCGCTGTCCGACGCCTACGCGGCCGCCGCCGCGGCCCGGGGGGAGGACGCCGAGGCCGTCGCCCGCGCCCGCTCGAAGCCGCTGCGCGGCCCGGTCGTCGTCGCCGCGGTCGCCCGGACCGTCCCCCACCCGAGGGTCCCCGCCTGGGAGCAGCTGGCCGCGGCGGCCTGCGCCGTGCAGAACCTCTGCCTGGCCGCGACGGCCCTCGGGTACGGCTCGGCCTGGCGGACCGGCACGGCCGTCGAGGACCCCGGCGTCCGTGCCGTGCTGGACCTCGACCCCGACGACCGTCTGATCGGGTTCGTGCACCTCGGCACGCCCACCGCCTGAGACGGCCGGAGGGGAGGGCCGTGGCCCTCCCCTCCGTGGATCGTGCGGCCCGGTCGGACCGGGCGGATCGCTCAGCTGCAGCCGCTGGTCGCGCCGCAGGACTGGCAGACGTGGCAGGCGCCCGCCCGCTGCATCTTGATCCCGCACTCGAGGCACATCGGCGCGTCGACGTCGACGGGGACCGACGAGCCCTCGAACGCCACCGGCGCCGCCGGCGCCGTGGCCGCGGGGACCGGGGCCGCCGGGGCGGTCGCGGCACCGTCGCCGAGCTGCGGCGCGGCGCCGTGATCGCCGTCCAGGGCGGCCGTCCGCTCGGCGACCGAGTAGATGCCGAGCCGGTCCCGGGTCTCGTAGGGCAGGTACTCCAGCGCGAGCTTCCGGGCGACGTAGTCGACGATGGAGGAGGCGAAGCGGATCTCCTCGTCGTCGGTCAGGCCGGCCGGCTCGAACCGCATGTTCATGAACTTCGAGACGTACGTCTCGAGCGGGACCCCGTACTGCAGGCCGACCGAGACGCTGATCGCGAAGGCGTCGAGCAGCCCGGACAGGGTCGAGCCCTGCTTCCCGAGCTTGACGAAGATCTCGCCGAGCCCGTCACCCGGGTACTCGCCGGCGGTGAGGTAGCCGGTGGCGTCCCCGACCGCGAACGAGATCGTCTGCGACGGCCGCGTCTTCGGCAGCTTCCGCCGCGTCGGGACGTTCACCGTCTCGACGACGGTGGCCGGGGCCTCCTTCGCCTCGCCGTCCGACTTCTTCGAGACGGAGAGGGGCTGGGCGACCTTGCAGTTGTCGCGGTAGATCGCGATGGCCTTGATGCCGAGCTTCCACGCGTCGACGTGGAGCTGCTCGACCTCGTCGACCGTCGCGGTCTCGGGCAGGTTGACCGTCTTCGAGATCGCACCGGAGATGAACGGCTGGGCCGCGGCCATCATCCGGACGTGACCCATGTAGTGGATGGCGTCGTCGCCCATCGCGCACTGGAACACCATCGTGTGCTCCGGGCGGAGGGCCGGGGCGCCGTGGATCGACTTGTTCTCGTCGATGTACGCGACGATCGCCTCGATCTGCTCCTCGGTGTAGCCGAGGTGGCGGAGCGCCTGCGGCACCGTCTGGTTGACGATGACGATGGAGCCGCCGCCGACCAGCTTCTTCAGCTTCACGAGTCCGAGGTCGGGCTCGATGCCGGTCGTGTCGCAGTCCATCATCAGGCCGATGGTCCCGGTCGGGGCCAGGACGGTCGCCTGCGCGTTCCGGTAGCCGTGCTCGCGACCGAGCTCGAGCGCGGCGTCCCACGAGGCGCGGGCGGCGTCCATCAGGTCCTGCGGGACCGGGCGGGGGTCGATGTCGTCGACCGCCGCGCGGTGCTTCCCGATGACCCGGAGCATCGCCGTCTCGTTCTTCCGGTAGCCGTTGTGCGGCCCCTTGACCCGGGCCAGCTCGGCCGAGGTCCGGTAGGCGGCCCCGGTCATCAGCGCCGTCAGCGCCCCGGCCCAGGCCCGGCCCTCGTCCGAGTCGTACGGCAGCCCGATCGACATCAGCAGCCCGCCGAGGTTGGCGTACCCGAGGCCGAGCTCGCGGAAGTCGAGGGCGTTGCGCCCGATCTTCTCGGTCGGGTACGACGAGTACCCGACGATGATCTCCTGGGCGGTGAACACGATCTCGACGGCCCGCTCGTACGACTCGACGTCGAACCGACCGAGCGTGTAGTCGTAGAACTTCTTCAGGTTCAGGCTGGCCAGGTTGCAGGCCGAGTTGTCGAGGTGCATGTACTCGCTGCACGGGTTCGAGCCGTTGATGCGGCCGGACTCGGGCGAGGTGTGCCAGTCGTTGATCGTGGTGTCGTACTGCATGCCGGGGTCGGCGCACTCCCACGCGGCCTGCGCGAACTGGCGCATCAGGTCACGGGCGGACCGCGTCTCGACGACCTCGCCCGTGGTCACGGCGCGGAGCGCGAACTCCTCGTCGTTCTCGTAGGCGCGCATGAACTCGTCGGTGACCCGGACCGAGTTGTTGGCGTTCTGGTACTGGACGCTGGCGTAGTCGGCCCCGTCCAGGTCCATGTCGAACCCGGCCTCGCGCAGCACGCGGATCTTCTTCTCCTCGCGGGCCTTGGTCCAGATGAACTCCTCGACGTCCGGGTGGTCGACGTTGAGGATGACCATCTTGGCCGCGCGCCGGGTCTTGCCGCCCGACTTGATCGTCCCCGCGGACGCGTCGGCGCCCCGCATGAACGAGACCGGACCGCTGGACTCGCCGCCGCCCTTCAGGTGCTCCTTCGAGGACCGGATCGAGGACAGGTTGATGCCCGACCCCGAGCCGCCCTTGAAGATCGTCCCCTCCTCGACGTACCAGTTGAGGATGGAGGACATGGTGTCCTCGACCGAGAGGATGAAGCAGGCCGAGCACTGCGGCTTCTCCTCGACCCCGACGTTGAACCACACGGGCGAGTTGAACGCGGCCTTCTGGTTGACGAGCAGGTGCTTCAGCTCGGCGTTGAACACCTCGGCGGCGTCGGCGTCGGCGAAGTACCCGCCGTCGATCCCCCAGCCGGTGATGGTGTCGGCGACGCGGTCGACCATCTGACGGACGCTCCGCTCGCGCTGCGGCGTGCCGAGCTGACCGCGGAAGTACTTCTGCGACACGATCTGCGTCGCCATCATCGACCACGACGTCGGGAACTCGACGCCGCGCTGCTCGAACGAGACCGAGCCGTCGCGCCAGTTGGTCAGCACGGCGTCACGGAGCTCCCACTCGAGCTCGTCGTAGGGGTGGACCCCCGGGGTCGTGAAGGTCCGCTCGAAGCGGAGGCCGGAGCGGCCCTTCGACTCGACGACCGTCATGCCCTGCGGCTCGCGGTCGAGGTCGGGTGCGGTGCGCTTGCCCATG
>Ga0075476_10001007_pt1 | contig 13072 bp, 5 predicted proteins | sample DEB08_DNA_5_FD_76339 | JGI IMG/M metagenome (GOLD analysis project Ga0075476, IMG submission 76339) | Aqueous microbial communities from the Delaware River and Bay under freshwater to marine salinity gradient to study organic matter... | ecosystem: Environmental > Aquatic > Marine > Coastal ...
ATGCTGTCTGACGGAGAATTTGTAATGACTGCTCAAGCGGTTCGCGGCGCAGGAAACGGAAGCCGCGAGCAAGGCTTTAAGAAGATGTACGACATCATGAGAGCGTTTGAAGGGGGAGCGGTGGCGTAATGGCAACTAATACAAACATACAGATTAGTAAACAAGACCCCGCTATTCAGGAGTATCGCGAGAATCTTCTAGCCGACGTAGAGCAGTTTATCGCAAATCAGATAGCCTTGGGTCCCTCTGCGGGAACAGATTACAAAGTAGCTGACCTAACTGCACCTGAATACGGCGCAGTTACAATGGCCAATCAAGGGCTTGGGGCTTATCTACCTTTTTTGCAGGCGGGCGAACGCGCTATTGCGTCTGGTCAGGCAGGGCTACAGGGTATTGGTGCATTTAATCCCTTTGAAAACCAAGTTGTGAGTCAAACTCTTGCTGATATTGGTAGACAGGGTGCAATAGAGCGTAACCGTTTGAACAGTCAAGCTGTTGGGGCAGGTGCTTTTGGAGGCAGCAGGCAAGCTGTTGCAGAGCAGGAATTGAATCGTAATGTGTTGGAGCAGATGGGCAGAACAGCGGGTGATCTTCGTTCTGCGGGCTATGATGCTATGATGGGAAGACGTTTAGCGGGTGCGGAGCTTATGGGTAAGCTCGGTATGCAGCAAGCGGGCATTGGAGAGTTGGCGCAAAACTTAACCAGTTCTCAAATACAAAACGCATTGACTGCGGGCGGTGTTGCTCGTGGCGTGGATCAAAGCGTTCTTGATGCAATGCGTTTGACTAACGAAGCTAGAATGTCTTATCCATATCAACAGTATGGCTTCTTGTCTGACATCTATGCGGGGATTCCGACCTCACAATCTGTAATTACATCTGGAGCGGCTCCGCAAGTTTCACCCTTCCAAACTGCACTGGGACTCGGTATCGGAGCTTTTGGTTCTCTAGCAGGCGCTCAACAAGCGGGGATTCTATAATGAACAATGTTTTCGCAAGACCTTTGTTTAGACAGATGGGTGGTCCTGCTATCCCTGAAATGCAACAAGCTGAATCGCAAGCGATGCAAATGGGCGAACAGGCAGGTGCCATGTATGTACAGGGGACTGAAGCGGCGGTTGATGCGGCGGAAGACCCTAAAAGTTTAATTGACGCTATTCGTGGAAACGAAATGCCGATTGCGCAACGGTATGCAGAACTTGCTCAGTATGTGGGTGAAGAAGACGCGCAGCAGACTCCTGAAAGTGTTTTGGCGATGGTGCAGCCCGCCTTGTTGATGACAGAGGAAGGCGCAATAGACAGTGGTATTGGCGAATTGATGCAAGGTTTGCTCGGCAACACCGGTATGTCTGAAGAAACGAACATGTCTCAAGGTGTTGGCGAGTTAATGATGCGCGGGGCGGGCAACACTCCACCCGCAAATTTTAACCAAGGCGGCGCGGTCCGCCGGTTTCAAGCAGGTGGGGACGTAGCGTCTGGTGCCGCGGCTTATATGCCAGAGTTCCAAAAGCTTTACGCCTCTGTACTTGGCGATCAATCGGCACGACAAGCAGAACTTGATGAGCAAAAGCGTCTGACACAGGCGCAGATGCTGTTTGACCTTGCGCAGACTGGTTTGCAGTTTGCGGGTACGACAGAGGGTCGCTCTATTGCAGAACGCCTAGCTAACGCGGCGTCTGCGACGCAGTTGTTCCCGCGCATTGGCGAACGGGCCGCGGGCCAATTAGCGGCCAAACAAGCCGCAGAGAAAGAAAAGCGGCAGATGGACTTAGCCGCGTTGCAAAGCTCAATTCAAGCGTCCCAGTCTGACGTTACTGCGCAGCAGGCACTGGAACGCGCTATTGCAAGTAAATCATCTTCTTCTACAAAGGCCGACATTAAAAGAGTTGTTGGTGCTGACGGGGAAATCGTAGGAACGTTTAACCTGAGTACAGCCGAAGGCTTGGCAAAATTTAACGCGGCTATCGAAAAAGACCCGAAAGCTACTGCATACAACATCGGTACAGAACCAACCGACAAAGGCTACAAAACAATTCAATTGTTTGATCCCAATAATCCAACTGCGCCGCCTACTGAATTACCCATTAATACTCCCGCAGAGCGTAAGCTTGTTGGAGAAAAGCTTGCATTAGGGTTTACGTCTAACGATACCTTCTTTGCCGCAGCAATTTCTGATGAGTACGCTAAAAAACGTGAGGTTCGTGCGGAAGACACCGCGATACGTGCGGAAACTCGTGGCGAGCAAATTACGATACGTGCTGAAAACCGCGCATTGGATACTACGCTATCTGCGGAATCACGGGCACTTAGTACAAAAATTGCTGAAGAAGGTCGTGCTGTTGAAAGAGCCATTGCTGCCGAAAACCGTGCCAACGATAGAACACTTTCCGCGGAAGATAGAGAAGAAGCTAGAACTCAGGCTGCGGAAGCGAGAGCAGAACAAGCTAGAATACGTGAAGAACTTCGTAACAAAGGCTACGACATTGAAGCCGAGCAGCGTAAAATTGAGTACGACATTGCTTCCGAAGCACGGGCCGCGGGCCGCGAGCAAACGGTTTATGAGCGTAATCGTGCGGATGAGTTGTCAGACATTGCGGCGGCTATCAAAGCTGATATTGCTGCCGAAGAACGTGCCTTGGATCGCACACTTGATGCTGAAGAACGTGCTAAGGTAGAGTTTGACCGTCGCTTCGGTATGGAAACTGATGCACAGATTGCGCTGGAAGAACGTGCCTTGGGTCGTACACTAAACGCGGAAGAACGTGCAAATGCCCAGTTTAGAGCGCGTCAAGCGGTGGAAACACAGCAGCGTATTAAGCTTGAGGCAGCCTTGCTCGACATGCGCGGTAACTATACGTTCCGTGAGCAGGATGGTCAGATCGTTGCGATTGACAACAAAACTCAAGAAGTCACGCCAATCTTTGGTACACCGGATGCTCCCGAACCAGAATACGTTGAGGTCACACTGCCCAACGCAGATGGCGTTCTTACAAAAAGCATTGTGGATATCACCTCTCCACAGGGTAAGGCGGCTCTTGCTAAGGTTAACGAAGTTACCGCAAGTGGTGGCCAAGCGAGTATGCAGAAAATCTCTACTGCAAGTGTTACTCCACGCGGCTTTCTCATTCCTGAAAAAGGCGTCTATACAAGTTATGATGGCGGTAGAACATACGTTGACGAGAACGGCGTTACACAAAGCGTACCGGGCGATGCGTTCGAAGTGTCTAACACAATTGCATACGACGTTTCTAAAAACGAAAAAGTCCGTGCAAATGCTCTAGCACAACTTGCAGAAATGGACCGCGCTATCATCAGCGGCATGACCGACGCAGAGGGTAATCCTCTGACGGCCGATCAGATGATGGAAGTAAAAGACGCTTATGAGCAAGCTCGAAAGGGTACGGGCTTCTGGGCAAAAGTCTCGGCAGGATTAGACTCCGCTATCGGTGGTGTCAGTGGCGGTTACTTCACGGTAGGTCGTGGAAAGCAGGATGCACGTCAGTATGTTAGAATGCTGCGTGTAATGGGCCGTTCAGCTCTTGCAGCGTCACCACGTTTCGCTGTGGCAGATTTGCAAACTACAGAGCAGTTGTTCCCCAACGAACAAGCCTTGCTTGCGAACCCTGCAACAGAAGCTCGTAAGCTTATTTCACTTTCAACAGAGTTAGACGCAGAGAAGCGTCGTATCTTGACTGCCTTAGCTGGCGAAACACCTTTAGACGCCGCGCAATCCAAACTTTTCAAACAAAAGCTGTTTGAAATTGATCGTCTTCAAAATATGATTGGTCCTGTGACTGACCGCTTTAACACAACTACACAAGCGGCAAAAGACGCGGCAGCGGCACTGATGGAACAGAACGTGAAGTCTAGGAAGGGGAGTTCAAACTAATGGCGGAAGAAACAGAAATTGACATCCCGTTTATTGAGTTTGATAAACCAACGTTTGATCAAATCATGTCGGTTTATAATAACGACATTGGTGAGTTTGCAGAAAACTTAACGGGTACTTTAAGCAATCAATATGACGACCCTAATTATCTCACCTATCAAGGATTACGAGAAGGGACGGCTCCTGCTTTTGAACTGTTTCCTAGCCTAGCGAACCTTGCTCCTGACGAACGAAAGCTTTCTAACGAAGAGATTATTAAGTTTTTTGCTTATGACCCAGAAGGCAATCCGATCACGGGTGGCGACTTTTTCCAAGGTGCTGCTAGAGAAGCAATACCACAGGCCGCGGCGGTTCCTACGTTTATGGGGGGCTTTGCCGCAGGTCAAGCTTTAACCGCAGGTGTTCCACCCGTCACACTCCCTACTGCCGCGGTACGCTTTGGCGTTCCTCTGCTCACCGGTACTTTAGCCTCTATGGGTGGTTACTTTATGGGCGAGCAAGTTCGGGATGAGATTATGGGTGAAGATCCACCTTTGCTACCCGGTCAAACGGCTGCGTATGAAGCAGGCAAAACTGCTATGGGTGCCGTGGCATGGTTACCTTTACCGTTTATGGTTCCAAAAAAGCTTAACTTTGGTGTTGAGGCTGCAAAGTCCGCTCTGGCAAAAAGAATGGGCGACGTTCAAGGTCCCTTTCAATCTACTCGTGGACTAAAAACCGCTCAGTTTCTTGAAAATACTGTAGGTAATTTGGGTTCCGCGGCGCGGGCGGCTCCGGTAACAACACTTGCTTACGAGGGGATTGCGGGTACTGGGGCAGCTATTGGTGCGGGAATTGCAGAAGAAAACTTTCCGGGGGCAGCAATACCGCGACTTACAGCGGAATTTGGTGGTTCCCTAACGGCGTCCGGTGTTGCTAATCTGATAGCTTTGCAGGCAAAAGGTGCTTACAACGTAGGTAAGGGCGTTGCCAAAGCTGTCAAAGAGCGCGATTTTGAAAAGGCTTTAACTTTTATTTCAAACAAACGCCAAGAACAAGTAAGAAATTACATTTTAAATGTTTTGGAAGAATCCGGAGAGGATGTCGATCAAATTATTCAACGTTTAGGTTCTAATGAATTTACAGACATTTTGGTTGATGAACAGGGAAATCCTATTGAACTGACTGCCGCTTTAAAGTCGGGTAGCCCTGCCCTTCTAGCATTAGAAAAATCTTTAGAAAAATTAACCACTGGTGTTGGTAAAGAACGTGCGTCTGCAAACCTGCAAGCAACTCGTGCTTTACGCAATACAATAAATGCATTGTATGCAATTGGTGGGCAAGACGCTACTCAAGACGCGGCTGATTTAGCACAGGCTGTTTTTGCAAGTGGAATGGAGCAAGACTTAGCGGGGGCGTGGAAACGCGTATTTGACGCCTATGAACAAGTGGGTGGTGGTCAAGAGCGTCAGGCAAAACTTGGTGAGCAGCTTTATGGAATTTTAGACACCCGTTTAAGTGCCGCTCGCCAAAACGAAAAGCGTCTTTGGTCTTCGGTTCCAAAAGACTTTGCCATAAGCGAGTTTATTGATGAGCAAGGTAATGTAACAGACACGCCGCAGTTTATTGAGTGGATGAATAACAACCTTCCTGAAACGGAAGAGGCGTTGGATGACATATTCCCCAACATTGCGCCACTCATTAAGTTTGTACGCCGTAAAGAACGTGAGTTAGGGCTTGTACCATCAGACGGGGGCGACGGCTCACGGCCCACGATGAGCAAGGACTTAGAACGCGCGTATGATAGTTATCAGAAGTCTTCAGATCAATTTTTAGGCACAGCCGATGAACGCATTTTAGCAAATGTTGAAGCTACCGCAGAGGGCATTGAAGACATTAATGAGCGTATAGCTTACATTCGCGACCAAGCTCAAAACTTACGTCAACGTGCAAGCAACCGTGAGTTTGATGACAATGCGAATGCTCGTAAACTTGCAACTGCGTTTGATCGGTTAGCAAATTTAGAACTTCTTAAATCCCGGGAGCCTGATCCAGACTTATTGGCTGTAAGCGACGAAGTTGATTTCAAACCTCTTACGGCTACTGAAATTTATGACATGTACAGTATTGCTCTGTCTAAGGGTAAAACATTTGCAGCCGCGGGTGAAGATAACTTATCACGGTTATCATATGGCTTTGCAAAAGCCCTAATGCGGGATTTGGATAACTTTGACACGGGGGATGCCGCATATAATACGGCTCGGGCATATAGTCGTGCTTTAAATGACGCCTTTACTCGCTCTTTTGTGAAAGATGTTTTACAAGAAGATAAATCAGGTGCTTTAAGAACTGCACCTGAACAAATTGCAAATGATGTGTTTCAAGCTGATGCAGGCTATCTTCGCTTAAAACAGCTTGACCAAGTCGGGCAGTTTGAACTGACTCAAGCTTTGACAAACATTGCCACAAACGCCGGAAATCCAGATTTACAAAAAACGCTAAATCGTGCGATGGACTATTCTCGTAATCCGGAAACAGGTCTTGTAGATACGATGCGCTTGAATAAGTGGTTGAAAAACAACCGTAAAAGCTTGTCAAAGTATCCAGACGTATTAAAAAATGTTGAAAAAGCAGTAGAAACAACTAGCAAAATTCGAGGCGTGACCGAAAGCATTTTGCGCAACATTCGGGCGGAATCTTTTGATCCTGCTACGGGTGAAGTTAATATAAAAACACTTAGAAGATGGATGGATCGTCAAGACAGCAGAGACATTCTTTCTGCGATGCCTGCCTTGAAAGAAGATTTAAATAATGTTCAAACTGCTCGTGTATTGTTGGATGAAGATTTAGCAAAACAACGCGAACAGCTTAATGAACTAAAGGAGCAAGTATCCTTTATGGATTTGCTCCCCGGAACAACAGAAAACCCTCAAACTGCGGCAGGAAAAGCAATTGCTAACGCACAAAAGAAGCCTGTTGCTGCTTGGAATGAACTTCTTAAAGTCGTTAAAAAGGCTCCAGCGGAGTGGACAACTGCGGATGGTGTGAAGCATACAAGAGAAGAAGCTTTGCGAGGGTTACGCTCTGCTTTTATCGAAGCTGCTATGATTAAGTCTGGTGGGAGTAGCCCAACATTTAGTTCTCGTGAGTTTTTTGACACGATATTTGCTCCGCACCGCAATTCGCAAAACAAAATTAGTCTTGCGGATTGGATGCTCCAAAACGATGTCATGACAAAACCAGAGATGGATCGTCTTAGAGGGTTAGCAACGGAACTTGTTAAAATGGAAAGCTTTGTTGCGTCAGGTGACATGAACCTAGACGAGCTTGTGGAAACCGTTGGACCAATGATGGACTTTTACTTGCGTATTGCAGGTGCTTCCGCGGGTGCAAGAATGCAAAGCATGATACCCGGCGATACCGGAGCGGGTTCGCTTGTAGCGGCAGGAGCAGGTTCTAAAGTCTTTAGGTCTGTTTACTCAAAAGTTTTTGCAGAAATGCCAGAGTCGCTAAAAATGGATGTCATGACCGAAATGTTTAAAGACCCTGACCTGTTAGCAACTATGCTTTCTAAGGGTAAAACAGAACCGCAGAAAAGAAACATTGCGGCTCGCCTTACTCAGATATTGGCAAACAAAGGGTTTGTGGGCGCGACAGCCATTGGCCGTCGTGGCGCACCACCTATCGTCCGCGAAACAGAAGAAATCATCGTGGACGAGGAGCCACAGATCACGGTCCCCGAGCCAGAAGAAGAAGCATCACTGCGGGCGATTCCCACCAGCCCGCCTGTGGCGCAGCCTAGACCTGCCGCAGTTCCTGCGCCAGTCCCTCAGACGACCCCACCTTCCCCGCAGCCTGCGGCAAGGTCTAGGTATGCTGCACTATTTCCCAACGACCCAATCTCTGGTATGATCCAACAAGGACAAGGAATAGGAAGTTTATTATGATGAATCGTCCCATGTTTAATAAACAAATAACTAATTACAAAGATGGCGGCGTTGCTTCTTTAATTCCTCGCCGCACCGACATTTATGGCCAAGATCACATGTTGGCGTATATCCGTCCAGATGAGGCTGCGTTGCTGAAAAGTTTAGGGGGTGCGGGAACTCCGGGTCCCGGTGGTGTTCCTCAATATGGTTGGTTAAAAGATACTTGGGATGAGATTACGTCTGGTGGTGCGGCTGTTACTGAGACTTATAATGGCGACGACTATGCTGCGCAATCCACTTATAATGGAGGGCAAGATTCTCTTCCAACAGGCACCGTTGATTTTACGTTGCCGCCGACATCTAGCGACGACAAGCCCGCCACGGTAGTTTCGGTAGACTTTGGGGACAGCGGCACAGTTACGGATGATAAATATACGTTTTATGACGACAAAGGGAATGAAACAGCGGCTCCCGATGTAAAAACTGTAACAGCAAACGTGAACCCTTACACAGAATCGGAATCTGTAGGTCTTGTCGATAGTATATTGATGGGCATTGGTGCGAAAACCAAAACACCCGAATACTACAAAACAACCCTTGAAACCATTGCAAAAACACAAGGCTCTAATGCGGCTGAACTGTATAAAAAAATGTTGGGAGATGTTGGGTTAGACAATACATCCATTAAAATGGCTGTTGATTCCGTAGACATCAACAAAGTGGCTAACAGCACTCCAAAACAAACTTCAGGTGGCGGCGGTGGCGGCGGGACTACTACGCCAAAGGCTTCGACTACTACGCCAAAGGCTTCGACTACTACAGCACAAGATACAGGCATAGCCTCTGTTACTGATATTATCGATGGCACTTTTGACGTAGGTAACTTGGCAAGTTTTGAACAAAGATATGCAAATGCATTATCCGAATATGATCCCGCGACAACAAACACTCTGGACTTTAGAAAACTTGTCGGTGGTTTAGAAAGTCCTTACAGACCAACTACAGCGGAGTTGGCTAGTATAACAGGATTCGATTTAGAAACTGCTGAAGAGTTATTAAATCCTGTGGGGTTGACCTACGACTTTAGAAACTGGCAAAGCATTTTAACAAGTGACGATCCTGCGGAAGCCACAAAGGAAGCTACTTACGCCATGTATTTAACGCCTGATTTGTTTACTTCAGAAACTATGCCTGTCACCCCAGAAGGGTTTGATTTAGGACAAAGTCAAGGCTTCTTGTTTAGCACTTCGCCAAATTATTTTGGAAGTAATCCAATAACGTTTGCAGAAGCGCCAAATCCAAACCAAGAATTGCTAGATGCTATAGCTGCTCAAAATGAACAAATTCAATCTCTTACGCAGCAATTTAATAACTTCTCACCAACCCCAAGGGAGCCACTTACGGGGCTGCCGCCAATAACGAATCAACCTGTAACAACTTCACCGTTAACTCCATCTTCCTATTCGCAAGGCACGTTTGGTCAGATTATTCAACCTGTAACAACTTCACCGTTAACTCCATCTTCCTATTCGCAAGGCACGTTTGGTCAGATTATTCAACCAACCACGTTTAATCCAAATTCGTTCCAACCAAACAACAACCAAGGAATCATCTCTCTAACCCAAGACCCCTATTCACAATATTACATAAACGGATAGAACATGGCCGAAGGTATTGCCTATTACATTCCCCCAGAATTTAGACGCATGGGCAAGAGCGCCATGGATTTGCTATCCGCAATAGACCCTGCACAAGGTATAATGCGGGGCATGGCCGCGTCAGGCAGGGCCTTTGATACAGAGCTTCCTGCGGACGAGCGAAAAGCAGCCGCGATAGAAGCCGGCGTAGAAACTTTATTTCCTGTTGGAATGATCGGCATGGGTGCAGCGGCAAAGCAGCCTGCCAAAGCCGTATTAATGGATATCCTAACACCAACTGGTGCTACAAAAGATATTGCCGAAGACACTCTCGCTGATCCTAGCCGTCGTAAGTTTCTACAGGGTGCAGCAGCCGCGGTCCCCGTCGCAGCAGTCGCGCCAGATGTTATAACGGATGTTGTGACAAAGGCTACAAAGGCGGGCGGTAGGGCCGCGATCAACCCGCTTGATATGGCTATGCAGAACATACGTATTCTACGCGGTCAAATTGATGAGCAATATGGAATCGTAAATGAAGTTTTGGACAATCCTCGTAGTAGCGGAATGCTGCCCGACGAGAAAGTTGCGTTAGATGATGCCAACGCAATGATAGCGAGAACTGAGCAGGAAGTCATAGACGAAGCTTATGAAGCCATGATTAACATGGACCCAGCAGAGTTTTCTCAAGCAATTCGTGGGGCTTCTGACGAGGCTTTGGAAGAAATCGTATCGGTTCAATACGATAGTATTATTGGAAACCAAAGGCTCGCGGACGACGGACCTAATATCACTGCAATGGCGCAAGAGATGCAGCGTCGTGGTATGCACACGGCAAAGGATCGTAATGGGGTTTCGCGCTTTCCAAACGCAGAAACATTTGTAATGGACGTTACTGAACCTATTGTAGATTCTGGGGTGGACCAAGGTTTAATTATTGAAAAGATGGGCGTTGATTATCCCGCGGGATTAAACATGACCCGCCAAACACCCCCTGACATTCAAGAAGACATTACGCAACTCAAGTTGACCGAGTTGCGTCGTCAGATCGAACAGGCAGACCGTGTGATGCGGATCGAAGGCAAGTCCACCAAAGAGATAGACGATTTCAAAGCGCAGAAGCGTCGCGAGATGTTTGAACTGCAAAACCTGCCACCAGACATGGACGACTTCTACGCACAAGGCGGAGCAGTCGAAGGCGTAGGCAGCCTTAGTCGCGTAGCGCGAGACATGTTCCGCGGCCCACGGGGCATAGCTACTCTGTCGCGGTTTGCTGAAGGCGGCCCTGCTGATAGAAAATACACAGGTTTTGATGATGACCGCGAAGCGTTAGAGGCTTTGGCTAATGTAGAATATGCGGCAGATATGCAGAAATACCTAGACCCGATAGCGCGTTTAGGCTTTGATCCGGATGTAGTAAAAACCACAACTGGTAGCACAATGTATCCAGAGGATGCCTATCGTAAGCCGTCAGACACATTGACTGTTGACACAAACTTTGGTGCTTACGCTCCAGAAGTTCAAGCTCATGAGTTTAGACATCGTGGTATGTATGACATCTTGAACTTATATATTTCTGATCCAAAACGATTTGAAGCAGAGTTTGGAACGCCAGCCGCGGTTTATGCACAAAATATCTTGAAAGATATGAGAGGTCCGCAAAACCAAGTGTACTCAGAGTCTTTGGCAGAGTTTTTCGAACAACCTTCGCAGTTTAATTATCCTCGCGTGTATTATTCCGAAACGGGTGAAGTAATACAAAGCGGCGATATTGATGCATATCGTGAAGCTAATCCGGGCGTAGATACTATGGCTGTCAATCGACAGCAGGACGGTCATCTGACACAATTCCTAGATCGTAACACACAGCCCTTGGTAGAGGGCTACCGTGAATTTAAAGAAACTGGCGTGATACCAGAAGTTGGCGACGTTTCTTCTGATAAACTGCGACAGATGTATGAAGGCGCAGAAGGAATGCAGTCTGCGGCTGAGTTTTTATTAGAGCGCAACCCCGTGCGCGGTTACTCGCAAGGCGGAGCGGCAATAGCGACAGAAGACGAGCTTTCAAACATGCGTACGAAAGTCATGAACGATTACGGGTTTGACCCTGTCAGCGTCGCTATTGAAGAGGGCGTTGATCCAGAACTACTTTTGCGTGTCATGTACACAGAAAACAAAGGGCGACAGGGTCCAAGAAGTGAAAAAGGCGCAATTGGCTTGATGCAGCTTATGCCCGGAACCGCGGAAGAACTTGGCGTTGACCCTTATGATCCCGAAGATAATACACGCGGTGGCGCACGTTATTTAGCGCAAATGTTGGCACGTTTCGAATCTATCCCCTTGGCCCTTGCCGCATACAACGCAGGCCCCGGTAACGTAACAGACTACGGCGGCATTCCACCGTTTGCGGAGACACAAAACTATGTGCGTCAGATTGCTCCTGCACTGACAGGCGCGGACATAGAACGTCAGATTGAAGACACGTCTGAAGCGTTTGTTATGTCGCAGCCTGTGGCAGCAGAAGGGGAATACAGTCCTGTGCCCATGCTACGTCCGTTTAACTTACCAACATATACAGGTTCGCCCGGCACGTCGCCCATTCCGCAACTACGCCCACAAGAGCCAGAGGAGACACCGCAAAGCATCCCCTCTGTCGCAGGCGTGATTCCCGGCCGACGGACCAATCTGTATGAGCAGTATGGCGGGATCGCTAGTTTAACCAATCCCTAGCCTGTTCGCCCAAAACCTTCTCCGCTAGATTGATCTTGTCGCGTAGCGCGTCGATGATCTTCTCGTCTATCGTGTCAGGCGAAACCAAGTCGATGTAGGTTACAGGATGGTGTTGCCCGATACGGTGAGCGCGGTCCTCGGACTGCAAGCGTATCTCCAAGTCATATGAGTTACTGAAGTATATGACGGTAGTCGCCTCTGTCAGGGTAATGCCGTATCCCCCTGTTTTGGGCTGACCGACAAAGAACCGCAGTGGGTGGTTGGGGTTTTGGAAGTCATCGACGATGCGTTGCCGCTCGTCTTGTGGCGTTTCCCCGTAATAAGTTGCCACCGCTTCCGCGGAAAAGCGGTGGCGCAGGGCATAGGCGATCCGTTGAATATCGTGGGTGTACGATGCCCAAATGATTGCCTTTCCCTGAAACTCTTCCACGACGTTCATCAGTTCGTCCAGACGTTTGCTTTCAAGCGTTCTGGGTTCCCCTACGTCGGGAGTAAAGTGGCCGCAGCATATCTGCTGTAGCCGCATAATCTGTGTCAACACACTGGATGTTGTAGCTAGTTCCCCGCTGTCTAACTGTGCCAAAGCAAGCTTCTTCATCTGAGTGTAGACGTTACGCTGCTCGTTGGTCAATTCAACATAGCGTTTGACATAAATCTTTTGCGGTAAGTCCAAGCATTCGTCTTTTAGAATACGTGTGCTAAACCGATCCAAGCGTTCTGACAGTTCGTCAAGCCGACGGTAGCCTGTTATCTCTTGGAAGCTTTTGGCACCCATTGTCCGCTTCTGCACGATGGCGTAGCGGTTTTGGAATGCAAAGTAGCTATTGTATCCAAGGGCTTTCTCTTCAAGAAAGTTGCACTGGCTGAACAGGTCCATTGGACTTTTAGTGACAGGAGAACCCGTAAGTATA
>Ga0075476_10001008_pt1 | contig 13069 bp, 9 predicted proteins | sample DEB08_DNA_5_FD_76339 | JGI IMG/M metagenome (GOLD analysis project Ga0075476, IMG submission 76339) | Aqueous microbial communities from the Delaware River and Bay under freshwater to marine salinity gradient to study organic matter... | ecosystem: Environmental > Aquatic > Marine > Coastal ...
AGCCAAGCAATTGGAATAGCTGTCACCGTATAAAAAACAGCAAATGCAAAACCGATTAACAATCCAAGCTGGGTATTACTCAAGTTAAGATCTTCTTGGATAAATGGTGCAAGAATTCCCATAATTTGCCGATCAATAAAATTGAATCCATACACTATGGTTAATAAAATTAGAGCAAACGTTCGATAATTTTTCTTATCCATCAATAAGCTCGAAATCAAATTTGCTTACCCCACAATCCGGGCAAACCCAATCATCTGGAATAGCCTCCCATCTTGTTCCTGGTTCAATGCCGTCTTCTGGAATACCAAGTTCTTCATCAAAAATATAGCCACAGATTACACATTCATATTTTCTATAATTCATTTGAACCCCTAAACTCGCTTACTTTTTCTCTAGAATGTGGATGAGAGTAAATCATCAATCCTGCTATTGCATACCCAAAAAATGGAACCAACATATATATATTCCAAAGCACAGCTTTACTAAATTCAGAATTGTTTGCTCCCAAAGAAACTTCAAAACCCACAAATGTTTCAAGAATAATATAAGGAATTGCAGCCGCAAGAGAAAAACCTATTTTTGCTATGGTAGTAACATAAGCGTAAACGGCACCGCTTTTACTGTAGCCACTCTCTTTCTCCTTCATTTCAGATACATCGCCCACCATTGCCATAATCAGCGGTGTTGCTCCAGCGAAAGATAAACCATAGAAAAAAGTAAATGCAAATAACAAGTAAATGCTGTATTGGGTTCCAATAACATAAGGTGAAATAAACCAAGCCAGGATGATAATGAAAGAGCCAAATGCCAAGCAAATCGAAGCAGAAAAATGCTTGGAAGTTTTTAAACTTAAGCTTCTAAAAATGAATAACCCAACAGCACCCATAATAAAATAGAGCAATGTTGCTCTGGCAGAGTACTCAGGTAATTCAAAAATTGTATTAAACACAATAATTGAAAGCGCCCCAAAAAGACTTTGTGAAAAAGCCAAAAAAAGGTTGGCAAACACAAGCCTAGATAATTCCCTATCCACTAATACAGTTTTTAGCATTTCTAGGGCTGGAACCTGAGCGCGCTCAGTCACTGCATCTTTTTTATCGGGAACCACAATTAAGGCAGTGATAATAATAAGTGGGATTAATAAAAGAGAGGTCACGCCAATAGATTGAATTTTTGCTTCCAGACTAGAAGTATAAATTTCTATTAGAGCAGGTAATGCGATAATGACGAGCATTGAAATTAGGGATACAAATTCTCTAGCAGTAAGCAAGCGAGTCCGCTCATCATATGAAGGTGCTAGCACTACAGACCAAGATAGTTGTGTAACGACCAATAATGTAAATCCCAAATAAGCTATAAATAAACTAAAAAAAAGATATGCAGGTGAAACCATAGACTGATTTGGGAGATAGATTAAATAAATTGCTACCATCAGAAATGGTAGCGAGATTGCAATCCAGTGCTTGTGTTTACCCCATCTTGATGGATACTTATCAATCAAATAACCCATGAAAGGATCGGTGAAAACATCAAGCATCCGACCAATAAAAAATATTAAGCCAACAATAGATAAGCCCAATCCCAAGTTATCTGCGTAATAAGGCAAAATATATACAACAATAGGCATTGCTGCTGCAGATGCTGGAAAAGTTAGAGATACATAACTTAGTATTGAAGATTGAGTGATATTCCTCATAGCATCTTGTTTATCTATATAGGGCCTTTTAGATATCTTATACGGATTCTTTTGATTAAAATACCTTTGTGCGCCCGTAGCTCAGCTGGATAGAGTACCAGGCTACGAACCTGGGGGTCGGGAGTTCGAACCTCTCCGGGCGCGCCATACTGTTAAAGCATATGCAATCAACCTCAAAACTAGTAATGGTAAGGCCTGATTATTTTGGACCTAATAACCAAACTGCCAGCAGTAATGTATTCCAAACAAACTCAGGCCATATTGATAAATGCAAAGATGAATGGATTCAAATGAGAGATACATTATCCAATGCTGGTTTGGACATAATAGAATTTGATGCTTTGCAAAATGCTCCCGATGCTATTTTTCCAAACTGGTTTGCCACATTTGCAAACGGCTCAATGGATTTGTTTTCTATGGAGTCGCTTAATAGACAAATTGAAAGAAATAATCCCAGCCTTACTAAATTGCTTGATGCATATTCAATAGAAATTGACTATGCAAAAGAGCAAGCAAATGGGATAGCTTTGGAAAGCACCAGTTCACTTGTTTTAGATAGAAAAAATAAAATAGCCTTCTGTTCAATTTCCACAAGATCAAATAAAGATCTTGCTGAGGATTGGGCTTTTAAAAGAGGTTACCAATGCATTACTTTCCATTCGTATTTTAAAAATCAACCTATTTATCACACCAATGTTGTGATGTGGATTGGAACGAATATTGTTGGGATTTGTCCTGATGTGATTGATATCAAGGATAGAGATCTTGTTTTGAGTTCAATACCTAGTAACAAAGAAATAATGCGTTTTACAAAAGCGCAATTAGAAGCCTATTGTGGAAATATGCTTGAAATAAGGAACAAAGATAATCAATTAATGCTCTTAATGTCAAAAACAGCATGTCAGATATTAACAGTTGACCAAAGAAGAGTGCTTGATAAGCATTATTCAAAGCTCTTGGTAATAGATCTTCACAATATAGAAAAAATAGGAGGAGGATCAGCTAGGTGTATGGTTCAAGAACTCTATTGAGATCGTGATTGATCACGTATTGATCTGAATTCATTGCCTTCGTACCAATTAGGCCAAGTTTGAGAATTAGCCAACTCTGAAGAAATAGAAAATACTGTATTAATAGACTGTTCCAACCCTTCTAAATTCCAGGAGACATTGTATTCATCACCAACTGCATGATATCTATTCAACCTATACTCTTCTTCCATTTGCAAGCCAGCTAATTTGCCTCCGGACTCAAGATCTGAGCCACTATCTGCATAAAGCATTGGAACTCCTCTTTTTGCAAAACTAATGTGATCTGAACGATAAAAATAACCCTTTTCGGGGTTTGGATCAGGATTGATGTATCTTCCTTCGGTTGCAAGCCTTCGTTCAAGCATATCTTCAAGTTCTGAAGCTCCGTATCCAATAACTACCATATCCTTTGTTTTACCTGTTGGTTGAATACCATCAAAATTAAAACCAGCAACAATATTTTTTAGAGGCACAGCTGGATATTCAGCAAAATACTCAGATCCCAAAAGCCCTGATTCTTCAAGGGTTACAAAAAGATAAATAATAGATCGCTCGGGCGGATTTTGAGAAAATCTATACCCAAACTCCAGTAAAGATGAAACTCCAGTGGCATTATCTACTGCACCATTCATGATCAAATCTTCAGCAGGGTTTCCCTCAAGCATGCCCAAATGATCCCAATGAGCTGTAAACAATAAATACTCATCAGGATATTTTGTACCCTTTTGAAGTGCTGCTAGATTATGAGAAGAAATATATTCAACATCATTGTATATTTCTGTTGAAAAAGTTAAACCACGCATTGCAAATGGTTGAAAAGTCTCAGATAAAGCAATTTCTTTCAACGCTGAATAATTAAATCCTGTGTATGTAATAATTTCATTGAAAATATCGTGAGGAATCCAGCCCTCTAAGATAGCTCTAGAAGCACCCATGTCTTCTCTTTGCAAATCGAGTTGTGGACCTTGCCAACTGTTTTCAACAACCCCCCAAGGATAAGCCGCGGGTTCCTCTTCATGCAAAATAATAGCTGCAGCAGCACCCTGACGTGCTGCTTCTTCAAATTTATAGGTCCATCTTCCATAGTAAGTCATTGATCTGCCATTAAATAGTCTAAGATTACCAGTCTCAAAACCAGGATCATTGATGAGCATAACAACTGTTTTACCTCTAACATCCAAGCCCTCATAGTCATTCCAATCATATTCTGGAGCAACTATTCCATAGCCAACAAATACCATTTCACTATCTCTCAGCTTTTTGTATTCCGTAGCATGTTTGGTCCAAAAAACTATCTCTTTTCCAGTTTCTAGCTTTCGATCCTGATTTCTAAAAGTAATGGTGGCGTATGATTGTTCTTTCAGAGTTATTTTTGATGCCGGAACCTTTAAGAAAAATGAATTGCCGCTGAGTGGATCAAGGTCAAGATTACTTAATTGTTGTGCTATATAGTTTTTTGCGAGCTGAGCCCCTATTGTTCCCGGTTCTCTCCCCTCAAATTCATCTGAAGAAATAGTTTCTATCCAGTTTCTCAAACGCTGATCTGTATTGTCAGCAAATGAAATATCGGTTTTATTGCAACCAATTAACAATAAAGATGATAGTAAAAATATGCGTCTCATTAACTCAACCTCTCAGAAGTAACATTTCTCGTAAACTTTACATATAATAATGTGTCCAAGCCTTTGGAGGTAAATTTCATGAAAAAAATCTCACTTAAAATTTTAATTTTATCAGTTCTAATTTCATTCCCACTTATCGCTAAAGAGAATGAAATCCCTGAAATAAAGTACGATTCATTCACATTAGACAATGGTTTAACTGTAATTGTGCATGAGGATCGAAAAGTTCCCATGGTTGCAGTTAACGTTTGGTACCACGTGGGATCAAAAAATGAAAAAGTTGGCAAAACAGGCTTCGCACATTTATTTGAACATCTCATGTTTAATGGAACCGAAAACTACAACAGTGAGTATTTTGAACCCTTTGAAAAAATAGGATCAACCGATCAAAACGGAACAACCAACAGTGATCGCACCAACTACTTTCAAAACGTTCCTACTAATGCACTTGATCTAGCCCTATGGATGGAATCAGACAGAATGGGTCATATCTTAGGCGTCATTGATGAAGAAAGATTAGATGAGCAACGCGGAGTTGTCCAAAATGAAAAAAGGCAAGGCGAGAATAGCCCCTATGGTAAAGCGTTTATTACCATAGCCAAAGGCGCTTTCCCAGAGGGTCATCCGTATTCATGGTCCACTATTGGTTATATGGAGGATCTAGATGCTGCTTCCATGGAAGATGTGCAAACTTGGTTTAAAACTTACTATGGCCCCAATAATGCTGTCCTCGTATTAGCAGGCGACATTGATCTAGAAACAGCAAAAGAAAAAGTAACAGCTTATTTTGGGGATATTCCAGCTGGCCCCACACTCACTAAACCTGATACTTGGGTTGCCAAAAGACTTGAGCCAAAGCGTGAAGTCATGACTGATAATGTCCCTCAATCAAGAATCTATAAAGTTTGGAATGTTCCCGGTACAGATACTGATGAAGCAATATTCTTTGATTTAGCAGCATCGACCCTTACCGGAGGAAAAAATTCTCCCATGTATCAAAAATTAGTTTATCAAAATCAGATTGCCACTTCTGTATCTGCTTTCTATTACGATAGAGAGATTGCAGGCCAATTTATTCTAATTGCAGATGTTGCACCAGATTCAACCATTGAGGCTGTTGAAGCAATGATGGATAATGTCTTGCAAGATTTTTTAAAGAAAGGTCCTGATAAAACATTACTAGAAAATACTAAAACCCAAAATTATGCTGGCTTTGTCAGAGGCATTCAGCGTATAGGTGGTTTTGGGGGTAAATCAGATATTCTGGCAACTTGCCAAACTTACACTAAAAATCCAGGATGCTATAAAGAATATCTAGAGACATTAATGTCTGCATCCGCAAATGATATTAAAGCTACCATGCAAACATGGATCGATGAGAATCCTTATGTCTTGGTAATTTCACCAGAAAGCAAATTTAGCACAGTGTCTAGTAACATAGACCGCTCAACTGGTGTCCCGTATCCAGATGGAAAGGTTTCCTTTTCATTCCCAACAGTTGAGACAGCAACTCTTGATAACGGCTCAAAGCTTGTATTGGCATCCAGACGAGACGTTCCTCTAGTAGAAATGAGCATTGTTTTTGATTATGGCTACTCACAAGAATCTGATAGCGAATTAGGTTACCTGAATTTTGCGATGGATATGCTAAATGAAGGAACAAAAAAGAACGATTCACTAAGTTGGTCCTCTAAAGTAGATGCACTCGGGTCAAACGTCGCATACGTATCGTCTTTAGATTCATCTAGAATTTCCCTTTCAAGCTTAAAAAACAACTTAAGTGCTACCCTTGATTTGGTCTTTGAGACTATTGAATCTCCCACTTTCCCACAAGCAGAAATTGATAGAATTCAAAAACAGGTTCTTGCTGGTATTAAACAAGAAGAAAATCAGCCCACAGCGGTAGCATTTAGAAACATTGGTAAAATTTTGTATGGTGAAAATCATCCATACGGTAAGCCACTAACTGGATCGGGAACTACTGAATCTATCTCAAAAGTTACCAGAGATCAGCTAATCAAGTACTTTAAAAATGCTGTAAACCCTGCTCAAGCAACATTTGTAGTGGTAGGAGATATTTCTCTTAATGAGGCTGTGAACTTACTAAATGAAAAAACTAAGAATTGGAAATCAACAACGGCTTCAGACAAAGTAGAGCTTTTTGATGTTGCCCTTCCAGAAGAAAGGAAAATATATCTAATCAATAAGCCCAATGCTATCCAATCATTCATTCTTGCTGGTCAATTGTTACCGCCTACTGGTACCGATGATGAAATTCTGATTGATTATATGAACTATCCAATTGGTGGAAGCTTTACCTCAAGAATTAATATGAATCTTAGAGAAGATAAGAGCTGGTCCTATGGTGTCAGAACAAGACTGGGTGATTCCAAAGGTCAACGCTCATTATTAGTTTCAGCGCCGGTTCAAACCGATAAAACTATACCTTCAATTCAAGAATTGATTAGAGAATATGATGAATATCTATCTACTAATCCAGTAACAGCAGATGAATTGGCTAAAGCAAAAGCTTCTAGAACCTTAAGACTGCCAGGTCAATTTGAAACTCTAGGAGCATTATTGGATGGAGTTAGAGATATTGCACAATTCTCTAGAGATACTTCCTACTTAGATGATCTATCTGATTTACTTAGTCAACCAACCCTTGATGAAGTAAGACAAACCACTCGTAACTATGTCAAACCAAACCAGTGGACGTGGCTCATTGTGGGAGATCTAAACAAGATTGAACAAGGAATAAGAGACCTAGGCATTGGTGAAGTAGTTGTCATAGACATATAGGAATATTTGTGGCCCTTTCAATATCAAATGAAGTTGTAAAAACGGTAATCAATAAACCTGCTTATGACTTAGCGTATTCACATAAGATCTCACGATCGATGGTGGATATTGATTTATTTACCGAGGGCCACCCTTTTCATCTGTACGATGAATGTCGAGATAATGCTCCCATACTTTTTCATGACAGTGCTGAATACGATGCAGATCCTGGATTCTGGTCTTTGACGAGATACGAAGATATTCAATACGTCTCAATGAATCCAAAAATATTCTCATCGCAACTATGCACTGGAACACTTATGACGTTGGGCGAAGAAGCAAGGCGACATCCTAAACTTTGGAGAAGCTCTATCGATCACATGCTTAACCTGGATGGAGATCTTCACATCAACTTGAGAAGAGAGCACATGCCGTTCTTTAAGCCAGGTTATGTGGATGAACTTCATAAAAAAGTGAAGAGAAAAGTTACTCAACTGTTGGATACGATCGCTCCAATGGGGTCTTGCAATTTAGTCCATCACTTTTCTCAGCAATTACCAATTTTTACCCTATCAGAGATTTTAGGAATACCTGAATCTGATCGGCAGAAATTAGTTTCTTGGATGGAATTCCTTGAGTTAGCTCAACATTTTCAAGTTGAATCGTATCGTAAAGAATTAGCAGGAGAAACTGCAGCGACTCCTGATGAAAATACGATTGCTATGTTTAATGCCATGGTCGATGAAATGTTTGAATATGGAAGAGATATTCTTATTAAGAAAAGACAAAATCCTGAAAACGATCTTCTGTCAGCAATTGCAAATGCTGAACTAGAAGGCGAAAAATTAAGCGATGAGTTTTTAGATGGATCATGGCTATTAATTATTTTTGCTGGAAATGACACTACTAGAAATACCCTCAGTGGTGCAATTAAATTGCTAACTGAATTTCCTGATCAAAAAGAATTACTGCTTGCTAATATGGAACTGTTACCAAATTTTGTTCAAGAATCTATCAGAATGATTTCGCCAGTTATTCATATGAGAAGAACAACTACTCAAGAAGCCACTATCGGCAAACAAAAAATTGGGCCTGGTGAAAAAATCATCATGTGGTATGGAGCAGCTAACAGAGATCCAGCAATATTTGATCGTCCAAACGATTTTAACATTCAAAGACCAAATGCAGATAAGCACTTGGCTTTTGGAATTGGAAGACACACCTGCTTAGGAAAACCTATTGCGTTAATGCAATTACAAGAAGCCTACTCACAAATCCTTCAGCGCTTCCCAGACATGCGATACGACGGTGAATGGAAAGTCGCTCCCAATAACTTTGTTCATGCTATTCAGGAAATGCCTGTTAGTTTTACAGCAGAGAAATTAATTTAGATCCAAAGCATATTTTTGCAAAATCTCTAGTTCTACTAACTCCAAGATTTGCTGATGAGAGTCTCGTAAATATATTTTAGGAGCTTTTCCATGTTCGTATGCTTCAACCCAACGCATTGCACACAAACACCATCTATCTCCCTCATTGAGGCCCGGAAAACTAAATTCTGGCATTGGAGTCGTTAAGTCATTGCCCTGTGCTTTTGAGAATGCAAGGAATTCAGAGGTCATTTGTGCACAAACTGTATGCAAGCCTCTGTCCATTGGATGACGATTGCAAAACCCATCTCTAGTAAAGCCAGTAATAGGGTTATCACAGCACAATTCAAGAGGTTCCCCAAAAACGTTAAGCTGATCCATTCCATCATTATAAAGATTTTCTATTTGAATTTATCTTTAATTGCCCATATATATTAAATATGAATTTAATGAAGTTCACAGAATCATCTAGAAATTGTGTTATGAAGGCACAAGGTTATGCCTTGGATAACAACAACCAATTAATTGCGCCTCTTCATTTATTAAGAGCTATCTTAGATGAATCCATCGCAACCGATTTGCTTATTGCTTTCCAGCAGAATACTCAAGCAATTATTCAAAGCACCAATAATGGAATCAAAAACTTACCGGTAACAAACAATCCACAAGGACAAGGTATAGACACTGCAACACTTAAAATCTTTCAAGAAGCTGAGAAAAAAATGGCAGAATTTCATGATCAATTTGTAGCAATTGATAATCTTTTAGTTCAATGCCTTGCATCTCCTAATAGTGCAATTCAAAGAATTGTTAAAGAACATAATTTAGATTCAGTTAAATTTAAAGACTTTGTAATTAACAAACGAAATGGTCAAAGAATAAATTCTGAGACAGGTGAAAATACTATTGGAGCGCTTGAAAAATTTACTATCAATATTACTGACCTTGCCAAAGAAGGAAAGTTAGACCCAGTCATTGGTAGAAATGAGGAAATAAGGCGTTCAATTCAAGTCTTGTCTAGAAGAACCAAAAACAATCCAGTACTCATTGGTGATCCAGGGGTTGGTAAAACAGCAATCATTGAGGGAATTGCTCAGCGAATTGTTAATAATGATGTCCCTGAAGGAATAAAAAATAAAATTATATTATCGCTTGATATGGCTGCCCTGCTCGCAGGCTCAAAGTACAGAGGAGAGTTTGAAGAGCGCCTCAAATCCGTGTTGGACCAAATCAAAGCTAAAAACGGAGAGATTATTCTTTTCTTAGATGAGCTCCATACGCTTGTTGGAGCAGGTAAAACCGATGGTGCAATGGATGCCTCCAATATGCTGAAACCAGCTTTGGCTCGTGGAGAATTGCACATGATTGGAGCAACTACACTCGATGAATATCGCCAATACATTGAAAAAGACGCTGCGCTTGCTAGAAGATATCAAACCGTCCTTATTGAAGAGCCGTCGATTGATGATGCCATTTCAATTTTAAGGGGCTTAAAGGAAAAATATGAAATACATCATGGTGTAAGAATTTCAGATCATGCTGTACTAAGCGCAGTTAAACTCTCTTCAAGATATATCAACAATAGATATTTACCTGATAAAGCAATAGATTTAATTGATGAAGCAGCATCATCAATTAGAATGCAAGCAGATAGCAAACCCGAAGAACTGGAATCCATCGATAGAAAAATTGGCCAACTAAAGATAGAAAAAGAAGCTCTGCTTAAAGAAGATGATAAAAAATCTAAACAAAGACTATCTGAAATTGACGAGCATCTCAAAGAGTTAGAATCAAGTTCAAGTGACCTTACAAGCAGGTGGTTAAGCCAAAAAGAAAAATTACTAACTATTCAAAGCGTCAGAGAGACATTGGATAAAGCAAAGCTAGAACTTGAGATTGCTGAACGCAACCAAGATTGGACAAAAGCAGGAGAATTGAAGTACGGAAAGATTCCTGCATTAGAGGATCAAATAAGACGGTCCGACGAGGCAAGTACGGAAGGTTTACTTGAAGAAGAAGTAACTGAAAAGGAAATAGCACAAGTAGTCCATAGGTGGACAGGGATTCCCGTCAGTAATATTTTAGAAGAAGAGAAAGTAAGACTTCTAAAAATAGAAGAATACTTAGAAAAAAAAGTTGTAGGCCAAAAATATGCTCTTCAATCAGTATCAAACGCCATTAGAAGATCGAGAGCTGGACTAAGCGATGAAACCAGACCAATAGGATCTTTCTTATTTTTAGGTCCCACTGGTGTAGGAAAAACCGAGCTTACGAAAGCGCTTGCTGAATACTTATTCAATGATCGTAATGCGATGACAAGATTGGATATGTCTGAGTATATGGAGAAACATTCAATTTCACGAATGATCGGCTCCCCTCCTGGGTATGTAGGTTACGAGCAAGGCGGAGCATTAACAGAATCTGTAAGACGCAAACCCTATCAAATTATCTTGCTGGATGAAATTGAGAAAGCTCACCCTGATGTTTACAACCTGTTGTTACAACTGCTTGACGACGGCAGGCTTACCGATGGACAAGGGAGGACAGTGGATTTCACCAATACTGTTTTGATCATGACCTCTAATCTTGGCTCTCAATTATATCCCGAAGGTAAAGCGATTAATAAAGCTACCGAAGATAAAATCATGGATGAGGTTAATGGATTTTTTAAACCAGAATTTCTCAATCGTCTAGACGATGTGCTAATTTTTAATGCGCTTACCGAGGAACATATCAATGATATTCTTACCATTCAGCTAAATAAACTGATTGCGAATTTAGAAGCCCAAGAAATTAAAATTTCGTTGGATGACAAGGCTTATGGTTGGTTGGCAAAAAAAGGTTTTGATAAAAAATTCGGTGCCAGACCTATCAAAAGAACCATAGAAAAGTATGTGCAAAATCCTTTAGCTGAGCTAATTATTTCAGGTGAATTAGAAAATAAAAAAGAAGTTAGGATTACCGCTAATGATTTTGGAATAGAGTTACAACATTAATCTAATACGTACACCCTTCCCGGTACAGCAATCTCAAAATCTAAATCACCACGCTTAGCTTCAATTTGAATTTTTGGATCTAAGACCGGTTCATCACTCAAAATAAATGTTCCCCAGTGCATCCCAAAGCTTTTTTTGGGGCTTAAATCTTTAGAAACTTGAAGCGCTTCTTCAGGATTAACATGTGAGTTTTTCATGAAATATCTTGGTGAATAGGCTCCTATTGGAAGAAAAGCATAATCAATTTCTTTGAATTTCTCTTTGATTGTTATAAAAATGTCAGAGTAACCAGTATCGCCAGCATGGAAAAGGTTGTAAGAATGTGAGGTGGTGACCCATCCTCCCCAAAGGCTTTCATTTGTATCCCATGGCGTTCTAGCAGACCAATGCTTCACTGGAACAAAATGGAATTCTGAATGATTTAATTGAAAGGAATCCCACCAATCAAATTCTTGAACATTCTCAATGCCATGTTTATTAAGCAATTTCTTATCGCCTTTAGGCACGAGAAACATGGTATGGGGTTGCGATTTATAAATAGCCTTTAATGAGGGAATGTCTAAGTGATCATAATGGTTATGGCTAATAGCTACAACATCCACTTTTGGAAGATCTGCTATCTGCATTGCAGGAGCAATAAGTCTTTTGGGGCCAGCAAAAGATACTGGAGAAGCATATTTTGAAAATATAGGATCAAATAAAATTGTTAAATCTCCGTTATTAACAAGAAACGTTGAATGTCCAATCCAAACTGTATAGTTGGTCTCAGCAGCTAAATTGAAGTCTTGCCATTCATTTGAAATATCGATAGTCACTCTATCAGGTTCAGTTCTAGTAAATCTCCATTTAAAGAATTCAAATCTAGACTTTTTTTGCACAGTTACTCCTTCCTCTGGATTCATTGCTTCATTATGATCATTGGCTTCGACAGAGAAGCCCACCAAGCATGTTAAAGATATTACTAAGAATATGTTTTGACTTTTCATACTATTCAACGCAAGTCCTTTAATGAATAGGTTTCTATGGTAGATAGTGGATTGGCGAGGACCAAGCTCTTTCTTGAATGGTTTTATGAATACCCTCTCTTGGCTCTACTCCTGCTCTTAAAGCATCCCAAGTAGACCATCTGCAAGTTGGGTTTTCTAGCACCCTGACATAATAGAAAGCTCTTTGTTGGGGATTAAACTCTGGATCTTTCCAAAACGACATAATTTGCTTATCGCCTTTATCTGCAGAGAAAGAACAAGTTGAAAGATCTACAGCTGCTTTATTATCAGGGCATCGATTGGTTTGAGGATCTACTGTCAATCCATCGGAGCATGCCACATCAAATACTTTCTCAAAAGTTTTGCCATCCTCATACCAGCCCTTGATAATCTGAATTCTCTGAAGCGGGGCTGAATCATTATCAGCTATAGCCCATACAAAAAAAGATAGGTTATCGGACTTATTGAATTGATCAATATCGGATCCCATAGAATAAGCATTGGTATATAAATACTCGATCAGATCAGCTGAATCTTGCTTTGAGCTATCTAAATCAAAACCTGCAAAAAATCTTAAAACAATC
>Ga0075476_10001010_pt1 | contig 13057 bp, 5 predicted proteins | sample DEB08_DNA_5_FD_76339 | JGI IMG/M metagenome (GOLD analysis project Ga0075476, IMG submission 76339) | Aqueous microbial communities from the Delaware River and Bay under freshwater to marine salinity gradient to study organic matter... | ecosystem: Environmental > Aquatic > Marine > Coastal ...
ACTACATTTTTTTCTTTAAAGACCTCTCTCAAAAAGCGCAGCGTTTCATACCAAAATAGGCCTCCTGGTTCTGGTGTGCCCGTAGCTGGAAAAAGAGAAGGGTCAAAACCGTCTAGGTCAATGGTGATGTATACCGTGTCGGTCATACGCTCTACAGCTTGTTCTATCCAATAGTCGTCTGATTCAATTTCATGAGCAAAAAAGACATTGTCATAATTCATCACACTTTTTTCGCTTTGGTCCATGCTTCGAATTCCCACTTGTATCAAATTGGTGGTTTGATTGGCTTCATAGAGTGCACAGGCGTGATTGCATTTAGAACCTTCGTACGATTCGCGTAAGTCTGCATGAGCATCAATTTGTACAACGGTCAAGTTTTCATAGTGGCGCGAAAAGGCACGAATGGCCCCAATAGAAATGGAGTGCTCTCCACCAAATAGGGTAACAAACTTATTTCTGTTAAGATAGCTTTTTACTTTTTCTGTTACGGCTTCTACCATAGCTTCTGGGGAGCTACTTTCTGTAACGGGCTGACTCAAATAGATCCCTTGTTTATAGACTTCACTGTCGGTTTCAATGTCGTACAGTTCCATGTTTTCTGAGGCTTCCAAAAATGCTTTAGGGCCTTTATCTGCTCCTTTTTTCCAAGAGCTAGTACCGTCGTAAGGAACGGGAATCAAAACTATTTTTGATTTCTCAGAAGTCGCATAGGCTTCTGGAATTCCTGCATAGGTCGAATTTGTTTTCACAATTTGATAATTAATAATTAATGGTTGTAGATGGTGTTTTAAATCGAAGTAGTTGACCTACATTTCGTTCTTTCTTTATACTTTTTAAATTGGTTTTATTATACATTTTATCAATAGCCTAAAAGGGTTAAAAAAGAATCTGCAGTTTGTTGTTCTGCAAATAAGCTATGTGTTAGTTTTCCATCCTGATCACGATCAATTAAGAGGTGTTTGGGCTGTGGAATCAAGCAATGTTGCAAACCACCAAAACCACCTATCGATTCTTGATACGCTCCGGTATTAAAAAAGCCTATATAAAGTGGTTTTTTTTCGTCAAAATAAGGAAGGTGAATGGCGTTTAGGTGTTGTTCACTGTTGTAGTAGTCGTCACTGTCGCAGGTCAAACCACCTAGAAGTACACGCTCGTATTCTTCATTCCAGCGGTTTACAGCCAGCATGATGAACCGTTTGTTTATTGCCCAGGTGTCAGGCATGGTAGTGATGAATGAGGAATTGATAAGATTCCACTTTTCACGGTCGTTTTGTTGTTTTTGATAAAGTACTTCAAAAACGGCTCCTCCGGCTTCACCTACAGTGAAGCTGCCAAATTCAGTATAGATGTCGGGAACATCAACTTTGGATTCTTTACACGCCATTTGGATTTGACCTATTATTTCATGCGCCATATAGGCGTAGTCGTATTCAAAGCCCAAAGAATTTTTAATAGGAAACCCTCCCCCTATATTCAAGCTGTTTAGACTGGGGCAGATTTTTTTTAAGTTTACATACACCCGCATACATTTGATTAGTTCATTCCAGTAGTAGGACTGGTCTTGGATGCCGGTATTGATGAAAAAATGCAGCATGGTAAGACGTGCCTTCTTATTCTTTTTTAGGTGTTTTTTATAGTAAGGAACAATATTTTTATACCCTATTCCCAAACGGGAGGTATAAAACTCAAATTTGGGCTCTTCCTCAGATGCTATTCGAATGCCGATATCAAAAGATCCGTCTATGGCCTTGGTGAGTAAGTTTACTTCTTCGTAATTGTCAATAATAGGAACACAGTTTTTAAACCCATTGTTAATCAGTCTGCTGATGTTTTCTATGTATTGTGCCCTTTTAAATCCGTTACAAATGATTTTATTTTTAGATGTAATTTTCCCTTGTTCAATAAGGCGTTCTACAATGTTGATGTCAAAAGCAGAGGACGTTTCTAGGTGGATGTCGTTTTCTAGAGCACGATCCAATATAAATTTAAAGTGAGAGCTTTTTGTACAGTAGCAATAGTTGTAATTCCCTTTGTATTGGTGTTCTTTTATGGCTGTGCCAAACCATTTTTTTGCCTTTTGAATGTTTTCCGATACTTTAGGCAAGTAGGTAAACTTAAAAGGACCTCCGTAGGTTTTGACCAATTCCATGAGGTCAATGCCGTGAAATTCAAGTTGGTGTTTTTTATTTAGTTGAAATTCCTCTTGAGGAAAATCAAAGGTTTGTTCGATTAAGTCGATGTATTTTGTTTTCATTAGTTAAAATTTTTAGATGGATTAAAAGGAATAAAGAGCCTTTAATACATTCAAATTCTAATAATGAAAAAGGAGAGGACACCTTGTGAATACAAAGTCCAGGATTTTGGATACCAATGAATTTTAGAAGCCAACCTGAGAGCCCGGTTCCTTATCCCTAAGGTAGCTAAGTGGACTGGCTTCTTGATTCCACTTCGCCCGAACTTGAAAAATTCATTCACTGCGCAATGTCAAGGCGTTTTGTAAAAACGCGAAGCGAAAGTAATGTTTTTTTTAAAACAAAGCGTATTTTTTTAAAAATCAAACAGATACTGAAATTTGAGATACAGTTGACTGTTTTCGATTTGATAGTTGTTTTTTTGATCCAATAGAGAATAGCCATTAGTTCCACCTATGTAAAATATGGTAAAAGGGTTGGGGTTCCATTTGAGTAAGGGTTGTAGGAAAAATTCTTTGTCAAAATCATTAAACTCGCCGATTAGTCGAAATGACAAGTAAGGGTTGAATTGATAATTGAGATTCCCTCGTGCAATGAAGCCGGAAAAGTAGAGACTGTTATCGATTTTGTTTTTGAGTTGCGAATAGCGAAGGGAAGGGCTGATTCTAAGTTTGGGTGTGATTTGAAAATTATTGAATGTCCCGATAAAAAAGTTATTTCCTACGGCTGGATTGTCTGAATCGTAACGTAGGGCTTCTCCTATACTTGTAAACATTCCAAGACGGACAGTTTCCGATGGATTATAATTAACAAAAAGTTCAAATTCTTTCATGCCTTCTGCATTAAAGCCCTCAAATTCTTCATTGACAACGTAAGTGTAGCTAATTTCACTGCGAATATTTCCACTGAGTTGGAGGCTTACAGACGGTCCAAAATCCAAATACTTTCTAAGGTTGTTGTAATTAAAGTTAATTTCACTTCCCAAATAAACACCCAACTGTTTGACAAAATTTTCTTTCTCATAAAAATGCTGATACCCGTGAAAGGCCTCTAAAAAGCGAACACTGTTTTGGGTTACAAATCCCAATGGAGTTTGATAATGTGGAGAATATTGTTCGTATTCAATTTCGCTGTTCCAGTGTTTTGTGTTCCGTTCCAGTCCAAAAGTCAAGGCATTTCCTTGTAGTTTTTCACCGTCTAGTTGGGTAGTGGCCTCCTTAATTCGATGTTTTTCCTCGATCCAATCTGCGTTTGGTTCAAGAACGATACTTTTATTGAATTCAAATCGGGCAGTGTACGACTTCTTAAATCGATACCGACCGTCAACACCCAGAGTGTGGCCGTATCCACCGTCTTTAAAAAAACGATTCGTAGTTAAAAATCCAACATTCGTTCCCTGTTCAAAGTTTCTTTGGTATCGAAAGATATTGGAATAGGAAGGACCTCCCTCACCAAAATACGAACGATTTTCTCCAGCAATCAGGTAGGGAGAGGCTTCGTCATAGGCAGCAAGCCAATAGATTCGTTCCTTTTCCCCTTGACTGATCAATTTAGTGGACAGTAGAGGTTTATTGATTGCTCGGGTATAGACGGTATTCAATTCGGTTTCAATAATATCATTTCCCTCATTAAAATAGGGGCGTCGTTCTTGAAAAAAAATGGCAAAAGTATTATTGGCTGTTATTCGAGACACATCGGCTTCCACCTGAGAAAAATCAGGATTGATTGCATATTCCAAAGAGGTGATATTACTTAAATCAAATAGACCGCTTAACCCGATAGTCCCTGTGGGTTTACCGTAGCTCAGCCCATCATCGGATTGTTCTCCGGACAAACCTCCAAATACGTAAGGCAATAAGTTGACTCGGTTTTTAGATTGGATTCCTTCCAAAGTAATGCTTGTTGGGGTTTGGCAAGGCAGACAAGAGTTGTTTAAATCAATGGGGAAATGAAGATTTTGACTCCGGTTATTTTTAGTGTAAGTCGATCGATACAGCAAGATCTTCCATTCCATTTTGGGTGCTTGTTTAAATTGTAAAACACTAAATGGAATTTTAAGTTCAACATGATAGCTGTCTTTGTGTTTACTGGCTTTGGATTCAAAATTGACATCATAGGAAACATCATCCTGACCGGTTGAGAGTAATTTTAAATCCAATTGATTCCCTTCGGGATTGGCACCTAGTGAGACCATATAACGTCCGTCACCGTAGGTATCAATACCGATCAACACATTGTCATCTTGAAATCCTTCATCCCGATTTCGAACGGAAGAACGCAAATTTTCCATATCGGCATAGGCAATGAATCCCACATACAAATCTGTTTCTGAGTAGGCTATAAATACTTTTGTCAAATGAGGAGAGGGTACATTATTTCCCGGATCAATCTCGTAATTGATTTCAAAAGTTTCAGCACCAGACCATTCCTCTGGAGTAATTTGCCCGTCAAATTCTGGAAGAGGAGATTGTGCTTTAATAAAAAAAGAGAGGAGGAAAAGCAGGGTAAAAATGGGACTTTGCATTTATCTAGTTTACTACTATAGACGCTCTTTTTGTTTGTTTGTTACAGTTGAATCAAACATTAAAAAAAACCATCAAATAGACTGCTTGAGGGTTTTTTAAATTCATTTGATTGAACAAGTGCTAAATAGTAGGGGTGTTTAATTTTGCTAAAGAAGCTTTAATCTCTTCTTCGCTCAATTCGTGTTTTTGAATGTTTCCTGCAAAATAGTCCTCATAGGCTTTCATATCAAAATTTCCATGACCACAAAGGTTGAAAAGAATGGTTTTTGAAACCCCTTCTTGCTTGCACTTTTCCGCCTCACGTATTACGGTAGCAATTCCATGAGTTGCTTCTGGTGCGGGTATGATTCCTTCTGCTTGAGCAAAGGTGACTCCAGCTTCAAACACTTCTAGGTTGTCATGAGCAATTGCCTCAATCAATTGGTCCTTTAACAGTTGACTTACAATGACTCCAGCTCCGTGGTAGCGTAGCCCTCCAGCATGTATAGGTGCAGGAACAAAATTATGTCCTAGGGTATACATGGGTAACAGAGGTGTCATTCCCCCTGTGTCACCAAAGTCATAACGGAATTCACCTCGTGTTAATTTTGGACAAGAGGCAGGTTCGCTTGCGATGCAACGAATTTTTCTTCCTTCCTCAAGATTGAGTCGTAAAAAAGGGAAAGCAAGCCCTGCAAAGTTAGACCCTCCTCCAAAAGGAGCAATCACTATGTCTGGAAGATCACCTGCTTTTTCCATTTGCTTTAAGGCCTCTTGCCCCACAACCGTTTGATGTAGTTTTACATGATTCAACACGCTTCCCAAAGCATATTTGATGTCGTCGCTGCTCGCAGCACGTTCTATAGCTTCAGAAATTGCAATTCCTAAAGATCCAGTAGTATCTGGATTTTCTGCCAGTATTTTTTTACCTATTTGGGTAGCGTCGGACGGAGAGGGAAAAACTTTCGCTCCCCAAGTATTCATCATTGTTTTTCGGTAGGGTTTATGTTCATAAGACAGTTTTACCATATACACCTCACAGTTAATCTTGAAATGTTTACAGGCAAAGGCAAGTGCACTTCCCCATTGTCCGGCACCTGTTTCTGTTGTAATAGTTTTTACACCTTCTTGTTTGTTGTAATAAGCTTGAGCTACGGCTGTGTTCGGTTTGTGTGATCCGGAGGGACTAACTCCTTCGTATTTGTAGTAAATTTTCGCAGGCGTATCCAGTGCTTTTTCTAAACCATAGGCACGATACAGTGGAGTGGGTCTCCACAGGGAATAGATGTTTCGCACTTCGTCTGGAATTGTTACCCACTTTTCTGGAGTGACTTCTTGTTTGATGAGTTCCATTGGAAAAAGAGGAGCTAAGGCTTCTGGACCAATCGGCTCTAATGTAGCAGGATTTAGTGGTGGCAGCGGTTTATTGGGCATGTCCGCAATGATATTATACCATTTTTCGGGTATTTCATTTTCGCTTAAAAGAATTTTTCTGTGTTTCATGACTACCTATATTTCGGTTCGATGACTTCAATTTAGTGAAAATAAAAAACCCCACAAGTGTGGGGTTTATAAAACTGTTAAAAGTACATTCTACTGTGCTACTAAATCACCTGCTTTGTTTTTTTGTGGTAAGTTAGAACGTCCCATAAGAAAGGTGTCTACCTGGTGTGCTGCCTCTCTTCCTTCGGAAATTGCCCAGACTATGAGCGATTGTCCTCTGCGGCAATCACCAGCAGTAAAAATGGCTTTTTTATTGGTTTGGTAATTGTTTTCTCCTTTGATGTTACCCCGCTCGTCAAAGCTAAGTCCGAATTGTTCTGGAAGACTTTTTTCGGGACCTGTAAACCCAAGGGCCAAAAGGACTAAATCACAAGGCCACTCTTTTTCTGAGCCTTCTTTTTCTATAAGCTGGGGACGTTCACCAGGCACTTTCTTCCAGTATACTTCTACCGTTTTGAGTGCTTTTACATGTCCTTTGTCATCTCCTATAAATTCCTTGGTTAAAATACTCCATTCCCTGTGGCTTCCTTCTTCGTGAGAGGAAGAGGTTTTTAATTTAAAGGGCCAATAGGGCCAAGGGTGTTCTTCTGTTCTACCTTCAGCTGGTTTGGGGAGAATTTCAAAGTTGGTAACGCTTTTAGCCTCGTGGCGGTTGGATGTTCCAATGCAGTCAGATCCGGTATCTCCTCCGCCTATGACAATCACATCTCTGTCTTTAGCTAAATACTTAGGATCACGCTCGTGCTGTCCGTCAACAGCTTTATTGTTGTGGGGTAAGAAGTCCATTGCCTGAACGATGCCTTTTAAATTAGACCCAGGAATAGGCATTTCCCTCTTTATTGTTGCTCCAGTAGCAAGTACCACTGCATCGTATTCTTTTTCAAATGCTTCTGCAGAAATTGTTTTACCTACTTCAACATTGCATTTAAAAACAATTCCTTCAGCCTCTAAAATTTCCAATCGCCTGTCAATGACTGATTTTTCCATTTTAAAATCGGGAATACCATAACGCAAAAGGCCACCAATTTTATTTTCCCTTTCAAAGACAGTTACACTGTGCCCTGCACGATTCAATTGTTGTGCAGCTGCAAGACCAGCGGGTCCAGAGCCAATAATAGCTACTTTTTTGCCTGTTCTGTTGGAAGGAATCTCTGGTCGAATCCAACCTTCTTTAAATCCACGTTCTACAATATATTTTTCAATCAACTCAATAGAAACAGGAGGATTGACAATACCGAGAACACAAGCTTCTTCACAGGGAGCTGGACAAAGCCTACCTGTAAATTCAGGAAAATTATTGGTGCTGTGCAGAAGGGTAAGTGCTCGCTCCCATTCGTTTTTGTACACGGCATCATTAAAGTCTGGAATTAAATTCCCCAGAGGGCAGCCACTATGACAAAAAGGGACACCACAATCCATGCAACGCGCACCTTGCTCTTGCAGGGCTTCGTCTTTGGGGGCTAGGGTAAACTCCTTGTAATTTTCGATTCTTTTTTTGGGTTCTATGACCGATTCTTTGATTCGATCATATTCCATAAAGCCTTTAATTTTTCCCATGGTTTAAACAGTTTTTTCAAGTTCTTGTTTTGCCAATAACTCCAAAGCTTTTTTATAGTCGGTTGGCATTACCTTGATGAAATTTTTACTTGATTTTTTCCAGTCTTTTAGTATTTCAGTGGCTTTGGGACTGTTGGTGTAGTCTACATGGTTTTGCAACAGTTCTTGTACCGTTTTAAGGTCGCTTTCTTGAAGGTTTTCTAACTCAACCATTTCAAGGTTAAACTTTTTCTCATCAAAGCGCCCTGTCTTTGAATAGAGGTAAGCAATTCCTCCACTCATTCCTGCAGCAAAATTTCTTCCAAATTCACCTAGGATAACAGCTACGCCACCTGTCATGTATTCACAACCGTGGTCACCTATCCCTTCTACTACGGCTTTAGCACCTGAATTTCGAACACAGAAGCGCTCTCCTGCTATTCCGTTTATGTAAGCTTCTCCTTGAGTGGCTCCGTACAGGGCAACATTTCCAATAATGATGTTTTCATGAGGGACAAAAGTTGCCTTTTCAGGTACTTGCGCCACCAGGGTTGCTCCCGAAAGTCCTTTTCCAAAATAGTCATTTACTGTTCCCACCACTTTCATAAAGAGACCGTGGGTAGCAAATCCTCCAAAACTTTGGCCTGCAGTACCTCTAAACTTCAAGCTCAGTGTGTGTTTAGGTAGACCACCAGCGCCGTGAATTTTTGAAATTTCATTACTCAAAATGGCACCTACCGTACGGTTGGTGTTTTTGATACGATATTCCAAGTGTTGTTTTTCCTTTCTGTATAAGGCGGGGTGTGCCTGACTTAAAATATCAAAGTCCAAAACGTTTTCCAACCCATGGTCTTGAGTTTGCGTGTTGCGTTCTTTTACCTGAGGTGGAACTTCGGGTTTGTATAAAATTGCTGAGAGGTCAATACCCTGAGCCTTGTAATGATCTAAGGCTTTTTTCATATTAAGTTTTTGAGATTGTCCGACCATTTCATCAATGGTTCTAAATCCTAGTTCTGCCATGATACCCCTCAGTTCTTCTGCGACAAAATACATGTAGTTGATTACATGTTCGGGCTTGCCTTTGAAGTTTTTACGCAATTCTGGATCCTGGGTTGCAATTCCTACAGGACAAGTATTTAAATGGCAGGCACGCATCATTATACATCCCGATGCAATAAGTGGTGCTGTTGAAAAACCAAATTCTTCTGCTCCCAGTAGACAAGCTATTGCAACATCTCTTCCTGTTTTCATCTGGCCGTCACATTCCAGAACAATCCGACTTCTCAAATCGTTTAATACCAGAGTTTGTTGAGCTTCTGCGATACCTAGCTCCCAGGGGAGACCTGCGTGTTTTAATGAGGTTAAAGGAGAGGCACCTGTACCTCCGTCATAGCCTGAGATTAAGATGACATCTGCCTTGGCTTTGGCTACTCCTGCAGCAATAGTACCAACTCCTACTTCAGAAACAAGCTTTACATTGATGCGAGCTTGTCTGTTAGCATTTTTTAAATCGTAAATCAATTGAGCTAAATCTTCTATGGAATAGATGTCGTGATGGGGTGGAGGAGAAATTAAGCCTACATAAGGAGTGGAGTTTCTCACTGAAGCAATGTAGGGATTGACCTTGGGTCCTGGGAGTTGTCCTCCTTCTCCGGGTTTAGCTCCTTGAGCCATTTTTATCTGTATTTCTTTGGCGGAACTCAAGTAATGACTCGATACACCAAAACGTCCTGAAGCTACTTGTTTGATCGCTGAATTTCTCAAGTTCCCATCTTGATCAGGCTGAAAACGACGGATGTCTTCTCCACCTTCTCCAGAGTTGCTTTTACCGCCGATTCGATTCATTGCTATCGCTAAATTTTCATGCGCTTCCTGGCTGATGGATCCCAAAGACATAGCACCGGTTTTAAAACGTTTTACAATTTCTGTCCACGGTTCTACTTGGTCTAGTGGTATGGGGTCAAAACTGGAAAATTCAAAAAGACCTCTGAGTGTCATCAGCTTTTCATTTTGATCATTGATCATCTTTGAAAAGGCTTCGTAACTCTCGGGTTTATTCTGCCGAACAGCCTGTTGCAATGTTGCTATAGTTGCTGGATTTACAGCATGTGCTTCGCCGTCTCTTCTCCAGCGATAGTCACCTCCTATTTCTAGCGGGAGGCCCAATTTGGACTCGTGAATGTAAGCTTTGGTGTGTCTTTTGTTGATTTCTTTTTCGATTTCGTATAAGTCGATTCCTTCAATACGAGTTGCTGTATTGCTAAAAAATCGGTTGATCAGTTTTTTGGAAAGTCCCAAAGCCTCATAAATCTGAGCTCCACGATAGGAATGTAATGTAGAAATCCCAATTTTATTCATCACCTTGACAATCCCTTTTGCAATGGCTTTATTGAAATTGTCAATGGCTTTACTCGTATCCAAACTGATGATTCCTTGTTCAACCTGGTACGCTATAATCTCATTGACCATATAAGGGTTGATTGCACTGGCACCGTAACCAAAAAGTAAAGAAAAATGATGCGGTTCTCTTGGTTCTGCAGACTCGATGATGATTCCAAATCGAGATCGTTTTTTTAAACGTTTAAAAGCATGGTGTGTATGTGAAGTAGCAAGCAACATTGGTATGGGAGCTAAACTAGGAGAGACTCCCCTGTCAGAAAGGATGATGATGTTTGTTCCTTGATCTATGGCTTTTTCTACAGCTTTTATCATGTCCTCTAGTGCGTACTCTAATGCGTTGAGGCCTCCATTGATTTCATAAAGAGTAGAGATTGTAGTCGCTTTAAAGTCCTCTCCTTCTATGAATTTAATTTTGTCCAAATCTTCATTTGAAATCACTGGGTTTTGAATGCTCAATTTTTTTGCGTGGTCCGCCGTTATATCAAAAAGGTTGTATTCGTTTCCGATACTCAAACTGGTATCGGTTACAATTTCTTCTCGAATTCCATCGAGTGGAGGATTAGTTACCTGAGCAAAAAGTTGTTTGAAATAGTTATAGAGCAACTGGGGACGGTCTGAAAGTACAGCTAGAGGGGTGTCAGTTCCCATAGAACCGATGGCTTCTTTACCTTCGACACTCATAGGAGTAACAAGGGTTTTTAAATCCTCCTGAGTGTAACCAAAAATACGCATCCGAGTTTCAAAATCTTCTTTTTCAACAGGGGTTTTGTTTCCGGTATAGGGAACTTCTTTTAGGGGAAGCAAGTTTTCATTTAGCCATTTTTTATAGGGTCTCTTAGAGATCACTTCTTTTTTTATTTCTTCGTCCTCGATGATGCGTCCCTCATCCATGTTTACTAAAAACATCTTTCCAGGCTCTAGGCGTCCGTGTCTTTCAATGTTTTCTGGTAATATATCCAGTACTCCAGTTTCTGAGGACATGACCACATAGCCATCTTTAGTTACGGAATATCGAGAAGGGCGCAGCCCGTTTCGGTCCAGTAGTGCTCCAATGTATTTACCGTCTGTAAATGGAATAGATGCGGGCCCATCCCAAGGCTCCATTATACAGGCATTGTACTGGTAAAAAGCTTTTTTGTCTTCTTCCATAGAAGCGTGTTTTTCCCAAGCTTCTGGAACGAGCATCATCATTACTTCAGGAAGAGAACGCCCTGTTGCTAGTAAAAGTTCCACTACCATATCCATGGAGGCAGAGTCAGACTTTCCAGGAAGAATGACAGGAAGAATTTTTTTTATGTCCGGACCAAAGAGTTCGTTCTCTAAGAGTTCCTCTCGTGCTTGCATCCTGCTGAGGTTTCCTCTAAAGGTGTTGATTTCACCGTTGTGACACATGTATCGGAACGGTTGAGCTAGGTCCCAGGTTGGAAAGGTGTTGGTAGAGAAACGTTGGTGAACTAAAGCCAAACGGGTTACCACTGCTGGATCTCTTAAATCTTTATAGTATCCCTTGATGTCTTCAGGTATAAGTAGGCCTTTATATATTAATGTATGTGTGGAAAGACTTGGAAGATAGAAATAGGAAGCTTGTGATAGTTTGGAAGTAGAGATAGTGTGTTCTGCTATTTTTCTTGCGCAAAACAGTTTAATGTTGAATTCGTGATCCGAATATTTTTCGGCGCCTCTCCCTACAAAAACCTGCATGATATCTGGTTCTGTTTGCGCTGCGATAGCTCCTACTACCTCTGTATTTACTGGAACCTTTCTCCACCCCAGTACTTCTAACCCTTGATTGTTTATTTCGTGTTCCAATACACCCATGCAATAGGTTCTTTGGTTTTCTTTTTTAGGTAAAAAGACCATTCCTACAGCGTACTGGTGGAGTTCTGGAAGTTTAAAATTACACTGTGTTACTAAAAAATCGTGAGGGATTTCGATGAGGATTCCTGCGCCGTCCCCTGTTTTACCGTCGGCACTTACAGCTCCTCGGTGTTCGAGTTTGTCGAGAATATCCAATGCTTTGTGAATAATGTCATTGGTTTTTTTTCCTTCAAGGCTACAAATAAATCCGGCACCACAATTGTCGTGTTCATACTGTGGGTCGTATAATCCCTGTTTAGCTGGCAACATAAAAAATTTTTTAGGACGTTAAAAATAACAATCCTAAGCTAAAATCCAGAAAGCTCTTTTGGTTTAATCTGTTGGTTTTACGATTTCGACAAATAATAATCCCAAAAAGGGAGATTTCTTAATTTATTTCTCATAAACTGAAAAAATGGTAATTTTTGTTTTCTTTGTTTCAAAAGTTTACCCTTTGGATCAAACACAGTACACAGTTATAGGAGTTATGTCAGGCACCTCTCTGGATGGAATTGACCTTGCCTGTGTGAATTTCACAGTGGGGACCCCGTGGAGGTATTCTTTTCTAGCGACCCAAACTGTCTCCTATTCAAAAGCCTGGCAAGATAAATTAGCTACGTTAATGACTGCTTCTGCTGAAGAAATTCAGCATGTAAACGATCTCTACACTGATTTGTTAGCAGAAACTATTCAGGGATTTATTGAGTATTACCAATTAGAGTCCCTTGATGCTGTTTGCTCCCATGGACACACCTTGTTTCACGAGCCTGAAAAAGGGCTTACGTTTCAGTTGGGAAATCAAAAAAAGCTGGCTACGCGACTCAGAGTAAAAGTGGTTTGTGATTTTAGAATTCAAGATGTTGCACTGGGAGGTCAAGGAGCACCATTGGTTCCTATTGGAGATCGCTTCTTGTTCGGAGCTTATGATGCTTGCCTTAATCTAGGGGGCTTTGCCAACGGCTCCAAAACGATTTCGAAATCAATCATCGCTTATGATATTTGTGCAGTCAATACTGTTTTGAATTTTTTAGCTCAAAAAAAAGGATATCCTTATGATCCACAAGG
>Ga0075476_10001011_pt1 | contig 13040 bp, 11 predicted proteins | sample DEB08_DNA_5_FD_76339 | JGI IMG/M metagenome (GOLD analysis project Ga0075476, IMG submission 76339) | Aqueous microbial communities from the Delaware River and Bay under freshwater to marine salinity gradient to study organic matter... | ecosystem: Environmental > Aquatic > Marine > Coastal ...
CGGGACGTCACCCGGCGAGCATCCGCTGGCGGCGGCCGAGCTCGGCCCGCAGGATCCCGCGGAGCGCCCCGATCGTGTCGATCAGCTCCGGGTAGCGCAGCGAGTAGATGACGTTCGGTCCCTCGCGCTCGCCGTCGACCAGCCCCCGCTCGCGGAGCACCGCGAGGTGCTGCGAGACGTTCGCGACGGTCGCCCCCGCCAGCTCGGCCAGCCGGCCGACCGAGGCCGGGCCGGCCGCGAGCACGTGGAGGATGACCAGGCGCTTGGGGTCGTTCAGGGCCCGGCAGAGGGTCGCCGTCAGCTCGGTCAGCTCGGCCCGGAGGGCGTCGTCGACGGGTTCCACGGGCCTCCCTCCACGGTCCGGCGCCGCGGCACCGTAGCGCCGCCGGGCCCCACGGGTCCTTGCCTTGACACGGACCCGCCGAGCGGGGACCATGACGCCGCTTGCGCGCTTGCGCGAGCGGGGGTGGGAGCCCCCGTCGGGGGATGTGGGTCGCACGGCGGCCCGGGAGGTCAGGGAGATGTCGGAGAGCGGCGTATCGACCAAGCCCGAGGACGGCATGGTCATCGTGTGCTGGTCGGGCGAGATCGACAAGGTCTGGCCGCAGATGATCCTCGGCACCACCGGCGCCGCGTACGGCATGGACGTGACGCTGTTCTGCACGTTCTGGGGCCTGTTCACCCTGAAGCGCCCCGAGGTCGGCATCACGGGGGACAACTGGATGACCAAGATGCTCGGCGCGTTCAACAACGAGCGGCTCAGCCACCTCAACTTCGGCGGCGCCGGCCCGAAGATGATGCGGAGCATCGCCGACCGGCACAAGGTCGCCCCGCCCGAGGAGCTCCTCGCCACCGCCATGGAGCTGGGCGTCCGCCTGGCGCCGTGCCAGATGACGATGGACCTGATGGGCCTGAAGCGCGAGGACCTGATCGACGGCATCGAGGAGCCGCTCGGCGCGGCCGCCGCGGTCTCCCGCATGCAGAACGCGAAGATCAACCTCTTCATCTGACCCGCACCCACGGCCGCGCCGAGCGGTGCGGCGGATCCGAAGGAGCACCCATGTCCGACGTCGCGAAGACCCTCGACGCCAGCGGGCTCGCCTGCCCGATGCCCGTCGTCCGCACCCGCCAGGCCATCGATCAGATCGAGAGCGGTCAGATCCTCGAGGTCATCTCGACGGACCGCGGCTCGCTCCAGGACATCCCGGCCTGGGCGGAGTCGACCGGGAACGAGCTGGTCGAGAAGGAGGACGCGGGGGACCGCTTCACCTTCCGCATCCGCAAGGCCTGACCCGACCGCACGTCACGGCCGCACGTCGAGGAGCCGCACCGATGATCGAGGTCATCACGCTCGAGACCCCGTCGCTCGGGGACCGCAGCTACGTCGCGCACGACGGCTCGAGGGCCGTCGTGGTCGATCCCCAGCGGGACATCGACCGGGTCCTCGACGTGCTGCACGAGCGGGGGCTCGACGTCACGCACGTCCTCGAGACGCACGTCCACAACGACTACGTCACCGGCGGCCTCGCGCTGGCCCGGATGACCAACGCGGTGTACGCGCTGAACGCCGACGACGCGCTGGCCTTCGACTTCCACGGCCTGCACGACGGCGACCTGCTCGAGAGCGGCCTGATGCGGGTCCGGGCGCTGCTGACCCCGGGCCACACCCCGACGCACCTGTCCTACGTGCTCTCGGACGCCGAGGGGAACGACCTCGGCGTGTTCACCGGCGGCTCGATGCTGTTCGGCACGGTCGGCCGGCCGGACCTGATCGGGCCGCACATGACCGCCGAGCTGGCGGCGAAGCAGTACCACTCGGTGCGGCGCATCGCCGACGAGGTCCAGGACGCCGCCCAGGTCCACCCGACGCACGGCTTCGGCAGCCACTGCTCGGCGACCCAGGCCACGAAGCCGTCCTCGACGATCGCGGCCGAGCGGACCGACAACCCGGCGCTGGTCAAGTCCGAGCAGGAGTTCCTCGACGAGCTGTTCGCCGGGCTGACCCCCTACCCGACCTACTACCGGTACATGGGCCCGGCGAACGCGGCCGGCCCCGCCGCGTTCGACCCGACGCCGCCCGACGAGTTCGACCTGGACCGGGTCGTCGCGCTGCTCCGCGAGGGCGCCTGGGTCATCGACCTGCGCAACCGCAAGGACTTCGCGGCGTCGTTCCTGGCCGGCGCGGTCAACGCCGAGCTCCGCAACGACCTCCCGAACTACCTCGGCTGGATCGTGCCGTTCGAGGAGCACCTCGTGCTGGTCGGCGACGACGCCGAGGTCCTGGCCGAGGCCCAGCGGATGCTGGCCCGGATCGGGTACGACCGGCTGCAGGGCCGCATGATCGCGGCGCCGGGGACGTTCGCCGGGCACGAGCTCGAGCGGACCATCCGGGTCGTGCGGTTCGACGGCCTCGAGGGCGTCGCCCCCGAGGACCGGACCGTGCTCGACGTGCGGGACACGTGGGAGTACGTCACGGGCCACCACCGGGACGCGCTCCACATCCCGTACCACGAGCTGCCCGAGCGGGTCGACGAGGTGCCGCGCGGCCGGACGGTCTGGATCTACTGCGCGACCGGGGCCCGGGCGACCATCGCGGCCTCGTTCATGGTCCGCAGCGGGTACGACGTCGTCCTGATCGACGACTTCTGCCTCCCGGGGGACGTGCCGGGCGAGACCCTGGTCGGCGCCGGCGCCTGACCGCGGTCCTCCCCCCGACGCTCACCGCCGAACGGTAGTTGCGCCTGCAAGGACCCCCGGTACGCTGGGCCGTCCCCACCCCGGAGGCCCGCCGTGCCCGCCGTCACCGTCGACGACCTGCTGACCCTGCCGCGCGTGCCGCGGCCCGACGTCGCGGTCGCCCGTCCCCGACCGGTCCGGTCGATCACGACCGCCCCGCGCGGGTTCGAGGGCGAGGGGTTCCCGGTCCGCCGCGCCTTCCACGGCGTGGACCTGACCGACCTCGACCCCTTCATCCACCTCGACCAGATGGGCGAGGTCGAGTACGCACCGGGCGAGCCGAAGGGCACGCCGTGGCATCCCCACCGCGGCTTCGAGACCGTGACCTACATGCTGGACGGGACGCTCCGGCACCAGGACAGCCACGGCGGCGGCGGGCTGATCACCGACGGCGACACGCAGTGGATGACCGCCGGCTCGGGCCTGCTGCACATCGAGGCCCCGCCGGAGGAGGTCGTCATGAAGGGCGGCCTGTTCCACGGCTTCCAGCTCTGGGTGAACCTGCCCCGGTCGAAGAAGTGGTCCGCCCCCCGGTACCAGGACCTCGGTGCCGGTGACGTGCGGCTGCTGACCTCGCACGACGGCGGGGCCCTCCTGCGGCTGATCGCGGGCGACCTGGGCGGCGTGACCGGACCCGGCGCGACGCACACGCCGATCGTGCTGGTCCACGCCACCGTCGAACCCGGCGCCGCGGTCACGCTGCCGTGGCGGCGCGACTTCAACGCGCTGGTCTACACGCTGGCCGGCCGCGGCACCGTCGGGGCCGAGCGCCGCGCCGTCGAGATGGGCCAGCTGGCCGTGCTCGGCGCCGGGGACACCGTCGAGCTCGCGGCCCACCCGTCGCAGGAGACGCGGGCGCCGAAGCTCGACGTGCTGCTGCTGGGCGGGCTGCCGATCCGTGAGCCGGTCGCCTGGTACGGGCCGTTCGTGATGAACACCCGGGCCGAGCTGCAGCAGGCGTTCGACGACTTCAACGCCGGGAAGCTCGGCCGCATCCCCGCCCTCCACGAGGGTGGGAACGTCGTCCCCGACGGGGCCTGACCCCCGCCGTCCGGACACGCGACCGGGGGGCCGGCCGCAGCCGACCCCCCGGTGCGGTGGGAGGGGCGAGCCCTCTCGGCGCTCAGGCGAGCGCCGGGGACCGGCTCAGCCGCAGCACGACCCACCCGAGCCCGGCGACCGCCGCACCCATGACGATCGCGAACAGGCTCAGCGCGTAGGCCATCAGGCCGAGGTTCAGGACGGTGATCAGCGAGGTCGCGTCGATCCAGCTGGCGCGGGCCGCGTTCGGGACCATCACCTGCTCGCCGCTCTCGTCGAGGACCGTGTTCCCGTCGGCGTCGACCGCGGGGACGGTCCGGGGCATCTCCGAGTAGCGCAGGCCCTCGGTCCGGTTCAGCTGGTGCGTCTCGATGATCGAGGCCTGCGACCACAGCGACAGCGGACCGTCGACGGTCGCACCGGCGATCGGCGCGTCGTCCGGGGTGGTGATGTTCTCCTTCGCGGCGGTCTGCCACGTGTAGACCATCCCGACGAGGCCGCCGAGAACGGAGCCGAGGCCGACGACGACGGCCAGCACGGCCGCGATCACGAACGAGCGGGAGGCGGTCGCCGCCGCGGTGGCGGTCCCCGTCCGCTCCGGGGTCATGGTGCTCATCTTCCCTGTCCCTTCTCGCGGCCCCTCGGCCGCCGGGTGCTCGCGACCCGACGGGGTGCCTGGTCGCTTCGGGAGGGAGTCTCGTCCGCGGGGCGTCGCGGGGGGCCGGGCGGAGGGCACCGGTCCGCGGGACCTCGGCGGCGGGCGGACGGGCCGGAGGTCCCTGCCGTGACCGGGACCTCCGGCGGTCAGGCGACCGTGACGCCGAGCAGCGAACCGACGAGGAACCCGAGGACCCCCGCGCCACCGCCGACCACGAGCATCCGCAGACCCGAGCGCAGCGGGTCGGCCCCGGTCAGGCGGGTCAGCAGCGCCCCGGCGAGGAACAGCGACCCCACGCTGAGGACCGAGCTCGACGCGACGGCGGCGAGGTCCGTCAGCAGCACGAACGGCAGCAGCGGGACGGCGCCGCCGAGGACGAACAGCCCGGCGTTCGCGAGGGCGGCCCGGACCGGGTCGGCCGCCCGGCGGGGCCGGACCCCGCGGGCCTCGAGCAGCTCGCGCTGGAAGCGGACGCTGACGTACTCGCCGGCCCCCATCGAGAGGGCGCCCGAGACCATGCCGGCGACCCCGGCGATCAGGACGGCCTCGGGACTGATGCGCGCCCCGGCGACGCCCATCACCAGCCCGAAGGTGCTGACGATGCCGTCCTGGACGCCGAACACCGCGGCCCGGAGCGTGTTCGCGAACCCCTCGTGGGCGTCGTCCGACATCATCAGACCTCGTCCACCGGGCCGGGGCTGGGATGGAGCTGGAGAGGGGATTCGAACCCCTGACCTGCCGCTTACGAGGCGGCTGCTCTACCGACTGAGCTACTCCAGCGAGCCGCCGGAAGGTAGCCGCGGCCCCCGGGCCGGCCCGCGGCCGTAGGCTCGGCGCGCGACGCGCCGGGCCGGGGGGCCGGCGCCGCGGGGGGGACCGTGCGACCGTTCGACGCGCCGCGCCCGGCGTCCTACGCGCCGCTCCCCCCGCCGATCGGCCCCGCCCGCGCGCGTCGGACGGCCCTCCCGCCGGGACCGCGGTCGCGGCTGGGGCTCGGCCCGCTCCTGCGGTTCCAGCGCGACACCCCCGGCTTCCTGATGCGGCTGCGCGCCGAGCACGGTGACGCCGCCGCGTTCCTCCTGGGCCGTCAGCTGTTCGTCGCCGTGTTCGCCCCCGCGATGGTCCACGACGCGCTGGTCGCGCGCCAGCACGACCTCGTGAAGGGCGTCGGGTTCGCGCGGATGCGGCTGGTGCTGGGCGAGGGGCTGCTCACGAACGAGGAGCCGGTCCACCTCCGCCACCGTCGGATGATGCAGGCCCCGTTCCACCACTCCCGGCTCGACGGCTACGCGGCGCTGATGGCCGACCTCGCACGGGAGGAGGTCGACCGGTGGCGTCCGGGCGGGGTCGTCCGGCTCGCCCCGGCGATGATGTCGCTGACGCTCGGGATCGTCGCCCGGACCCTGTTCGGGACCGACGCCCGCGCGCACGCCGGCCGCATCGCGGCGGCGATGGACGTCGCCATCGACCGCATCGAGCGGACGATGCTGCCCGGGCTCGACCGGCTGGACGGGCTGCCCCTGCCGTGGTTCCGCGCGTTCCGACGCGCGTCCGACGACCTCGCGGAGGTCGCCGAGGGGCTCGTCGCCGAGCGGCGGGCCCGGGCCGCCGCGGCGGCCGACGGCACGGCCCCCGTCGACGTCGCGACCGCCCGGCGCGAGGAGGACCTGCTCGGCCTGCTGCTGGCGCTGCGGGACGAGGACGGGTCGGCGTTCAGCGACGACGAGGTCCGCGACGAGGCGCTGACCCTGATCCTCAGCGGTCACGAGACGACGGCGAACGTCCTGACCTGGGCGTTCTCGTACCTCGCCGCGCACCCGGGGGCCCGCGACGCGCTCGAGGCCGAGGCCGACGCACAGGACTGGCTGGTCACCGGCCGCGCGCCGACGGTCGCGGAGCTGATGGCCGCACCGGTCGCGGGCTGGGTGCTCGACGAGACGCTCCGTCTCAGCCCACCGGTCTGGGTCGCGCCCCGTCGCGCCGTCGTCGACACGGAGCTCGGCGGCGTCCCCGTCCCCGCCGGTGCGCACGTCCTCGTCAGCCAGTACGTCACGCACCGCGACCCCGCCCACTTCCCCGACCCGGAGCGGTTCGATCCCTGGCGGTGGCGGGACGGGCTGGAGCGCCGCCTCCCCCGCGGCGCGTACGTCCCGTTCGGCGGCGGCACGCGGCGCTGCCTCGGCGACCAGTTCGCGCTGCTTGAGGGGCGGGCCATCCTCCTCGCGGCCGCGCGCCGGGTCCGGCTGGAGCCGCTCGACCCGGCCCGACCGCTCCCCGCCGCGCAGCCCCGCGCCACCTACCGGGCCCGCGGTCCCGTCCCGATGCGGGTGGTGGCCCGGACGCCCAGTCGGACGCCTCAGGCGGCCGCGCGGACGTAGAGCGCGACCGAGACGGCCATCAGCAGCCGCTCGAGGTGCAGTTCGGGCGCACCGTTGCGGTCGAGGGCCGCCCGGCACCGCCCGACGGCGGCGAGCGCCTCGAGGAGGTCCGCCGCGGGGAGCAGCGCCGCGTCCCGGGCCAGCAGGTCCGCCGCGTCGTCGGCGATCAGCGCCTCGACCCCGGCACCCGCCGAGAGCGCCAGCAGGTCGCGGAGGTGCGCGGCGAGGTCGTCGAGCAGCACGCGCAGCGCGCGCTGCTCCTCCGCCCGCTCGATCCGCTCGTCCCGCTTCTCGAGCCGGGCCCGGACGCCCGGCGGCCAGCCGCGGCTGCCCTCGACGCCGTACGCCTCCTCGAGGGCGGCGCGGGCCGCGGCGTGCCGCTCGGCCAGCGCCTCGCGCCGCGCCCGGGCGGTCGCGACCAGCCGCTTCGCCGTCGGGACGACGGCGCCGGGGCCGCCGCGCGCGAGGCCGCCGAGCAGCTCGAGCCCCGGGCGGCGGGCGGCCTGGACCTCGTCGAGGACCGCGCGGGCGGCGGCCGGGTCGACGTCGGCGAGGTCGCGGCGCAGCGCGCGCAGCCGGTCCCGGGACGCCCTCGCCCCGGCGACCGCCGCGGCGACGCGGCCCCGGTCCGCCGCGTCCAGCGCCGCCGGGTCGCCGCCGGGGATGCCGAGCACCCCGGCGAGCCAGCCGGCGACGTCCGCCGTGCTCCACGGCGGCAGGTCGACGCGGCGGCACCGCGACAGCACGGTCTCGAGCAGCCGCCCCGGGTCCTCGGCCTCGAGCACCCAGACGACCGACGGCGGCGGCTCCTCGAGCAGCTTCAGGAACGCGTTCTGGGCCGCGGCGTTCATCCGATCGGCCGCGACGACGCGCAGCACCTTGCGCCGCGCCTCGGGCATGGTCCGCAGGGCGGTCTCCGTCCACGTCCCGCGGACGTCCTCGACGCGGTGGGCGGCGCCGTCGGCCTCGAGCGCGACCAGCGCCGGATGGACGTCGCGGAGCGTCCGGGCGCAGGTGTCGCAGGTCGCGCAGGGTCGCGCCGCCGGATCGGCCGCCTCGCAGTTCAGCGTCGCCGCCAGCGCGACCGCAAGCTCACGCTGGCCGAGCCCCTCGGGGCCGACGAGGACCCAGGCGTGGGCCAGCCGGTCGCGCCGGACCGCGTCGTGGAGCGCCTCGGCGGCGGCGCGTCCGCCACCGGCGCCCGCGACGGCCCACGGTCCGGTCGCCGGGAGCGGCCCGGCGCTCACGGGGCCGCCGGCACGGCGGCGGCCGCGGCCGCCGCCTCGAGCAGCGGCGCGAGGGCGACGGCGACGTCGCCACGGATCCGCTCGTGCAGCTCCTCGACCGGGCGGGACGCGTCGAGCAGCAGCCAGCGGTGCGGCTCGGCCGCGGCCCGGCGCCGGTACGCCGCCCGGACGGCGCCGTGGAACGCGTCGCCGGCGGCCTCGAGACGGTCGGGTCCCGCGTCCGCGACCGCGCGGCGCAGCCCCTCCTCGGCGTCGAGGTCGAGGAGCACGACGAGGTCCGCGAGCACACCGGCGGTCGCCCAGAGGTTCAGCGCCTCGACCCGGGGCTCGCCGAGTCCGCGGCCGGCCCCCTGGTAGACGACGCTCGAGTCGATGAACCGGTCGCAGAGCACGACGGCGCCGTCCTCCAGCGCCGGCACGATCACCTCCGCCACGTGCTGCGCGCGCGCCGCCGCGTACAGCAGCGCCTCGGTCCGGTCCGTCATCGCGGCCGATCCGGGGTCGAGCAGCACCTCGCGGACGCGCTCGCCGATGGCGGTCCCGCCCGGTTCACGCGTCACCACCACGCGGAGCCCGAGCGCCGTGAGGTGGTCGCGGAGGAGCCCGATCTGGGTGGACTTCCCCGTTCCGTCACCGCCCTCGAACGCGACCAGCATCCCCCGGGGTCGGGGGACCACCGGGGCGGCCGGGTCGTCCCCTGCCGCCAGCCGCTCGCGGCGCAGGGCGGCCCGCAGGACCCGCGCCACGACGAGGGCGCCGAGCACGGCCAGCGCCGCCGTCGCGAGCAGCGTCAGCCGGATGCCACCGAACACGTAGGGGTAGACGGCCGCACCGTCGGGCCCGACGACGCGGGCCTCGCGGCCGACGAGACCGATCGTGAACGGCACGGCGACGGTCGCGCCGAAGATGGCGAGGCGGACGCCCGCGTTGAACGCCCCGAAGACCCGACCCCGGATGCGGTCCTCGGCCCGCTGCTGCAGCACCGTGTAGCCCACGATGAAGACGACGCCGGCCCCGGCCCCCATCACGATCGCGGCCGGGACGGCCGTGACGATGCCGGGGGTCACGGCCGCCGCGGCCAGCCCCAGCCCGGCCCCGCCGAGCGCCGGGGGGAACAGCCACTCGGGCCGGACCCGGCGCGACAGCGGGCCGGCGAGCAGCAGCCCGCCGACCATTCCGACGCCGACGGCGGCGACGAGGACGCCGAACCCGGACGGCCCGGCGTTGAGCAGGTCCGCGAAGAACTCGCCGGTCGAGATGACGACGCCGGCCGTGGCGGCCGCGACCATCACGCCCCCGATGAGGGCGCGGATGACGGGCCGGCCGGCGACGAACTCGATCCCCTCCCGGAACGCGGCCCCGACGGCCTCGCCGGCCTCGCGCGTCGCGCCGGCGTGGCGCCGCACCGGGATGGCCGCGATGAACGCCGCCGAGACCACGAAGGACACCGCGTTGAACCAGATGGGGAGCGCCGACGGCCGCAGCGCGAGCAGGCTGCCCGCCGGCGCGACCCGCTGCCCGAGGACGACGAGGACCGCGTACAGCACGCCGGCAAGCGGCAGGGCGCCGTAGGTCAGGACCAGGTTGATCTGGTTCGCGGTGACCAGCTGGTCGCGCCGCACCAGCGTCGGGAACACCGCGTCCTTCGCCGGCGCGAACAGCGCCGAGAGGACCTCGATGACGAGCGTCGCGAGCACGAGCGTCAGGATCTCGTCGGTGAACGGGATCAGCGCCATCACCGTCGCGCGACCGAGGTCGGTCACGATCAGCACGCGCTTGCGGTTCCAGCGGTCGACGAAGACGCCGGCGACCGGTGCCAGCAGCAGGCTCGGGAGGACGCGGGCCGTCATGACCCCGGAGACGGCGAACGCCGCGGCCCGGGTCGGGCCGAGGATGTCCGCGGTCAGCGCGATGATCGCGAGGAACCCGATCCAGTCCCCGAGGGCCGACGTGCCCGTCGCCGCGGCCATGCGCCGGAACGGCGGCGAGCCGAGGAGCGCGCGCAGCGCGGTGGCCGAGGTCGCCGGCAGGGCCACGGGGGGATGTGCGCGGACTGCTGCGGGACCGCCCATGCGGAGACCCTACCGCCGCGGCCCCGCGGCCCCCTTCGCGCGCGTCCTCGCGGTCGTCCCGGCGGACTTCTTCGCGGTCCGCTCCGTCGCCTTCTTCGTGGCCTTCTTCGCGGTCTTCCGCGTGGCCTTCTTCGCGGCACTCCTCGCCGGGGCGGAGGTCGCGCCGTCCTGCGTGCCGTCCTCCGCCCCGTCCGCGCCGGCCGCCGCGCCGCGCCGACCGCCGCGGGCCGGGCGGGCCCGGGGCGGCGGGGCGTCGCGCGTCTCGACCAGCCGCATCGGGATCGGTCCCGGCACGTCGTCCATCGCGATCGGCGTCCCACCGAGCTCGGGGTCGAGCTTCGGGACGCCGGCGACGACGGTCTGGGTCGCGACCGTCGGCGCGTCGAAGGTGTCCAGCTCGAACACGTGCTGGGTCACGGGGTGCGCGCAGATCGCGGTCGGGACCCTGCGGTTCCGCGGGGGCTGGCGCAGCGGGGCCCCGCACTCGGGGCAGGGCGTCGCGAGCGGCAGCGACCAGACCGAGAACGCGTCCGCCGGGTACCCGGTCGAGCCGAGGAAGGGCTTCCCGTACCGCGACGTCCGCAGCTCCATGCAGGACCCGGGGTCGGTCACCGATCGGAACGGTCGGACCTCGCCCTCGGCCGTCATGTAGACGGCCCGCTTCTGGAGGTTCCGGACGCCGCGGCACGTCGGGTACTCGATGCAGCTGTAGAACGGGCCGTACCGGCCGTCGCGCAGCTGCATCGGCTTCCCGCACTCGGGGCAGGGGACGTCGGGGTCCGGCTCGACGTCCTCGAGCCGCTGCCCGACGGTGCCGTCCGGCTCGAGCGGCAGGGTGCCGTCGCAGTCCGGCCACCGGCTGCAGGACGCGAACCAGTCCTTCGACTTCCCCGAGAAGACGCGCTCCATCGGCGCCCCGCACTCGGGGCACGGCGTCGGGATCCGCAGCGGGAGGCGGGGCCGCTCGGGCTTCCGCTCGGAGACCCACTCGTCGACCTCGTCGAGGAACGACGTGACGGTCCCGCCCCAGCCGGTGCGGCCGGCCGCGATCTCGTCGAGGGTCTCCTCCATGCGGGCGGTGAACCCGACGTCGACGATCTCGGCGAAGTGCCGCTTCAGGAACGCGACGACGACCTCGCCCAGCGGTGTCGGGAAGAACCGCCGCGACTCCTTGATGACGTACGCACGGGCCTCCAGGGTCGAGATGATCGCGGCGTAGGTCGAGGGCCGGCCGATCCCGAGCTCCTCGAGCGCCTCGACCAGCGTCCGCTCGCTGAACCGCGGCGGCGGCGACGTCTCGTGCGACTCCGCGGTGCAGTCGTGCAGCGCCAGCGCCTCGCCCTCCTCGAGGTCCGGCAGACCGTCGCCGTCCTCGTCGTCGGCGGCCTCGTCCTCGTCGCGCTCGACGCGGTACGCGCGCAGCCAGCCGTCGAACCGCTCGACCTGGCCGCTGACGCGGAACACCACCTCGCCGGCGGCGTCCGCCCCGGTGACGTCGGCGCTGACCCGGTCGAGCACGGCGGGGGCCATCTGCGTCGCGACCGTCCGGCTCCAGATCAGCTCGTACAGCCGGGCCTGCTCGGTGGTGAGGAACCGACGGACCGCGTCCGGCGTCCGCTTCACCGACGTCGGCCGGATCGCCTCGTGGGCCTCCTGCGCGCCCTTCGCCGTGGTCGTGCTGCGCCGCGGCTTCTCGAGGGCGTACCGGGGACCGAACTCGTCGCGGACGAACGCTCCGAGCTCGCCGAGGGCCTGGTCCGAGAGGTTCAGCGAGTCGGTCCGCATGTAGGTGATGAGACCGACCTGCTCGCCGCCGAGCGAGACGCCCTCGTACAGCTGCTGGGCGACGGCCATCGTCTGGCGGGCCGAGAACCCCAGCTTCGAGGCCTCGCCCTGGAGCGTCGAGGTCTTGAACGGCGGCTTCGGGTTGCGCTGCTGCTGGGTCCGGCGGACCTCGGAGACGGCGTACGACAGCGCGGTGGCGCGGGCGACCAGCGCGTCGGCCTCCTCCTGGGTCCGGACGACCCGGAGCTGCGCCGCCTGCGCCTCGTCCTTCCCGTCGACGTCCTTCGGGGTCGCGAGCCGCAGCCCGTCGACGCGGACCATGCGGGCCCGGACGTCCGCGGCCGCGGCGTCCGTCCCGGGGCGGGCGAAGAGGCCGGCCAGGTCGAAGTACGTCTCGGGGACGAAGGCGCGGATCTCCTCCTCGCGGTCGACGAGGAGCCGCAGCGCCACCGACTGGACGCGGCCCGCCGAGATGCCCGAGGACACGGTCCGCCACAGCACCGGCGAGAGCCGGTACCCGACGATGCGGTCGACCGCCCGCCGTGCCTGCTGCGCGTCGACCAGCGCCGTGTCGAGGTGCCGCGGGTCGGCGAACGCGGCCCGGATCGCCGGCTCGGTGATCTCGTCGAACGTCACGCGGTTCGTCGTCGCGGGATCGAGGTCGAGCACCTGGGTGAGGTGCCACGCGATCGCCTCGCCCTCACGGTCGAGGTCGGGGGCCAGCCAGACCGTGTCCGCGCCCTTCGCCGCCCGCTTCAGCGCGGTGACGTGCTTCTGGGACCGGTCGGGCACGACGTAGGTCAGGTGGCAGTCGGCGCCGTCGCGGACGATCGCGAAGTCGGACCGGGGCAGGTCGCGGACGTGGCCGTACGAGGCCATGACCTTCCAGCCGGAGCCGAGGTACCGCTCGATCGTCCGCGCCTTCGCGGGCGACTCGACGATGACCAGGTTGTCGGCCACGCGGGCGGGTCCTCGGCTCGGGGGCGTCCGTCCACCGGTCCTCCGCGGCGCGGACACCGGGAGCGGACGGGGGTCGGACGCGGGGCAAGGTGGTCGGACCCCGCGGGCCGTGTCAAACCTCTCGGACCGCCGCCCCCCGGTCGCCGCGCGCGACCGGCCCGGC
>Ga0075476_10001014_pt1 | contig 13013 bp, 8 predicted proteins | sample DEB08_DNA_5_FD_76339 | JGI IMG/M metagenome (GOLD analysis project Ga0075476, IMG submission 76339) | Aqueous microbial communities from the Delaware River and Bay under freshwater to marine salinity gradient to study organic matter... | ecosystem: Environmental > Aquatic > Marine > Coastal ...
GTTCCTTGTTGAAATCTACAGCCTGGGTTTGATTGCCCACGCTCATAAAGTTTTTTACGGTTAGGTCTTTAATTTTAATCATTATAGCTCGTTATAGATGTCCAATAACATCTTTTTGTTGAATTGTTCCGATTCAATTGCTGATATTTCTCCACTTACAATTTGATCTACACTTTCAAACTGTTGAATATCAACATCTGTTGAAATTTCTTCCATTTGTTTTTGTGGAATAAGTGATATTTCTCTACACTTGTATTGATTAACAAATGTTTCTTTGATAAAAGTTGCTTCTTCAAACGAAATAGGCACGTCAATAGTAACACGCAGATACATCTTAGGTTTGATAATGTTGTCTGTGTCTTCTAACAGTTGTTTTAGTCCAATAGTTCTGTACTTGGGACAATCTGCCCAACTTAGATATTCTGGTTCTTTGCCATTTTCTTTGTCAAGGATCATCATACCACGTTCATCATCCCATGCGTCTGCATAGTTGTGTGGAAACGCATTGCCAATATAGTGTATGGCACCTTGCTTTTGACGTTTGTGGAAGTGTCCTGAGAACACATATTCTTGATTTTTGAAATGTTCTGCTTTGAGTTCACCATGATCTGGCATCTGCACCATTGCGTTCATATAGAAACTTGGAAGTTCAAAGTGACCAAACATATACTTGGCTTTGATCTTTTCAATTTTTTTCCATTCATCGCCTACCAACCAAGGCACAAGTGCTACATCATCTTCTTCGTAGATGTTGTCTACTAATGTTACTCCTGGAATGTGTCTACCAAACTCTGTTGAACTTACATCACGCTTGTCTTTGTAGTACAAATCATGATTACCAACAAACATATAGAACTTGTCAAATGCTTTGCCCAGCTTTTCTAAGCATCGGATGGTAGCATCCATGGTGGTTAGGTTAAGTGAATTACGATTGTGATGCCAATCACCACAAAATATACCAGTTTCACAACCATTTGCCTGTGCCTGTTCTATGTACCAATCCACAAAGTCTTCACAATCATCATTGTGAACCTTAGAATTACCTTTAAGGCCCAAATGGATATCGGTAAAAACTGCCGCTTTCTTAAACAATATTCAATCCTCAGTTATGTTATACTAAGTGTAACGCAAAAATTCTCTAAAGTCAAGAGGTTTTTTTGCTTTCTGCTTCTCGCTTCATAGCATTTTCCCATTCACCCTGACTTTGTCTTGTATAACTTGGGTTTAGATGATTCATTTCTAATATATCGTCTCGAATATTTTGATTACGTTTTTCAATGTTAATCACCCTAACAAACGAATTTGTAACTGCTGCAGTGTAGTATGCAAATGGGTTTTGGCTCTTAGATTCGTCAAATTGCAAGCCTATTTGTGTAAGTTGTAGTATTGCCTGCCCACGCATTTCGTCATTGTATGTATATCCTCTTACATTACCTCTTGTGCCGTATCTATCACACAATTTCATCCACATGCGAGCTAATTTATTAGTTGCGTTTCCGTGTGTCATACAAAAACTACCGTTTTCCATACCACCCTGCCAGTGTGATTTTCCTACACACACTAGTTCGTCATTTTCGTTAAATTTGTAGTGTTGAAATGGAGGAAAATTTAGTCTTACTTTTTTATCTGCTTCTGTTTTAGGATTTTTCTTACGACCGGGCTCATCTGGAATATGATCATAGGTCATAACACGAAAGATTAGTTCTTCTTTTGTTATCTTTCGGTAATCTATTTCACATTCTGACATCTTTTTTCGCTTGCCTTCTTCTTTTGCTTGTTCAAATGCCTTTTGTGATAATCTTTTTGCTTTGTTTCTTTTTGCTTCTGCAATAGTTCTAATATTAATTTTGTCAACAGTTGGTAAGATTATATCAAATTGGTGGTAATCGTCGTCAACAAAACTACAGAAACTGCTTTTAGACTTGTGTATTTCAGCAAGTATGTCCTTGTTGTTTAAGTAGTTGATTTTTTTCATAAATTCTCCAAACATTTTATACTATTATAAACTACGCAGTTAATAAAGTCAACTAAATACTTTAACAGGAGTAAAATAAATGACTGATCCCAAACTTCAAGAAGCAATCGACTCAGCAGGTAGGCTTGCGGCTAATCCTAAAGCGTCTGTAGAAAATCTTGTTGGTTCTGCTTTAAAAACCGGAACTAATCTAGTTGGCGGCGCAAAACAACGTGTAGAAGATTTTGTACAAGGCACAGGTTTTGGAAAAGCATTAAGATCTTTGAATCTATTACCAGACGCAGTACCACAAGAAATCAACTTTACAGAAGGAACCTGGGGATCTTCAGCTAAAAATGGCGATTGGAGGGTGCGATTAAGTCTTCCTAAAAATTTCACAGGATCTAGATTACTAAAACCATTAACTGAAACCGACGGTTTAGTATGGCCTTATACTCCTCAAATTTATATTACTCATTCTGCGGGTTATAATCAAATAACTCCGTTACACAGTAATTATCCCTTTTTTGCTTACCAAAATTCAAGAGTGGATCAATTCAGTATTGTAGGTGATTTTTATGTTGAAAATGCACTTGAAGGAGAATATTGGATAGCGGCTATTCATTATTTAAGATCTATTACTAAAATGGCATATGGGCAAACAAGCAATCAAGGTTCACCACCGCCTGTGGTAAGACTAAATGGATATGGAGATTATGTTTTTAGTAATGTACCAGTAATACTACAAAGTTTTGCTGTTGAATTGTCCCAAGATGTCGACTATATAAAAGTAGAAAATGTAGGACCTAATGGAACCTGGGTGCCTACTCGTAGTAATATTCAAGCAACAGTAGTTCCAATCTACAGCAGACGTGCAGTAGAAAAATTCAGCCTAGACAAATTTGTAAACGGTGGTTATGTTGGACCTAAAGGTGGAGGATTCATCTAATGGCCAAATACAGTTCTACTAGTCCTTGGAACAATACTAAAATTAAAAATTCTCAATACTTAGATATATTGTCTATCAGACCTGTACCTAAACAGCCTGACGATATTTTATATACTATAGAAGTACAGTACACACATAGACCTGATCTATTAGCGTATGATTTATATGGTGATAAAGATTTATGGTGGGTGTTTGCTCAAAGAAATATGGATACTATTAAAGACCCTATATATGATTTTGAAGCAGGAACAGAAATATACTTGCCAAAAGGTCCAAATCTTAGAAAATTACTAGGACTATAACATGTCAATAAATGCACAAAATTTAGCAGACAGAGCAAGAGCTGCAGGTAAACAAATAGAAGAATATATTGACACAAATGTAAACAAAGATCTTCCAATTATAACAAGTGCAAACATTAATGTTAATGCACTTAAAGACAGTGTAAATGGAGCAATAGATGAATTCATAGGAGCAACTGCAAATCCGGATACAGAAGTTTCTGACATAGCTGCTGAATCTGAAACTAGGGCGCAACAAAGAAAAGATCTAATCCGTTATTTAGAAGATGCTATTAGTGCTAATCCAAAACCAAATTCATTGAGAGATTTTGCTTCTTACAATTATATTTTTACACTAGGTGTTTTAACAAATTTTGAAGTTAATTTTCCTGACCTTACATATAGAAAGCGAGATCCATGGATTACTGTATTAAGATCCGGCGGCGGCTTAGGAAACAGTAAAGCAACAACAATATATGAAAAACAAGGCCGTATTGAATATTTTATAGATGACGTAGTTATTGATTCTATTGTAGGACTTAATCCTAAAACCAAACAAAGTAACGCTACTAGGATAGATTTTAAAGTCAATGAACCATACAGTATGGGATTATTTTTACAAACCATGCAAGTTGCTGCGGCCCAAGCAGGATATTCAAACTATTTAGAAGCACCTTTTTTGTTAGCAGTTGATTTTGTAGGTTGGGACGATGAAGGTAGACAAATAAAAAAACCAAATCTTAGAAGAATTTTTCCGTTTATGCTTGCAGGTGTTGATTTTCAAGTTACAGAAGGAGGAAGTTTATATGAAGTAGCGGCCATTCCTTGGGCTGAACAAGCATTAAATGATTCTGTACAAACTGTAAAAACAGATATTAATTTATCAGGCAGAACTGTTGCAGAATTACTTCAAAGTGGAGGTGCTAGTCTTGCTGAAAATTTAAACAACAGAGAACAAGAAAAGAAAAAAGAAAAACAAGTAAAGTCTCCAGATGAATATGTTATACTGTTTCCAAAAAATAGATCATCACTAGATGAAGGATTGTTAGGAAGTCCAGAAGATATAGCAGGTGCTACTAAAGAAGATGGTAGTGAGCGTGAACTAAGTCAAGAAGAAAAGATTGAAATTTTTGAAAGTATAACAGGATTAGAAAATGCTACCCTTCCTGCAGATTTTGATTCAGAGCTTGCAAAATTAGCAGGAACAGTTGTTAAACGTAGTAATATAGGAGAATCAATTAGAGAATTTGCTGAGAACAAAGAAAATATAAACGACATAGGAACTGCACCTTTAGTTGAATCTTTTCTAGATGGCGGGAAAAAACCGTTTGGTCGTCCAGCCTTTGTAGAGGAAACAAGAGTTACGGGAGGCGGTCCACCACCACAACGAACTGTTGTTGGTACAGGAGTGTTCAAAAGAGGTAATATTACCATTAGTGATAATGGAAGAGTATTAACATTCAAAAGTGGTACAAAAGTACAAGACATAATAGAAGAAATAATTCTATTAAGTGATTATGGCAGAAAAATTGTTGAGGCAGAACCTGACAAAAATGGAATGATACCTTGGTTTAGGATACAAACTGACGTTTATAATATCACTGACCATGAACAAATGGCACAGACAGGTACATTTCCTAAAGTTTATGTTTTTCGAGTCATGCCTTATAAAGCTCATATAAGCAGAACAAGTAGCACTACAAAAGCAAGCCCAGGTTTAGATAATTTGAAAAAAGAAGTTATCAAAAAATATGATTATATCTACACTGGTGAAAATGATGATGTACTTAATTTTAATATAAAATTTGATACAGCGTTCTTTTCAGCAATTACACCATTTGGTGGTAGAGATAGTGCTGGTAATAAAAATGAAGACGAAGATGCAGCAGGTGACAAAAAGAAAAGTGAAACATATGTTGTAGCTGACGGAGATTCTACAGGAGCAGTTAATGGAAATGCTACATCAAAAGAATTAACAAAAGCCGAATCAGGAAAAATCGGTGGAGGCAATTTATCAAATGCAAAAACACAAATTGCTAGGAATTTTAACGATGCACTTGTAAATTCACCCGTAGATCTAGTAACAGCAGATATGACAATTTGGGGCGATCCGTATTATGTAACTGACAGTGGATTTGGAAACTATACTGCAAGGCCCACAAATTATATTAATATTACCGAAGATGGAACTATGGATTATCAAAGTAGTGAAGTAGACATCGAAGTTAATTTTAGAACGCCACTTGATTACAATCCTAATGGATCATACATGGATTTTCCAGGAGGAGGAACAAAAACTGTAGGACAATTTAGTGGCTTATATCAAGTTATTATGTGCTTAAACGAGTTTTCGCAAGGAATTTTTACACAACAACTCAAACTTATACGTAGAAGAAATCAACCTGGACTAGATACTAATGCAGAAGCTGTAGATGTAGGAAATCAATTGATGCAAACCAAAAGTGAAACAGATGAAGTTACTACAGACACAGGTGGAACTAGTGCTAATGGTTCCACTGCAAATGGCGGAACTACTACAACTACTACTAAATCTACAAGCTCAACAACAACTAGAACAAGTAAAACGACATCAACTAGCACACAAACAGTTACTGAATCCGGCGGAGGTGTTACTGTGAGAACACGTAGTTCTGCACAAAATAACAGAAAGTTATCTCCAGAAGTAGAAAAAAGAATAGCAGCAAAACGAGCTAAAAGAAATGGACGTAATGATTATCTAGATGATTTTCCTGGATAACAATGGACTAAGGATGAAAAATGAGTAGGCAAATAAAAAGAACAAGACGTCCATCCTGGATGGCAGGGAGTGGTCCGTATATTGGTAGGATTATTAACCATCTTGATTCTGAATATATGGGCGCAGTTGAAGTTGAAATATTAAAAATAACTGAAAATGGAAATCCAAGCACTGCTGTAGGATCAGGTTATCAGCTACCTTGTTATTATGTTTCTCCTTTTTATAATGTTACTCCGAGACAAGGAGTAAAGAAAAATGAAGGATACGAATACACACAACAAAGTTCAGGTTTTTGGGCAGTACCACCTAACGTTGGTACTAGGGTAATTGTTTTGTGCCTTGAAGAAAACTTTGGTTTTGGTTACTGGTTAGGCTGTGTTCAAGACCAGTACATGAATTTTATGGTGCCAGGTTATGCAAGTACAACCTATAATAACACAGATACTACAAAAGCAAAACCTGTAGGAGAATTCAATAAGGAATTAGAAACAGCCATCGGTAGAGATCCTACGCAATATATAAAACCTGTAAGCTCTTTAGCAGACGGTATAATTCAATCACAAGGACTAGATTCTGATACAATCAGAGGAACTACAACTTCTAGTGCTAGACGAGAAGTTCCTAGCATGGTATTTGGGTGGAGCACACCAGGACCATATGATAAACGACCTAATAAACCCAAAGCAGATTATGGACCTGAGTTTGCAAGAAGCAGTGTACCTTTCAGTAGACTTGGCGGCAGTAGTTTTGTAATGGACGACGGTGATATGACTCTGATGCGTAAAAAATCAGCAAGTGAAGGACCGCCCGAATATACAAACACTGAGTTAGGAGATAGTTCAGGCGACCCTACACTACCGCACAATGAATTAATCAGATTGAAAACACGAACTGGTCATCAGATTCTGATGCACAATACTGAAGATTTGATTTATATTGGTAATGCCAAAGGTACTACTTGGATAGAAATGACAAGCAATGGTAAAATTGATATCTATGCTCAAGATAGTGTAAGTGTGCATACGGAAAAAGATCTAAACATAACTGCTGATAGAGATATTATTATGAAAGCTGGTAGAAATATCTGTCTTACAGCAGGAAATGATGGAAGAATTACAGCAGGCGAAGGAACGCATATTACTGCTAAAACGCACACAGAAACTGCACCAGATGCAATTCATATGAATGGACCAACTGCATCACCTGCATATTCTCCATTGCGTACACCACAACACGAGCCGTGGTATGGACATGAAAATTTAAACCCAACAGAATTTACACCAGATAAAACTGATGCAGATCCATCAGCAGGTAACACAATAATTGCTGTTGATAAAAATGGCGCGGTTTATGCAAATAATTTTGAAGCAGATTATGTGCCTATTTCAGATACATTTAGGAAAAGTAGATAGGGTAAATACTGTATGAGCACTTTAGAAAAAAATCTATACAAACAAATTACTGTTAAAGGTACCAAACGCAGTGAAGGTCAAGGTGTTGGTAGCCGAGCCTATAGAGGTATCAGCACAGTAAATCCTGAAAATTCTAGCACAGTGCTATATGATCTTGCACTAATAAAGCAAGACTTACTTAATCATTTTCATATTAGACAGGGCGAAAAACTAAGTGATCCAGAATTTGGAACAATTATCTGGGACGCATTGTTTGAACCTCTTACTGATGACATGCGTAATGCTATCAAAGACAATGTAACTGAAATTGTTAATTATGATCCTAGAGTAAGCGTAAATAATATTGTAGTAGATCAATATGAAAGTGGTATTCAAATAGAAGTTAGTCTTGTGTACCTTCCATACAATATTTCAGAAAGTTTACAATTACGCTTTGATGAAAATGCAGGGTTTCTTGCCACATAATTAAGTACGCAGATAATTCATTTCGCTAAATATACTTATAAAGGAAACTGACTATGTCATCAACAGATAGACAAAATAGATTATTAGTTGCTGAGGATTGGAAAAGAATCTATCAAAGCTATAGAAACGCTGATTTCAAAAGCTATGATTTTGACAATCTTCGCAGAACTATGATTGCGTATCTAAGGGAAAATTATCCTGAAGATTTTAATGACTATATTGAAAGTTCAGAATACTTAGCTATTATTGATCTTATTGCTTTCTTAGGTCAAAATTTAGCGTTTAGAGTTGATCTGAATGCAAGAGAAAACTATCTTGAACTTGCAGAGCGTAGAGAAAGTGTTCTTAGGCTTGCTAGATTACTTTCATATAATCCAAAAAGAAACCAATGTGCTAATGGACTATTAAAAATAGAAAGTGTTTCAACTACTGAAGATGTCATAGATTCAAATAATATTAACCTTGCTAACCAAACAATATTATGGAATGATCCTAGTAATTCAGATTGGAATGAACAATTTACAAAAATTCTTAACGCTGCTTTACCAACCAACGGTACATTTGGCCGTCCTGTAAAAACACAAACAGTTAGCGGTATACCAACAGAGCAGTATAGATTCAACACAACAAACGCCGATGTTCCTGCTTTTAGTTTTAGTCAAAATATTGACGGTGCAACTACAAGATTTGAAGTTGTATCTACAGATATTGCTAACGGCAACATACTTGAAGAAGCACCATTTCCTGGAAACAATTTTGCATTTTTATATAGAGATGATGGCAAAGGTGCAGGAAGTTCAAACACAGGATTTTTCTGTCATTTCCGTCAAGGCACGCTTGATCAAGGGACATTTACAGTTGCTAATCCTAGCACTAATCAAACTATTGCAGTAGATGCTACAAATATTAATAACAGCGATGTTTGGTTATACAAGTTAGATACATTCGGCAATGAAGATGAACAATGGATTAAAGTTGATTCTATTGAAGGTAACAATATAATTTATAACAGTCTTAATAAAAATATTAGAAATATTTACAGTACATTAACTAGAATTGACGACAGAATCAGTTTAATTTTCTCAGACGGAACTTTTGGTAATCTACCGCAAGGTTCATTCAGAATATATTATAGAACTAGCAAAAATAAAAGATTAATTATTGAACCAAACGACATAAGAGGTGTAAGTGTTAATATAAGCTACCTTTCAAAAAACAACAAGGTAGAAACAATTACTTTAACATTTGGTTTACAATATACTGTAGATAATGCAAGCGTATCAGAAACAAATGCAAGTATACGTGCAAATGCTCCTGCAACATATTACACTCAAAACAGATTAGTAACAGCAGAAGATTATCAGATTGGACCATTAGCCGCAAGCCAAGAAATAATAAAAGCAAAAAGTGTCAATAGAACAGCAAGTGGTATCAGTAGATATTTTGATCTATTAGATGCAACTGGAAAATATAGTAAGACTAATTTGTTTGGTACAGATGGTGTTGTGTACAGAGAAATATTCAACAGCAAAGAAAGATTTACTTTCACTACTCAAACTGATGTACAAGGAATTATACTCAATACTATAGAACCTATATTATCAAGTAAAAAAGTAAAAAATTATTATTTGTCTCAATTTCCTATTATTGATCTTACAGATTTGAATATTACTTGGAATCAATCAACATCAGAAACAAATATAAGCACAGGATATTTTACTAATGTAAATGATATAAGACAATCTTTAGGAACATTTACAACCAGTACTTTACAATTAATTAAATCAGGAGCAGCTCTAAAATTTATTGCGCCAGCTGGTAAACATTTTATGCCTGACGGAACTCTAATGGACGGCGCTGCAGATCATCTAAATTCTCGTTCATACAAATGGGTGAAAGTAATAAGCGTAAATGGCAATGGCACAGAAGTTGATGAAAATGGGATTGGGCCGGTTACATTCAATGACGTTATTCCTACCTCAGCTCAATTAGTTGAAATAAAACCAAGTATTGCACAAAGTATCACAATTGATGTTAAAAGTCAAATAGTAGATCAGGTTTTTGCTTATAAAACTTTTGGACTACGTTTTGACAGAACATTAGGGCAATGGCGTGTAATTACTGAAAGTAATTTAAATGTTTCTAATGCATTTAGCATTGGCAAAACTGGCGATAATTCTAATCAGCAATTGGATTCTAGTTGGCTATTGAAATTTACTACAGACGGCGAAACGTATACAATAGAATATAGAGGTAGTAGATATGTTTTTGAAAGTGATCAAGAAATAAGATTTTATTTTGATAGCAGTGATAAAATTTATAATAATTTAACAGGAAAAATAGTCAAAGATAAAATAAGCGTTTTGAATAATAATAACAAGCCAGACAGCGTTGAAAAATTTACAACTGATTTTGACTGGGAAATAACTCAAGAATATAGAGATGCAGAAGGGTATGTTAATAGTAAAAAAGTAGAAGTTACATTTTTTGATGAAGACGATGACGGTGTAGTTGACGATCCTGAATTGTTTGATGTAATTGTAGATGAAGATGTGAACCCATTAACAAAGTATATCTTTCAACAAAAATACATTACAACTGATGGTGTAGAAGATTATAACTATGTAAGTAATGAAGAACTTAACATTGTTGTTTTGCAATCAAAGGATAATCTAGGACCTCTAAGTTCTTACAATGATCAACAATTATTTTACTATGTTGATACAGGAATTTTTGAAAAACTAGACAGTGCAACAAGTATATTAACTCAAGAAAACAATTATCGTGCTTACAAAGGCAGAGATAACCTAAGGTTCTTATATGTTCATGCTGCAGATGATAGTACACGTATTGATCCAAGTGCATCTAATATTATTGACAGTTATCTGCTTACTAGATCTTATGATACAGAATTTAGAAAATATCTTGATGGAAACACTGCAACTAAACCATTAACACCTAGTAGTGATAGTTTATTTCAAAATTATGGTGCAACATTAGACCAGATTAAATCACTAAGTGATGAAATAATTTATCATCCAGTAAAATACAAAATACTTTTTGGCACTAAAGCCTCATTAGATTTACAAGCCAAGTTTAAAGTAGTCAAGAATCCAGATCTAGTTTTAAATGACAATGATATAAAATCTAGAATTATTAGAGCTGTTAATCAATTTTTTGCATTAGAAAATTGGGACTTTGGCGAAAAATTTTACTTCTCAGAATTGAGTGCATATGTAATGCAAGAACTTGCACCAGACGTAGTAACATTTGTAATTGTTCCTGAACAGGTTTCTCAAGTATTTGGTTCCTTATATGAAGTAAAAGCAGAAGTTGATGAAATTTTTATTAGTGGTGCAACTGTGGCTGATGTAGAAATAATAGATGCTGTTACAGCATCAAGACTTAGTGCTCAAGGAAATGTAGTAACAACATCTACAACTACAAATACAGGTATAACAAGCAGTAACAGTGGATCTTCAAATAGTTCAAATTCAAGTAGCGGAGGTAGTAGTTACTAATGGCATACGATAATGATCAGAGAGAACCGTCTCTACCTGCAGGAAATCCAAACTATCGTAGAAAAACAGAAAATCATCTACCAAGATATTTTCGCACTAATTTTAATTCAAAGTTTTTATCAGCAACATTAGATCAATTGATTCAACCCGGTGTTGCAGAAAAACTCAACGGTTATATTGGGAGAAAAACTGCAAAAGCATTTACACCTGATGATAACTATGTTGGTGCAATAACACAAAGTAGACAAGATTATCAATTTGAGCCAGCAAGTATAATAAAAGATGATTTAGGAAATATAGATTTTTACAAAGATTATAATGACTATATTAACGAAATAAAAAACTTTGGCGGCAGTACTGCAAATCATAGCAAACTTAACAGTCAAGAATACTATGCTTGGGATCCACATATTGATTGGGATAAATTTGTAAATTTTAGAGAATACTATTGGTTACCTAACGGTCCAGACTTATTAACAGTATCAGGACAAAGTCGCGATGTACAAAGCACATTTACTATTAGCCTACAGGACAATGTAGATAATATTGCTTATCTTTTTACCCCTGATGGTACTACTAGCAATCCAACACTTACTCTTTATAGAGGACAAACTTATAGATTTGAAGTTAACACTCCTAATTTTCCTATAGCATTTGCTACCAAAAGAAGTTGGACCCCAGGTAGATTACCTACAGAAGCATCCACTAACACAGCACTAATTTATGATACTGGTGTGACGAAATATAATAGTGAAGGACAAATTATAACAGACACTTGGATAGATGAAGGAGTAATAGAGTTTACTGTTCCTGACACTGCACCTGACAATTTATTTTATGTAAGTGAAAATGATCCAAATACAGCAGGATTTATTAAAGTTTTTGACATTATAGAAAACACTGAGATCGACGTTGAAAAAGAAATTCTAGGTAAAAAAAATTATACTACTAGTGCTGGATGGGCATTTTCAAATGGAATGAAAGTTGAATTTGCAGGAAATGTAACTCCTGTTCAATATGCAACAGGACAATGGTTTGTTGAAGGAGTCGGCGATGAAATAAAATTAATTAATCAAAACAATCTTACAGTCAGTGGCTCATATACAGAAGATATAAACGTTCCGTTTGATGGTAATGGTTTTGATTTTTATCCTTTCAGTGAAGCGTTAGGATATCCTACAAATAAAGATTATTTGGTGATAAATCGTGCCGCTCAAGATGGAAATTTATGGAGTAGATACAATAGATGGTTCCATAAAAGCGTGATTGAACAGTCTGCAACCTTAAACAATCAGATATCAAGTATTGACCAAAACGCCAGAGCAAAACGTCCTATTATAGAATTTAATGCTGGACTAAAACTTTATAATTTTGGTACACAATCAAAAACTGATGTTGACCTTGTAGATACATTTACTAAAGATGTTTTTTCTACTATTGAAGGCAGTTTAGGATATAATGTAGATGGTGTTGATCTTACACAAGGTATGCGAGTTTTATTTACAGCAGATACTGATGTTCTTGTATCAGGTAGAATATATAAAGTTAATTTTATTACACACAACAATAAAAATCAAATAAGCCTTACAGAAGAATCTGATAGTGTGCCTTTAGAAAACCAAACAGTTCTTGTTAAAGGCGGAAATGTATATCAAGGAAAATTTTTCTATTAT